>ENA-OWOZ01001853-OWOZ01001853.1-bioreactor-metagenome-genome-assembly--contig:-NODE-1853-length-17638-cov-4.100336_pt1 | contig 17638 bp, 15 predicted proteins | sample MGYA00238140_ERZ651804 | MGnify/ENA primary metagenome ERZ651804 (study PRJEB26910, sample SAMN07631232) | bioreactor metagenome | isolation source: Switchgrass digestor | place: USA: Dartmouth... | reverse complement strand
GTACTGGATTGCTGCTCTTCCCCTATATATTCAGAGGTTGTTTAGTAATTTCTGCTACGAAAGTTGAGTTATTAATTCAAAACCTATTTACTATAGACAGCTATGCATTCGAATAGGTTTTTTGCAGCAGAATCTTCGAATTATTGATGAAATACTATTTGCTTTTACTTAAAATAAAGGCCGTGTGGAATCCTAGCTAATGAAGGGAGGATAAAGCATATGCTATTAGATACATTATTACAGGGACTAGAATATAATGTGATTGCCGGTAAGCTGGATATAGATATAACTGGAATTGCGTATGATTCACGAAAGGTTGAACCTGGGTATTTGTTTGTATGTATTAGTGGTTTTAATACGGATGGACACATATATATTAAATCGGCGCTAGACAATGGTGCTCGTGCAGTTCTGGTAGAAAAAGATATTGAAGGGTATGAAGGTCTAACCATAATTCAAACTAATAATAACAGGTTGGCTTTATCGGTTGTGTCTGCTAATTTTTATGGACACCCTTCCCATGATTTATGCGTAATAGGGGTTACCGGGACAAATGGCAAAACTACTACTACCCATTTGATAAAAGCCATTTTGGAAGAAGCCGGTTTTAATACTAGTATACTAGGAACTCTTTATGCCAAGGTGGGGGGGAAGACTATGGAATTCGGCCATACCACACCTGAGGCTTTAGAAATTGAAAGCTTTTTGGATATAAGCCGGAATAATAATGCCCGTTACGCCGTGATGGAAGTATCTTCTCACGCCTTAGACCTTTACCGGGTACATGATATAGAATTTAATGTGGCCGTCTTCACTAATCTCACTCAGGACCATCTAGATTATCATAAAAATATGGATAATTACAAAGCCAGCAAACAAAAACTGTTTGCTATGCTGCCTCCCCAGAAAGGTAACCTGGCAGTAGTGAACGCTGATGATAGCTATGCCCCGGATTTCATAAAGGTGGCTCGAACTCCGGTTATTACATATGCCATAAACCAGGATAGTGATGTCAAGGCTCTTAGTTTAAAAACTACTCTAAAGGGTAGTAGTTTTACCCTTCAATATAAAGATAAGAAAATCCGCATAAAGATGAAATTAATTGGGCTATTCAGTATTTATAATGCCCTGGCTGCCATATCCGTTGGTCTGGGTCTAGGTATCAGTCCTGAGATTATTAAGGTCGCTTTGGAAAAGGTAGAGGGAGTCCCAGGCCGCTTTGAGCAGGTTGATTTGGGTCAGGATTTTACTGTAGTAGTAGATTATGCTCATACCCCGGATGGTCTAGAAAATATATTACGAACGGGTCGCCAGTTAACCGAGAACCGATTGATTACCGTTTTTGGCTGTGGCGGGGATCGTGACCGCAGCAAAAGGCCTTTAATGGGAGAAATAGCAGCACGGTATAGTGATTTCTGTATAGTGACATCAGATAATCCACGCAGTGAAGAGCCAGAAGCTATTATCAGTGAAATAGTGCCGGGCATGGATAAAGTAAAGGATTCACGCTATGCCATAATAAGCGATCGCCGGGAAGCAATCAGACATGCTATTTTTTTGGCTCGCCATGGAGATTTGGTGATAATTGCAGGCAAAGGACATGAAACCTATCAGTTAGTCAAGGATAAGGTCTTAGATTTTGATGATAGATTGGTAGCGGCGGAATTTCTGAAAGGATTGGGTAATTAATGCAGGAAAATCTAGAATTCGTCTGTAATTGCACAGGCGGGACAATAATACAAGGGAATCAGAACCAAATTATCAGCGCAGTAACAACAGATTCCCGCAGCGTACCTAAGGGGTCTCTTTTTGTAGCTCTAAAAGGGGATAGATTCGACGGCCATGATTTTGTTCACCAAGCCCTGGAAAAGGGGGCTGAAGCTGCAATAGTATCTAAACCATATGCTACAGATATCAGCAATAAAGCTATAATTCAGGTAGATGATACCTTGCAAGCTTTACAGGACCTTGCTGCCGCTTACCGTTTACGTTTTGATATACCTATCATAGCTGTTACAGGCAGTGTGGGAAAAACAACTACTAGAGAGCTCATCGCCTGTTGTCTGGCAACTACATGGAATACACTAAAAACAAAAGCCAACTATAATAATGATATAGGTTTGCCTTTAACCCTTTTACAACTGGAAGGGTACCACCAAGCAGCGGTAGTGGAGATGGCCATGCGGGGTTTGGGGGAAATTGCAAGGTTAACCAAGATTGCCAGACCCAATTTTGCCTTGATAAGCAATGTGGAGCCAGTGCATCTGGAAACTATGGGTAGCATAGAAAATATTGCCCGAGCTAAGTGCGAAGTTTTATCTCAGTTGCCGGCAGATGGTTTTGTTTTAATTAATGGCGATAACGAACTATTGCTAAAAGAGGCGGAAAAATACCCTTGCCAGCGCTATACTTTTGGTTTTAATAGAGATTGCGATTTTCAAGCATTAAGCTGTAATATTGTATCTTCAGGAACCGAAATTAAAATGCGGTTTAGGGATCATATAGAGACAATATTTTTCCCTCTTCCTGCAGTAAAACTGGCCTTGAATGCGGTATCTGCTGCAGCATTAGCCAGTTTGCTGGGAATTGATATGGATAGAATAAAACAAGGTTTACTTAATTATTATCCTATTGGCTACCGTTTGCATATTATTGATCTTACGGATGGGGGAAAAGTAATTAATGATGCATATAATGCGAATCCGGTTTCAATGGCAGCAGCCCTGGAGACAGGGCGGCAGTTGGCTCAGTCCGGAAAATACGCGGCTATTCTGGGAGAAATGTATGAACTAGGTAATCTGGAAGTAGAGGGCCACATTAACGTTGGTAAAAACGCTTATGCTGCAGGAGTGGATCTGCTGGTAGCTGTTGGCGAGCGTTCCCGCTATATTGCTCAGGGCGCTATCGAGGCGGGAATGGATTCTAACCGGGTGCATTACTTTAGTACTAAGAATGAAGCTACTAATTATTTAAGCCAGAAAATTGATAATAGCTGGACTTTGCTCTTTAAGGCCTCCCGTGGCATGCAGCTAGAGGAAATAGTGGATACACTATTCGAAAAGGGTTACTTATCGGCAAAAAGGCAGTAGGGATATAGACACAGATTACACAGGCCCTTCGAGCACCCAGATTAACACAAAATAATAACTAGTAATTTGAATTTTGAATTCTTAAAATTTTGAATTATGGTAGAAATTCTCCATATTTTTCTTAATTCATAATTGAATTGAGCCGCGTGTTCCCTTGTTACTCCGCGGTTTCCGCGTCTAATTATTCAATCTTCTGTATATTTATTACTTTTTACAGTGAAATCAAAACAAATAATTATTGTTTTAATATCCTGTATTTTATTTTCACGAATCAGCGGTTTTCGTAACAGGTCTATAAGAACTTTATTTAGTTTGGGGAGGTTTCCCAAGTGCAAGAATATATAATGGATAGTTTTATTGCAGTAGTTATAGCTATAGTGGTTTCAGCCCTGATGGGGCCATTTATAATACCTTTTTTACGACAGCTTAAAGTTGGTCAGAATATCAGAGAAGAAGGCCCGCAGAGACATTATGCTAAAGCAGGGACACCTACCATGGGGGGAATCATTATTATTACTGCCATAATGGTGGCTACCTTTATTATGGCAGGCAATAATCCTGAAGCTTTAACAGCAGTATTTGTAATGCTGGCTTTTGCTGCTATTGGTTTTTGGGATGATTATATAAAAGTTGTATTAAAAAGATCGCTGGGGCTAAGAGCCCGGGAAAAATTGATTTTGCAGATTTTTACCGGATTTTTTTTCGGCCTCATATTAATATTCTATTTTCACCGGGGTACAAGTATTATCATACCTTTTAACGGTGCTACCATTGAATTAGGATATTTATATATCCCTTTTGTAATTCTGGTAGTTATTGCTGCTGCTAATGCCGTAAATTTAACCGATGGACTTGATGGGCTAGCTTCTGGGGTTACCTTGTTCGTAGCTCTGGGGCTTTTTCTGATTTGCCTTATGACATCTCACTACCAGTTAGGCGTTTTTTCTATGGCTTTGGCAGGTGCCTGTATTGGGTTTCTTATATTTAATCATTACCCCGCCCGGGTATTTATGGGAGATACCGGTTCCATGGCTTTAGGAGGAGCAGTAGCAGCAGTAGCTGCTATAACTCGTTCAGAATTATGTTTAGTTATTTTAGGCGGGGTATATGTAATCGAAGCTTTAAGTGTAATTTTGCAGGTATTTATGTACCAGACTACAGGTAAACGGTTATTTCTTATGAGCCCATTACACCACCACTTTGAGTTAAAGGGATGGTCAGAGATAAAAATAGTAAAGGTGTTTACTCTTGCTTCCCTTTTGTTTGTTATTTTAGGTTTAATATCCCTTAAAGGGGTTGGAATTAGATAGGAAGTGTTAATAAGATGATGGATTTTAAAGGTAAGAAAATATTAGTAGTAGGAATTGCTCGAAGTGGTGTTGCAGCTATTAAGGTTTTAGCGCGCAGGGGAGCAATAATTACAGCCACTGATCGAAAAAACCGGGAACAATTGGGGGATATTCTAAAAGATTTGCAAGAGCTGAAAATTGAAGTATTTGCAGGTTCTTATCCTCTGGTTAATAGTCAATCTTTTGATATGTTGATTGCCAGCCCCGGAGTACCACTAGATATTGAACCTTTAGCCGCTGCCCGCGAAGAGGGTATACCGGTAATAAGCGAGTTGGAATTAGCTTATCTTTTAAAATCAGAAGAACTTAAGTTATATGCAATTAGCGGAACAAATGGTAAAACTACTACAGTTTCATTGTTACAGGCAATTCTGGCTAACGATGGCCAAATGGCCCTTTCCGGAGGCAATATTGGCATTCCTCTCAGCACTTTAGTTGATAGTATGTCAGCCGGAGTGATTGTAGTAGAGGCATCCAGCTTTCAACTCGAAACAACTTATAGCTTTAGACCGCATATTAGCGCTTTATTAAATATAACCCCTGATCATTTGGATCGACATAAAACTATGGAAGGTTACATAAACGCGAAAGCCAAGATATTCGCCAATCAAACTGGTGATGATTATGCAGTATTAAATAAAGAAGACGAAGAGATACGGAAATTGGCTAAGAAGTGCCCAGCTCGGGTAGTTTACTTTTCTACTGAGCATGTTTTGGAGGAAGGAGCATTTGTTAAAGACAATTATATCTGCATGGTTCTTGATGGTAGAATCCAGGTTATTTGCCCGGTAAATGAGGTTCTTTTGCGGGGGAAGCATAACTTGGAAAATATTCTTTGCTCCGTGGCGGTTGCAGTTATAGCCGGTGTAAAAACGGAATCTATAGCTAAAACGCTTAAGACCTTTTCCGGAGTTCGCCATCGTCTTGAGGAAGCAGGGATTGTCGATGGAGTTCTTTACATAAATGATTCTAAGGCCACTAATCCGGAATCTGCCATTAAAGCTTTGGAGTCTTTTAAGGAACCGATTATCCTCATAGCCGGAGGACGCAGCAAAGGTTCTAGTTATGCTTTCTTTGCCCAGTTAATTAAGGAAAAAGTGAAAGAACTAGTGTTGTTGGGGGAAGCTCGTGAAGAGATAAAGAAGGCAGTAATGGATCAAGGTTTTATGAATATACATGAGGTAGATGATTTTAGTGCTGCAGTTTTTAAAGCGCGCCAGTTAGCAAGTAAAGGGGATGTAGTACTATTATCACCTGCCTGCGCTAGTTGGGATATGTTTGAAAGTTATGAACAGCGGGGCGACTTGTTTTGTCAACTTGTTCGCAATATGACTTTAGAGTAATTTAAGTTCTTGATTGATTTTACTGCAAAAACCCTATTCAAATGCATAATGGTGAATAATATGCCTTAAGTAAATGGGCTTTGAATTAATAATTAAGAATTAAAAATTGAGAATTATTGTTTCCGTATTTCTTTTAATTTGATTGTTAATCAACGTTCGTTTTCCTTAGTTGCCGGGTTCTGCGTCTAATTATTCAACTTAATGCATAATTATTATTTTTAGCGGAAGGAACTATTTTAATCGTGTTAATTCACAATGTTTCAAGGAGGATTAAAGTTTGAGGCTTAAAAAGGGGCCGCCTGATTTTGTGCTATTTATTACCACACTGGCTCTCATAGGCGTGGGACTAATAATGGTTTTTAGTTCCAGTGCTGTTACCGCTAATGTACAATTTTATGATCCCTATTATTTTTTTAAACGTCAGTTAATCTGGGCTTTAATTGGTCTGGTAGCTATGATAGTTATAATGAGGATTAACTATTTACGGCTAAAAGACTTGGCTATACCTATAGCTATAATTTCACTGCTATGTTTGATACTGGTTCTTACTCCTCTGGGGATAGGTGCTAAAGGATCAACCCGCTGGTTAGGAGTAGGAATACTCAGCTTTACCCCATCAGAATTAGTTAAATTAGGTATGGTTATGTTTGTGGCCAAAACCATGGAAATAAATATTGGTAAGATTACGTCTTTTAAAAACGGAGTATTGCCCTATCTTTTGGTAATGGCTTTGGTTTGCACCCTAATAATGTTGCAGCCTGATTTAGGAACTGCCTTTGTCGTTGCGGGAACTGTTTTCTTTATGCTTATGGTAGCTGGTGCTAAGATGTCTCATTTAGGCGCTCTGGCAATTGGTGGCATCGGTGCTGTAGCCCTGGCTATTGCTCTTGAACCTTATCGGGCTGAGCGTTTCCTTGCTTTTTTAGATCCCTGGAAATATCCTAGTGACCAGGGTTTCCAAACAATCCAATCACTTTACGCACTGGGATCAGGTGGGCTTTTTGGTATGGGTTTAGGCCGCAGCAGACAAAAGTTCTTTTATCTGCCGGAACAACATACTGATTTTATATTTGCTATTTTAGGTGAAGAATTAGGCTTTATGGGAGCCCTTTTGGTTTTAGGTCTTTTCTTACTATTTGCCTGGAGAGGTTTTAGAATAGCTATTAATGCCCCTGATACATTTGGCAGTTTAATGGCTGCGGGAATTACTATAATGATTGTATTTCAAGCCTTTATTAATATTGCTGTAGTGTCAGGGGCCCTTCCGGTTACAGGGATAACATTACCCTTTATTAGTTACGGCGGTACTTCTTTACTGATTACCATGGCTGCTGTAGGCTTATTACTTAATATATCCAGGTACAGCTCTTGATTTTAACCATAGGAAGGAAATTAGTATATGAAAGTTATTATTAGCGGTGGCGGGACTGGAGGCCACATATATCCGGCTCTGGCCATAGCGCAGGAAATACGGGATCGGATACCCAATGTAAAAATATTATATGTGGGTACGGAAAAAGGTATGGAGAAAAATATCGTACCTAAGGCAGGATTTGATTTTAAGACAATCGATATTAGTGGAATAAACCGCTCTTCTTTACTTAAGGCTTCATCCTCTATAGCTAAATTACCCCGTAGTTTTTTTCAGGGCTGGGAAGTGGTAAAAGAATTTAGACCAGATGTGACTATAGGTACCGGAGGGTATGTATCTTTTCCGGTAGTACTGGCGGCAACTTTTTTGAACGGAAAAACCTATATACATGAACAAAACGCCCTCCCCGGTTTGGCGAACCGTTGCCTGGCCCGGAGGGTTGATTGTGTTATGCTTACTTTTCCAGAGGCTAAGGAGCGGTTAACAGCCAAAAAAATTAAAGTTACCGGTTTGCCAGTGCGCAAAGATATACTAAATATCAATTCTGAACAGGCCTATAAGGACCTGGGCCTGAAAAAGGGAATTTTCACTTTACTGGTATTTGGCGGGAGCCGAGGAGCTCTGAGTATTAACCGGGCAATGCTTAACGCTATGGAAAGGTTTCAGAAAGAGGATATGCAGATAATATGGCTAACAGGTAATGATGGCTATGAGGAGATGCAAAATAGCCTTAAGGATAAAGTAAATGTAAGTTCCATGAAGTGTAAATTGATTATGCAACCATATATGTATAATATGAATCAGGCTTTAGCAGTAGCTGATTTAGCTCTTTGCCGAGCTGGGGCTAGTACCGTGTGTGAATTGGCAGTAGTGGGGCTGCCAGCAATTCTTGTTCCTTATCCTTACGCAGCGGAAAATCATCAGGAAATGAATGCTCGTGCTCTTCTTAATAAAAATGCAGTTACTATGATTATCGATGAGTTTCTAGATGGGGATACTCTTTATCATAAGGTAAGTGAATTAAAATCAAACACTGCTCGTTTAAAAGAAATGGCTGAGAATATACGGCGTGAGGCCAGACCGAATGCATTAAAGGAGATTGTGGATATAGTACTGGGTTAATAGAAATACTCTGTATTTCTATTAATTTCATCTTAATAAAGATGGTATTTTGCTTAGACTTCCGCTACATTAATTGTGAACGCAGTGAACATCTGTGTGCCCTTTGAGTACGGGTTCCGCGTTTAATTATTCTTTTGCAACTGAATCAATTTTGGATGAGGTTGAAATACTCAGTATTTCTATTTTTTCTGGTTTCGGACAAGTTTAGCAATATAGAGAAAAGCGGAGCTTCTCTCTTACATTAATTCAACATTCATAATAAAAATTTCAAGACTGAATATTGGACAAGTTACAGTTGTGTAACCGCTATTATTAATTGTGCATACTATACAGTGTGTATTAAAACACTTGTTTAAGGAGATGAGGAGATGGCCACTAGTATAAAGCAGTGGATCCATATGGTAGGTATTGCTGGAGCAGGTATGAGCAATATAGCAACAATTTTAGCACAAAAAGGTTACCGCGTAAGCGGGTCTGATTTACAATCTAATAGTATAACTAGCAAACTAGAAAAACTAGGAATTGAGATATATAAGGGTCATTCTCCATCCAATTTGCAGGAAGGGGTTGATTTGCTAGTCATATCTTCAGCAATTCCCCAGGAAAATTGCGAAGTTAAATTAGCCCGGGAGAGAAATATTCCTATCCTAAAACGTGGTCAAATGTTAGCAAACATAGTTAATAGTTGTAAAGCTATAGCAGTTGCGGGTGCTCACGGAAAAACCACGACTACTTCTATGCTATACACAATCCTGGAAAATTGTAACCTTGATCCTACCTTCATTTTAGGGGGGGAGATGCAAGGAAATAACCTGGGGGCAAAATTAGGTGGCGGTGAGTATGCGATTGTAGAAGCGGATGAAAGTGATGCTTCCTTCTTGGCGCTTAAACCATACATCGCTGTTGTAACTAATATTGAAGATGACCATTTGGATTTCTACAAATCACTAGAAAACCTTCAGAAAGCTTTTAAGCTTTTTGTTGATGAAGTTAAGCCAGAGGGTTTTGCTCTTATTTATGGTGGAGATAATACGGTAAAGAATATTAGGTCTGAAACACGCAGCCGGGTTATAACTTATGGGGATACACCAGAGTGTGATTATTATATACAGAACTGGCAGATAAAAGATATGGGATCGCAATTTTATGTTTATCGCCAGGGAGAGGAATTAGGTTTGGTTGTGCTTCCTATACCGGGAAAACATAATTCCCTTAATGCATTGGCAGCTTTAGCTGTAGCTTATGAAATTGGCCTTGATTTTGAAGCTGCCAGCCGTGCTTTACAAAAATTCAAAGGAGCTAAACGTAGATTTGAGCTAATAGGGCAGGTGGGAAACGTTAAAATTATTGATGATTACGCTCATCACCCTACTGAAATCAGAGCAACTATTGCTGCAGCCCGGGACTGCCATCCAGAAGGCCGTATTATAACCGTTTTTCAACCTCATCGCTTTTCTCGTACTAAAATGCTGGGGCAACAATTGGGAGAAGCTTTGGTGGGGGTGGATAAAGCTATCATAACCGATATATACTCGGCGGGAGAAAAACCAATTAATGGGTTAAGTGCTGAGATAGTATATGAGGCTGCCAAAAAAGCAGGTTGTAACGCCGAATACTTACCAACATTTGTAGCTATTGAAGATTATCTCCTTAATTACGTCCAGAATAATGATCTTGTTATTACTATGGGTGCGGGTGACATATGGAAATTAGGTGTTAGTTTGTTAGAAAAAATACCTTATAATATACCGCAGGCTTAATCCTGGCGGAGGTGTTTGTTTGGAAACCTTAGTAGTAAGAGGGATGAGACCTCTTAAAGGGCAGGTAAAAATAAGCGGCTCAAAAAACGCTACCCTTCCTATAATGGCGGCAAGTTTACTATCATCAGGAGAGGTTATCCTGTCAGGGGTACCAGACCTTGAAGATATTAATGTAATGTCTGAAGTATTAAGAATAATGGGGGCTAAAGTCAGAAGGGAGAATGATGTACTAATAATTGATAGTCGTAATATAAGCCCAGTTGAAGTACCTGAATCTATCTCACGTAAGATGCGGGCTTCTAATCTAGTAATGGGCTCTCTTTTGGCAAGGTTTAAGCATGTACGGGTTGCTCACCCAGGGGGTTGTGCTATTGGTAGCAGGCCAATGGATCTACACATAAAGGGCTTTAGAAATCTAGGTTATGAGATCATTGATGAATATGGATTCATGGAAGGTAGAGGTGTAAATGTATCTGGCCGGGAAATATTACTGGATTTCCCTAGCGTCGGAGCAACGGAAAACATAATGATGGCTGCTAGTTTGACTCCTGGGAATACTATTATAAGGAACGCAGCACGCGAGCCAGAAATAGTTGACTTACAAAATTTTCTAAACCGCATGGGGGCTAAAGTCCGAGGTGCTGGTTTAGATACGATAAGAATAGAAGGTGTGAACAACCTGGGAGGGGTAGAGCATAAAGTAATACCCGACCGAATAGAAGCAGGAACTTTTATGGTAGCAGCGGCTATTACCCGGGGTGATGTGCATGTGGAGAATGTAGTATTAGAGCACATTCAGCCTCTCATAGCTAAGCTTCGGGAAATAGGCGCAGAAGTAATTCCGTGGAGTTCTGGTATTAGAGTAATAGGAAACAATAATATGAGGCCTACCGATATTAAAACAATGCCTTATCCTGGTTTTCCTACGGATATGCAGCCCCAAATGATGGCACTATTGGCTACTTTAGAGGGAACGGGGATAGTCGTAGAAACAATTTTTGAAAACCGTTTTATGCATGTTCAGGAACTGCGGCGAATGAGTGCCGATATCAAAGTTGAAGGTCGGGTAGCCATAATTAAAGGCAAAAAGCGACTGGAAGGTACTGTAGTAGAAGCAACAGATTTAAGGGCTGGAGCGGCCCTAGTATCAGCCGGTTTATATGCGGAAGGTGAAACTACGGTAATGCAGGTTTATCACATTTATCGTGGTTACGAAAAATTTGATGAAAAGCTCAGGATGATAGGAGCAGAAGTTTATAAAGGGCTGAAGGGTTAGTTCCTTCGGTCCTAATTTGTGGTATGGGGAATACAATGATTTGGTAATGATTTTAATGCTAAATTCTGTTATAATCAACATCAGTAATTATGGGAGATTGGATAGCTTGAGATGAGTCAAGGCAGTTCATACAAATTATTTAGAATCCCCGTATTTTTACTTCTTATCCTTATTTGTGTCTATCTTTTTATACATAGTTCTTTTTTTGCTATAGATGAAATCTATGTAACAGGTTTACAAAATGTAGCTAAAAATGAGATTATTCAATTATCAGGGCTTTCTTCGGGTATGAATATATTTACTATAAATGAAACCCTTGCTAGTAAGGCAGTTGAAATGCATCCTTTAATAAAGAGTAGTAAAATTGTACGCCATTTACCCAGAAAAATAGAAATACAGGTGCAAGAAAGAAAGGTTTGGGCACTTATACCTTATCAAGGAGGTCTTCTTTGTGTTGATGAGGAAGGGATATGTATCGATAAACTCAATTATTTTTCCCTGCTAAACTATCCGGTAATTAGTATGGATAAGCTTCCTGAACGTGTAATTCTGGGACAAGCGGTTGAGGAAAAAGGAGTAAAATTAGCCAGAAAGGTCTGGAATGCCCTTAATTCTGAACAACGAAAACAAATATCCCAAATTCACTATCAAAATGAAAAAGGCGAGATTATAATTTATACCAATGAAGGTACTGAAATAAAATGGGGTCAAGATGATCGCATGGAAGAAAAAACGGTTTCTTTTGACCAGATACTAAAACTTGAAAAGGACATGATAGAAAAAGGTAATGATGCTTTAGAGTATGTTGATTTGCGTTTTAAGGGACAACCTGTAGTTAAAACTAAAATGCAAATTCCCGAATAGATACCGAGGTGATTTTTTGCGGAGCAAAGGTGCTAAAGTTTCGATAGCATTAGTTAGTTTGGTTTTAGGGATAATGCTGGCTATTCAGTTTAAGACTACAGCCAGCATTAATAACAATACACCTGCTCGAATTGAGGAGGTCGCCCAGAAACTTGATTCAGTGACCCAGGAACGTGATGCATTGGCCGAAGAGGTTATTTCATTACGTGAGAAACTGAATAATGTGCGCAAAAACGATCAGGCTATGGCGGACTTACAGGAAGAATTGCAGAAGGCTAATATGGCAGCGGGGTTAACCCCGTTGGAAGGTGCAGGAATTATACTTACTATTAATGATATTCCCCGTAATTTACAACCAGATGAGGACCCCAATAATTTACTTGTTCATGATACAGATCTTCAAACTTTGGTAAATGATCTTAAAGCTAGTGGCGCAGAAGCGATATCTATTAATGATCAAAGAATTACAGCTATGTCGGAAATAAGATGTGCATCAACCCTTATTTTGGTTAATACCAGGCGGGTTGGTCCACCTTTTGTAATAAAAGCTATCGGTAACCCTGATATGTTGGAAAGCGGTATGACAATAAAAGGTGGTTGGCTCAATATTATGAAACAGTGGGGATATCAAATTCATATGCAAAAGTCAGAAAAGGTGCAAATACCTGCTTATACTGGAACCATTAGATTTGAGTATAGTAGTTTGCCAACTGTAGAGGAAGAGAAGGCGGAATAGTAAATGTGGTTAGTGGTTGTATTCTGTTTATTATTAGGGCTTACTATTGGGTTTCAAATACCAGTATTATTACCTATGATTTATGCTAAATATATGTCTATTGGCATTCTTGCTGCAATGGATTCTGTTTTTGGCGGTATTAGAGCCTATATGGAAGATGGGTTTGATAATACAATATTTGTAAGTGGTTTTATAGTAAATACCTTTCTAGCTGCCGGGCTGGCCTACATAGGTGATAAACTTGGAGTGGAACTATATTTGGCGGCAGTGGTGGTCTTTGGGGTTCGCATTTTCCAGAATTTAGCTATATTGCGTCGATATCTTGTGAAAAAATACTAAACAAAAATTGCTTAGGATTAAAGGAATACAGCTTATTATGTGGTATTTTTATTTAGGAGACTTTGTAAGGGGTGCGTTAGCATTAGGAAAAGGAATGTGGTGGCAGGTCTGGATATTGGGACCAGTACTATAAAAGCAGCCCTAGCGGAAGTAAATAGTAGACAAGATATCAACATTTTGGGAATTAGTCAGGTTAAATCCCTGGGTCTTAAGAAAGGTAATATAGTTGATATTGAAGCCACTGCTACATCTATTTATAATTGCTTGATTGAATTGGAACGGTTAAGCGGAATAGGGGTATATAGTGCTTTAGTTGGTTTTTCCGGAGCTAGTATTAATGTGGTAAACAACCGCGCTGTGGTGGCAGTTGGTAATCCTGGTTACGAGATTACTCGAGAGGATAAGGAAAGGGTAATGCAATCAGCATGTAACATTGTTCTCCCATCTGATAAAACTATTATCCAAACGGTTGCTAGGCAATATATTGTTGACGGATATGATGGAGTAAAAGACCCTATTGGAATGGTAGCTACTCGCTTAGAAGCCGAAGTTGCCATAATTTATGCGGCTACAGCTGCAATTCAGAATATTCAAAGAAGCACTGCGAGAGTTAATCTCCAGGTTGATAAACTGGTTTATAACCCGCTATTAGTTAGTAAATCGGTTCTTCTTCCAGCGGAAAAAGATATGGGTGTAGTTCTAGTAGACCTGGGTGCTGGAACAACTGAAATTTCTATATTTAAAGGCGGAAGTATACTTTATTCCTCCGTTTTGCCGGTAGGCGACGAATACATAACCCGGGATTTAGCTATTGTATTAAAAACCACTATTGAAGAAGCTGCCCGGATTAAGGAAAAGTATGGGGTAGCCAGCCCTGATTTTTTGAAAGGTGACCAATCGGTTGCCATAAGAAATATTCAGGGTATAGAAGTAAAAGAGGTATCACAACAGGTCATAGCTGAAATAATTAATGCTCGGGTTATGGAAATAATCGAAATGATATGTGCTGAGATTAAATGCTATATTTCACTAGAGAGTTTACCTGGAGGGGTAGTCCTCTCAGGGGGAGGAACCCAATTACCTGGATTAGTTTCAGTTATGGAAGAATATCTGGGCATTCCGGTTCGCCTGGGACTACCAGAAAACTTTAGAGGACTGCCGGAAGAGTTCAATAAGCCACAATTTGCGGCTGTACTAGGAGGAGTTACATATGCTGCCCAATATGGAGGGGTAAATTATCAAGAGGGTAAGACTTTAGCAGGATTTTTTGATAGAATAAATTATTGGTTAAAAGATTTATTTAGTTAGGCGAGGAGGTTTCGGGATGCCCTTGGATTTCGAGGTGGAAATGCAGCAATTTGCTAATATCAAGGTAATAGGCGTAGGTGGCGGAGGTAATAATGCCATTAACCGCATGATAGAAGCTGGCTTAAAGGGTGTTGAATTCATAGCTGTTAATACTGATGCTCAGGCTTTGTACCTTTCCAAGGCAGAGAAAAAAATACAAATAGGGGAAAAAATCACCAAGGGGTTGGGCGCTGGAGCTGATCCAGAAATTGGCAAAAAGGCAGCCGAGGAAACCGCTGATGAGATTAAGAGAGCTTTACAAGGGGCAGATATGATTTTTGTTACTGCCGGTATGGGCGGCGGAACCGGAACCGGAGGTGCGCCTGTCATAGCCAGGATTGCGAAAGAAGTGGGGGCGCTTACGGTTGGTGTTGTAACGCGCCCTTTTACATTTGAAGGTCGGAAACGCAATCAGAAGGCAGAATATGGGATTCAGGCTTTAAGGGAGGAAGTTGACAGTCTTATAACCATTCCCAATGATCGTTTGTTACAAGTAGTTGACAAACATACCGCTTTTAATGATGCTTTTAAAATTGCAGACGATATTCTTCGTCAGGGTGTACAAGGTATTTCTGATCTTATAGCTGTACCCGGAGTCATTAACTGTGACTTTGCCGATGTCCAGACGATTATGCAGAATACTGGCTCAGCTTTGATGGGAATCGGTATAGCCAGTGGCGAAAACCGTGCTGCTGAGGCTGCTCGTATCGCTATCTCAAGTCCTTTACTGGAAACTTCTATTGAAGGTGCCAAGGGCGTATTGTTTAATATTAGTGGAGGTAATAATCTAACCCTTTTTGAAATAAATGAAGCAGCTGAGATAATTCATCAGGCAGCTGATATGGAGGCTAATATTATATTTGGTGCTAATATTGATGAAAGTTTAGGTGATGAGGTCCGGGTAACCGTTATTGCTACCGGTTTTAGTTCTCCTAAAACTCAGCCCCTAAATGAAGGTCAAACCCCACGCCGGGGGATGGATTCACCTCCTTCATTTATGGATAAAGGTGATCTGGATATTCCGCCATTCTTAAGGCGTAAATAAGAATTACCTGTAGAAAAACTATATTAGCTATTTAACCGGGTGACGATATGTCCCCGGTTTAATTTTTATCTCCTAATCTCGCTAAAAAAAGAATAAGAAAGCTTTTTACAGCGTATTCTGTATATATTTTAGTTCTAACGTCTCCATAAATAAGACAAAAAACCGTTAGGGCGCCTGGTATAATATGGAAGTAATTAATATCATTTAATGGGCATAAAATTGGATTGGCAGAATTTTGACTTGGTTTGACATTTATTGGCTTAGGGTAGAGAAAAGAATGGTGATATGTTGGGTGAAGCGCAGGTATATGCTGATTTAACATTTGTGATAAACTTTGCCATGGATCTCGTTATCTTGTGGGCAACTGCTAGATTGGCCGGAACTAAAATAATTTTATACCGGTTGCTTACAGCTTCGGTGTTAGGAGCTCTGTATTCGGTTATTTATTTGTATTTCCCTACATCTTTGTGGTATAGCTTACCAGCTAAGATTATATTTTCTTTTATAATTGTTGTTTTAGGTCTGTCGCCTAGAGACTGGCAACAGTTAAAAAAGATTTTACTTTACTTTTATGCTATATGTTTTGCAACAGCTGGAGCTACTATTGCCTTTTCTTATTTAGCTGTAGACCCTGGGCAGTATTTTCAGTTTTCCTATTGGTGGTTACTAGCAGGAATAATTTTTGCTCTTTTAGTTGGTATATTTGGGGAAAAATATGTGTTGGCTAAAATAGTCCCTGGGTTACTAAAATTTGGGGTGAAATTGCAGTTTGCTGGTAACAGTTGCCAGGGAAAAGGTTTTTTAGATACTGGAAATGGGTTGCGCGATCCGCTTACTAACAAACCTGTTGTAGTTGCCGAATATGAATTTATTCGTAAATGTTTGCCTGGAGATTTTCAAAAGATTGTTGATGTTGCTAAGGATGAAAACGACATGTTGGAAGGTTTAAGCAAAAGCAGCTGGGCTAATCGCCTGCGTATAATACCATTTAGTTCTATTGGTAAAAAAAATGGAATTTTAGTTGGAATAAGAGCAGACCGTATATTGGTTAATACCGGCAAAGAGGATATAGCTCATAGCAATGTAGTGGTTGGTATTTATCGGGAAAAATTGAGTCAAGATGGTAGTTACCAATTGTTAATTCCATCTGAGATTGTGAACAAACAATAGGAGGCTAGGCTATGAATTTATTAAACAGGTTTAAGAGATGGTATCTTAACCTATTACTGTTGTATCTAAAAAAGAGGTTACCTCAATTCATTCATTATATTGGGTCAACCGAGGTATTACCACCACCATTGCAAGAACAAGAGGAGTTGGACCTTATAAATAGACTTGCTGCGGGCGACATGGGAGTAAAATCCACTTTGATTGAACATAATTTACGTTTGGTAGTTTATATAGCAAAGAAGTTTGAAAATACCGGTGTTAATATCGAGGATCTGGTTTCTATCGGCACTATAGGCTTGATTAAAGCAGTAAATACCTTTGATCCCCAAAAAAATATTAAACTAGCCACTTATGCCTCTCGTTGTATCGAGAATGAAATATTAATGTATCTTAGACGTAATCTCAAGAATAGGGTGGAAGTGTCTCTAGATGAACCATTAAATGTAGATTGGGATGGTAATGAATTGTTGCTTTCTGATGTTTTAGGAACAGAAAGCGATATGATTTATAAAAAAATTGAAGGTGAAGTGGAGAAAAACCTTCTCTGGCAAGCCATGCATAAACTTAGCACACGTGAAAAAACTATAATTAAACTACGTTTCGGCTTAGGTGATATGGGCGAGAAAACGCAAAAAGAAGTTGCCGATATCTTAGGCATATCCCAATCCTATATTTCCCGTCTGGAAAAAAGAATATTAAAACGCTTACAAAGAGAAATACGAAAAATAGAATAGACACTGAATGATACTGAAGATCTATGAATGACACTGTTTTTTAAATTATTTTTCCACTGCAAACAGTAATAAACATGCATGAGCTTGAATAA
>ENA-OWOZ01001843-OWOZ01001843.1-bioreactor-metagenome-genome-assembly--contig:-NODE-1843-length-17708-cov-75.467472_pt1 | contig 17708 bp, 17 predicted proteins | sample MGYA00238140_ERZ651804 | MGnify/ENA primary metagenome ERZ651804 (study PRJEB26910, sample SAMN07631232) | bioreactor metagenome | isolation source: Switchgrass digestor | place: USA: Dartmouth... | reverse complement strand
TTCGCTGTTGATGTCTCAGCTCGACTCCCTGTTGTTCCCTTTCGGGAATGTCAATAACGGTGCGGCAGTATTCACTTTATGTTACAACCCGCCAGTTTGCCTGCTCCTTTCGGAACATTCCGTAACGCTTCAACGCATAGATTACTCCATACGCTGGTTACTGACTAAGTGGCTGCCCTACCTTTACCACTGCAGGACTTTCACCTGCTAGCATTTGCCAGCTTCGCTGGACGCACACATCAATACTACCGTCTCCACGTGGCTTGAGTTGATGGCATTGATGTCTTTGGGCCATTTTAGGAACCATCTGTTCGTGGGAACATGTCAATCGGTTTTTCGGTGATTTTTGAAAAATTGCCGTTCATGGGAACATATCAGTATCGTTTGAAAATTGGATACAGTTTTACATTTTGTTTCTTCCGAACAATTTAATTTTGTAGCCCGACCACTCACCGAGTGGTGACTCATAATCGACCTCTCTCGCCTGAAATAGGTACTTCGGACTTATTCCACGTAGGCAACTATTTGTTTTCCTTTGCTTCCAATAAAAAAGTGACTACCCCATCCGGGCAAGTGAACTTACCGCTATACTTTGAAGCACCGGATAGTAGATTTGACAAAGAACCTCCCGATCGAATAGCTTCCATTAAAGGAAATAGTTTTGCAATGCTCTTTGAACAGAATCTATCAGGGCAACCATATTCACACAAATATGTATCTCCGATTTCATGCCCGTTTCTGCAGTTTTCAGGGTTTCCATCTGTGCCAACTGAAAGCACAGTAATTGTAAATTGATATTCTTCTTTGTACCATTTTTTCATTTATCATCTCTACTGTAACATCATTTGATTTAGTTCATATGAATAACTCCAGTTCCCATAGATTGTTTTTGCTTAATTTTTTAAAGGCTAATTACTCATGATTGTTTTATTGTTTTATATATTTTCCTTAACTTTAAAGGCCGTTTTGTCAGCCATTCCACACCATCATCCATTGTGGTATTTGGATGTTTATAAATGTCAATACCTTCAATCAATGGTTCATCTACTACATAGAGAAATCCATCAATCTGGCCGTTATGTCTGATGCTTCCGCCGACTGTATCATAGCTGAGCTTGTCAGGTTTATGCGAGAACGCCTCCGCTAATTCCCGCCAGCGGGTAATGGTGCTGCCTGTCCTTAATTCGGTTAGTTCAATCGGGGAGCCGTGATACCATATATCAAACCTAAAATATGCCGCTATTTTGTCTACCGTTTGCTGAACTGTTGTGTTATCGTCGCGGGTAATCTCTTTTACGCCAAGCTGCGTCACCTCTCGCGGCTTTCCTACGCTTTTCCTTCCGTTGATAATCTTATAGGCGTTTTGGATGCGCTGTTCTTTCTCCGCTTCGGTCAAGTCGGTGCGGTTGCGAATTTCGTCTAATATACGCCGCTGCTTCTGACGGTCGAAAAAGTCATGCTCTTTGCTGTGGTTTGATATATAGACGATGTGCGTAGTTAATGGAGCAATCAAATCAACATCAATGTCGCCTTCGCAAACGACTATTTTATGCCGGGAGGCAAGTTCAGTTAGGTCAGCTATAATCATTGGCGTCATTTCACGTACGACATCGTGCTTCCATTGCAGAGCGTCATTAGGGTCGAGCGCCCAATAGTCAGGTACATCGCGACAGAGTGCGGTATGTATTAATGGATTGGCATTTCGAAAGTGTTTTGCGCGATTTTCATCAGTATGGTAAACATAGCATCCGAACCGCCGGGCAAGCTCGTTTGCGGCGGTGGTTTTGCCGCTGCCACAAATGAAATAAACATTTTCAGGAATGCTTATATACTCATCGCTTACATAATCCTCTGGGATACGTATGTAGCAACCGATTGTTTTGTCACGCTTTCTTTTCATGATGCCGGACACATTTTGATTCCCTACATTTCCCTCAGCGACAGTCAGATACTCGCCATCACATGAAAGGACAATTCCAACATGGTCACACCACAGGCTATTCTTCTGCTTGTACTGTTCGGGAATGATGTTGTTGTATACAACAATATCGCCGCGCTCCGGTGTAAAGTTGGGACTTTCATTATGTATGAAGTTATTAACCTGAGCCCACTCAAACCATGCAATAACGCCAGTGAACCATCGGAAATCACCTTTACGGGCGGTTTTGTGTGTTCCGAGCGGCAGGTTAATTCCTGCTTCTCGGCAGCAATGGTAAACAAACGCACAGCACCAACCGTTTTTGAATTCGTCCGGGTCATTTTCAGGATAGTATTTGAGCATTTCCATATAGTCTGCGTTTGTTTTTTCACCAACAACATGCTTCGCAGCAAAGGCTTCTGCTATAGCAGCTAGAGATTCCCTTTTCATTGCGATTGTCCCTCCCAATCATCAAAATCAAACCGATAACCACATCCATCCTGTCTCCTCACCCCCCACAATAATGGTCATTATCTAACCTGTCAACTCAACCTTGCTTAATTCTGGACCAAAATATCACACAAAATTATACCCTCGATATGTTCCCATGCACACATTTTGGCACTTTAGCTCGAGTAGATAAGTTGAATGTAATTCAGCAAATCCAGTAAAATCAAGCCCTACACCCTTGTAATCAATACCACACTCTCAACGTGACTCGAGAGGATAGAATGAATGTCTTTCGAACTATCCGTTCTCGGAAACATATCCACGACACTTTTTGCACTATCGGTAGACGGGAACATGTCCACTACATTCGCATAAAATAAACATGCTTGATTCACAGTCATGTTGCATTATACTAATTTCGCATTAATATCTTCTACAAATATCTCCTATAATCACTCCGAGTAACTGACTATATATTATGTACAAAGTTGTTTATATAGATACAACACTAAATCATCATCATTACAACAGCTTGCATATGGTTCTAATTTATTGTCTCTATACCATACACCACTTCCGTCTGGAATATATCCTCTTTTTATATATAGCCTTTGAGCAGAACCATAACCTGCATGTAGACCTACTGCAAGGGTGATTGTTTTGTTCAATTCTGAAGCAAAATTTTCTACCACGTCAAGAATCCTACTGCCAATTCCTTTACGACGATATTGAGGAAATACATTAAAATCAGATACTTCCGTTACTTCTTGATTTGCAAATGGTCCTGCTGATGCTTGTGGTTTTAATGTTGTATACCCGGCAAAATCACCGTCATATTCAGCAACAAATACATAAAGCATTTTTGCTTGCTGTTCTCTGAAATATCTTTCATATACGGACATATCTGAATGCCAGCCATGTGATAACCTCTCGTTATGAATAATGGTTATATCATCAATCTTCATATCGCGAATTAGTAAAATGTTATCTTTGTAATATATCATAATTGATTTTGATCTCACCTTTCTTATTCTGTTTAGTCGTTATTATAACATCCAATTACAGCTCAAGCATTAGAAGCGAAATTCTTATAGGAATATTATAACAAATCAATTACTTGTTTGAAATAAATGTAAGCCACGAAAATAGATCATCTTATAAAACATCCATCCTGTCTCCTCAACCCTATTAAAAATTCCCGTTATCTATTCTGTCAACTCAACCCTACCTAATTTTTATGATAAAAATTTACCACAAAATACACCCTCGGTATGTTTCCATGTATGTATTTTGGCACTTTAGGTTGAGTTGATAACTTGGATGTTATTCTGGAAACCCGCTTAAATAAACAATTACAGCTTTGTGATCAATACAACACTCTCCACATGGAATGAGCTTCTTGGATTGATGTCTTGAGTCTATTATCCAAAGCTTACGTTTACGGGAACATATCAATGGATTTTTTGCATTATTTCCCTTGAACGTACGTTTAGGGGAATTTGTCAATAAGCTTACTGTTCTTGTGCTGTTTTTTCAGTTATAACTATATAAGAAATACGCTAATTTATTGGTATGATTGGGTTTTAGCTCATTTGGTTCCATGCTTGACGAAATGAAATAAACGTCTATTTGGTAGAATTGTCGAGACCTTTTGTGGCATTCCTTAATCCAGCATCTCCTGTTTTAAACTTAAGCACTGCTAAAGATGCCTTCATAACTCAGTGTGCAAGTATTGCATTAAATTATTCAACTGTCTCAATGGAATCAACAATGCTTAACTTGGCTATTTGGTTCAACGGGAAGCATGTTGCAATCATACAGGCTGCGATTGTCACAACCGTTGCCTGAATGATTGGCAATACCGGAGGAGCTGATAATCGGAGTTGATCCATTACTGCCGCATCAACAAATATTGTGCAGATATATCCTGCTATAGCCCCAATAATACCGGCTATAATCCCGTAATACACACCCTCCCACAAAAAGGTTTTATAAAGGCCTGATTTACTCATACCTATTGCACGCTGTATTCCGATTTCATTCTTTCGGGTATAAATATTGGTGTAGATTGTATTTATTACATTTAGCAGCCCTATTAGTCCAATAAAGAGTATCAGCCCCCATGCAAGAAGCTTAATTTGCTGGTAACTTTCTTCCAATTGTTTATCAGTGTTTCTGTAAGACAGCCAGCGGCTTCCTGCAGTTTCACCGCAAATTTGCTCTATTTTCTGTTCTACCGCTTCTGTATCCGCTCCGTCTTCCAAAATTACATACAGTTCAGAATAAGTGCTCTTTCCTGTCAAAAGGTCATAAACCGTATCAAACACAATCACCTGAACCCCGTTTACAAATCCTGCATTATCCAATGTAACAGCATCGCAATTTCCAAGCACCTCAAGCTCATTATTGGCAACCAAAATACTATCCCCGGCAACAAAAGAAGTTGCTGAACCTGGCTGTCCACCATAGGATATTGCAATAGGATTTTTCACAAGGCAGGCCTTACCATCCTTTAATTTTTGCATTTGTTCTTTGGTTAGGGACGGCATTAGCGCATTAAGTCGGGCTTCATCCACTCCTATTATTTGCAGAGTTTCTCCCGGCATTAGCTCAAAACTCGTTTCTATAGATAAAGAGCCATCCTTCTCCTGCTTGTAGAGGCTGTATTTTAAAGTTGAAACCGAAGATACTCCATCCAGTATTTTAAGTTCCTCAACTATAGATGGCATAAAACCTGTTGTATCATTGGTAACAGAGTAATCCCCAAGATGGAGCTTTCGTATATCTTTGGAGGCATCAAGCAATTTTGAAAATGATTGAACGGCCACAAACACCGTAATACTCATTACTAAAGACAAAATTGTGATAGCAGTACGCCCTGCATTTCTTTTCATATTAAGTCTTGCATAAAATGCTTCAAAATTTCTGATGCGTTTTTCTTTCCTATTCTTCCTCTTAACCTTAACTGTTATCCCATTCATAGCAATAACAGGTGATACTTTGGCGGCATAACGTGCTGCCGGCATAGCGGCCAAAAATGAAAATATTAAAGTAATGGCCGCGCTTATAAGCAAAGGGAGCAATTTTCCCGTACTGTTCTGCGAGATTAACATATTCAGCTCTTCCTGATTATTCGCCATGAATATTTCCGGAGAAAACAGGCTGGTAGCCGCTTTTGTAATGCCACTTGCAGATATTACTCCCAGAAAAGCACCCAAAGGTATACCAATAAGGCATAGCATGACTAGCTGTTGGGTAACTAATGAGTAAAGCTGACCCTTTGTGCCTCCAAGTGCCCGCAAGGTTCCATATACCTTTATTCTCTTGCTAACCGCAATTTTTAAGATATTGTATATAACAAGGCCTGCTGCCAGTAATACCAATGCACCTGTCATGATGCCTGTCAAAGTCATGTAGGAAAAGCCTCTGGTTTTTCCTTCATCAATATCTCCTTTATCATACTCAATCCCCAGCGCATTAAGATAAATCCAGTTGTACTGGATATGGTTTTTTGAAACACCTGTTTTCACGGCAAGATCATTGACTGTATGCTGAAAACTTCCTTTATCGGCTGTACGAAAATCCGTTGAATAGACCAGGTACTTTTGTGGAAGCAATTCTTCCGCCGTACCACTCCCGGCAATTCCGATAACAACCCCGGAACCATAGCCAAGATAATTGCTCTGCAATATACCACTTAAAGTGAAGTCGGCCTGATATTCATAAAATACTTCTGCATCACGAAACAGCGAAACATATAAATCAAGGGTAATGGTATCACCTATGTCGCCTTTGAACCCCATGTAATCCAATGCATCCTGCGGAAGTGCAATTTCCCCTGCCTTTTCAGGAAGACGCCCCTTTTTAAGCTTGGATATTGCCGGATATATAGACAAGCCATTCTCGTCATATTCCCTGAGTTGCAAAGATATCCCGCTGTTTTTAAGGCGAGATGTTCCAAGGACAATATGGCTGCCAACAAAAGAAAGGCGGCCATCTTTTTCAAGAATGGTTTTCTGATCATAGGTCAAGTTGTGAAAAGTTACATACCTGTTCCCGTTTAAATTTTGGGCCTGCTGAACCCTCAATGCTTGTAAAATGCCCCAGGACTGGCCTATAACCGTGGTCATCATGGTAGACAATATAATGGCAATTAAAATCAGTATGGATGTTATTTTCTGAGCTTTGAGCTCTTTCCAGGCAAATGAATGATATGATTTCATGATGTCACCTCCGACAGCACACCATCCACAATAGTCAGCCGGCGCTCAGCCATTTTTGCTATACTGCTGTCATGGGTGATGATGACCACTGCTGTACCAAATGTTTGCCAAATATTTTTAAGTATCTCCAGAACTTCATTTCCGCTCTTGCTGTCCAAATTTCCAGTTGGTTCGTCAGCAAATATAACATCCGGCTTTGTAATGAGTGCCCGGGCAATGGCTACACGCTGCTGCTGTCCTCCGGAAAGTTCGTTTGGTAGATGTGATAATCTGTTGCTTATTCCTAAAAGGTCTGTAATTTCAGTTAAGTACCCTTCATCCGGCTGAATCTTATCCAAAAGCAAGGGCATGATTATATTTTCTTTTGCCGTTAATACCGGTAGCAAATTAAACTGCTGAAATATAAATCCCACTTTACGGCGGCGAAAAGCAGAAAGCTCATTATCTTTTGTTTTGTAAATATCTTTACCGTCAAAAGTTACCGTACCTGAGCTTGGGGTGTCCAATCCGCTGAGTATATGAAGCAGTGTGCTTTTGCCGCTTCCGGAGGGACCCGTGATTGAGATAAAGTCCCCTGATTTGATTTTCAGATTTGCGTTGTTGAGAGCAATTACCTTGTTTTCGCCGCTCCCATAATATTTGGATAAGTTTTTTCCTTCAATAATCATAAAAAACACTCTCCTTTTTTCTAAAGAAGAGTGTACTTGCTAATTCTCAAAAATTGCTCAAGTTATAAAACTTTTAATCTTGCTGTTGCCAAAGCCCCGTCATTTGTATTCTGCAATTCCAATGAACCATTGTGTTTCTCACACAATAAGCGGCAGATATATAGCCCCATGCCAAAATGGGTGCCTTTTTCATTTCCTTTATCCCCTCGCAGAAATGGTTCTGCCCCTTTTTTTAGTATATCCTGAGAAAATCCCGGCCCGTCGTCCTGTACTGACAGTACAAGCATTTTCTCTTCAAGCTTTATGCTGACCCGTATTTTGGCTTTTGCGAATCTGATGGCATTGGCAATCAGATTTTCCGCTATATTGAATAACATAGCCTTGTCCAGCAAAACACTTTTTTGCCATTCAAATATGTCTTCTGCTTCAACTTCCGCTTCTATGCCGGAATCCATTGTAAGAAGATGAATGCTGTCCTTTAAATCTTTAACTACTGTTTCATAATATATTTTTTCAGGGGAAAATTGCAGCTGTTCAAGACGCTGTACGCCGCTCATGGCCTCTATATATTTTTCGATTCTTGCGGCATATTCTTCAATCAGTGATATGGATTCCTCAATATTTTGTGTAGTCAGAGCATTGTTTGATAGTCTTTTCCTTAATAGCTTTACAGAGCCCTTCAGCACAGTGACAGGATTGCGAAGGTCATGTGAGAAAGCCGCGTTAAGGCGTTTTCTCTCCTCCATCTGCCTCCAAAGCTCCCGGTTATTTTCCAAAAGCTGGACACGCATTTTCTCAAAGGAATTGCATAACTGACCAAGTTCGTCATTTGAATCAGATTGAATAATGAAATCCAGGTTATTATCCATAATCTTTTCCGCCCCTGCCTGTAACAATGTAAGGGGCTGTTTTAATTTAATGCGATAAAACATAAAATTTGCCGTAAGCAAGCCTGCTATAACAAATACAACGGGCAGTATCAGTTGTAAAATCATTAAAGTATTGTCCAAAAAAGAAGTATTTGTTTTAGGGGAATTTTCAGGCAAAACAATACCTTGCCCAATTTTAACTTCTATTGAATATCCGTTTTGCTTGTTAATCCTGCCTATGGCCATAATAGACAGAACACTTAAGGCAAGAGCAATAAGCAAAAAAAATATTGTTATACATAAAAAAGCTTTTTTTAAGCTCATCTTCCTCAACCATTCCATTTATAGCCCATCCCCCATACCGTATCAATATAGTTGTGCCGGGTGTAAACAGATAATTTTGAACGAATTTTGCGGATATGCTCCATGACAGTACTGCTATTACCGCTGCCGTCAATGCCCCAAACTGCTTCGTAAATGCGTTCCCTGTCAAAAACCTGGCCTGCATTCATGGAAAGCAGCTCAACAATATCAAATTCCTTCCTGGATAATGGAATGAGATTCCCTTTTACCGTTACTTCCCGCTTCAAGTAGTCAATGCAAAGGTCGTCAAAAAACCGTACAACAGTTTTTGCCTGTTTTCGCTGTTCACGGCGCAAGTGGGCTTCCACCCGCGCACCCAGTTCGTCTATGTCAAAGGGCTTTACTATGTAATCATCAGCTCCGGCCTTAAATCCAATGATTTTATCCCTGCTCTCAATACGTGCCGTAAGAAAGAGAATCGGGCATGTCACATGCTCACGTATGCGCTGGCAGACGGAAATACCATCCATTTCGGGCATATTGATATCAAGAAGGATTATGTCAGGCTGGAATGATATTTTTTCGAGGGCTTCCCTGCCGTCAAAAGCCGTATAAACCTGGTAGCCTGACATTTCAAAGTAATTCTTCATCATAGCAACTATGCCTTTTTCATCGTCTACAATCAAAATTTTTTTCAACCGGCGGCCTCCTTAATAAATGTTAATAATATTGTTGCATAGAATTATCAAGTTTTTCTCAACTGACGACAATGCTCCCCTTTGTCAAGACAGATTTTAAAGTTTTTTAAGTTTGATACTCCTTCAAATACCTTATGCTTTTTATCGTTGTTCACAACACCGATTTGCTTGCCTAAAAGAGACTTATCCGGCAACGCACCGTAAAAAACGTAAACGGTATCACCACACTTTAACTTGGACCCGCCATCCAACTCTTCAAAACCCATATATTCCTTTTTATCGCAGGAAACAAGAATCGTCGTTAACAAAACCAACACCAAAAACGAAGTCCATTTTTTCACTGCGAACCACCTCATCCGTTCCACCTCATTTTTCACAAACCGTATGCAAAAGCCATCGGTAATTCTAATGTATCAAACTTTGCTCATAAAAAGTGTACTGAATCAAGATAACTCTTTAGTCCTCAACCCTTGACTTCAATGATATACACTCAACACATGTGGAGTGCGCAATAGGAAAGCAAAGGAAAGATGCTTAGAAACTTTGAATTTTCAGCACTTTGCGAAATTCACTACGTTTACAACGGATGGTGATGATTTCAGAAATAAAGTTTTGAAAGACAAAATTCCTATCTTTTCAACCTTTACAATTGTGGTTTAATATGTTAGACTACAATAGGTTTAATATGTTAGACTAGGAGGTGTCTTTATATTATAATGGAACAGATTAAAGTGTATGACGCTGAATACAAGTTTATGGATATTGTGTGGGAGCATTCACCAGTGAAGAGTTCCAGGCTAGTTGAGCTTGCGCATGAAAAGCTTGGATGGAAGAAATCCACCACATATACCGTCATAAGACGGCTCAGTGACAGGGGAATAATTGAAAATAAAGACACAGTGGTATATGCGTTGGTTGAGCGTGAACAGGTATTGCGCGCAGAGAGCGGAGAACACATTGATAAATTCTATAACGGCTCCTTGAAGCTTTTCTTCACTACATTCCTTAAAAAAGAGAAGCTTACTGCTGATGAAATTTGTGAATTGAAAAGAATAATTGAAGAATGCGAGGTCGAAGAATAATATGCTGGAAAATTTATTCTTAACAGTAATTAAAATGAGTGCCACGGCTTCAATAACCGCTGTCATAGTAATATTATTAAGGCAATTGGTTGGGAGAAAGCTGCCCAGGATCTTTAGTTATGCCGCATGGGCTATAGTATTAATAAGACTTTTAGTTCCATTGTCAATACAATCCGGTTTCAGCCTTTTCAATATTGTGGAATCTCCAGCCACTGCAATAGACAGAGCGATGAGTACTACTGAGCTGGGAGATAGAAGCACACCTCATGGTTCAGTTGATGATGAAGGCAAAATCAAGGTAAATAGCACTGGTATCAATGAAATAGGATTTAATACAAATGAGAATATGCATCTTAAAAATGAAGAAAACAGAATGGATATCAACACTAAAGCAAATACCCACACAGATGAAGTCCTCCCATCCGTCAGAACATCGCCGATTTCTTTGATTGCTTACATATGGCTGTCGGTCACTTTAGCACTGTTGGGACTTGGTATATATGCATATATCAGAACAGCCATAAAGCTTAAGATAGCTGTTTTATTTGATGACAATGGATTGGTGGAAGAATGCAGTAAAAATCTCAATTTAAATAGAAAAACAGAAATTTATGTTGCGGATATGGTGGATACGCCTGTTGTGACCGGCCTTACAAGAGTGCGAATCATACTACCGGCTTCATTTGTTCAAAAATGTGATATCAGGGATTTGAAGCATGTGATTACTCATGAGCTTGTTCATATAAAACGGCTTGATTATGTTACCAAACTGCTGGCGGTCCTGGCATTAAGCATTCACTGGTTTAATCCGCTAATGTGGCTCTGTTTTCTATTGTCTCAGAAGGATATGGAGATGTCATGTGACGCAAAGGTTTTATCAGTACATAAAAATGATATACGAAGTGAATATGCAAAGTCTCTTTTAAATATTGCAGCAAAGCAGAATGCATTGTTGCACGGAGGATTGCTTGCATTCGGAGAAAGCAATATCAGAAGTAGAATCATGGGAATAATGAGGTTCAAAAAAAATAGGGCGTGGCTAGGAATTGCTGCTGCCCTTTTACTTATTGTTTTTGCCTGTATTCTTTTAACAAACGGAAAAAGTGATGATACTGGCAAGAGCAAGCCCATTGCGACTGGAAAAATTCTAAGCAACCTGCTGGAGCACAGAACCAGATATATTGGTGATGCAAGTAATGTCAGCAACTTGCTGGGCAAACTGCCATATGGTGAAAACAAGGAAGGCATTGAGCTTGCAACAGACAGCAGGCCGTATGGTATTACCATAAATTATAGGTTGGAAGATATTGAAGGAGCAAGTGAAGATACCATAAAAAGTATGGAACCTGTACTGCAGGATAATGCTCTTATCCTTTTTTCACTTATTGAAAATGTTGATACGGTCAAATTTAACATCCTGCCGGTTAACATGGAGGTGCAGTTTGAGAGGTCGGAAATGCAGCAGTATTTTGACAGGGAACTGTGGGATTATTCAAAGGATAAGAAGTCTTATGAAGAATTCTTGCTGGATGTATATTTCAAGATATTCATATTCCCTGAGAAGTACAGCATATCTATGTCATCGGTACCAGGGATGCGGGTCGTAGTATCATTGAACGCAGCACTTTATGATGCTAACTGCAGTAAAAAGTGTTCGACAGAACACGGCTCCCTCCTTACATGGGACAGAAACACAGGCAAAATTACAGACCACGGCAAATCATTGAATTTCACATTGGGAGAGCCGGTATACTGGTCGCCGCTTGGTATGGAGGAAACTGTCAGGGAGAATGTAGTAACAATATCCATTTTAAATACAGATAGCGAAATAATTGCTGAAAAGCGCATCAGGATTGAGAAAGAAGATACTCACAGCTATAGGGCAAAACAGTCCTACGGTATTATAACCGGTAGTTATCATGATTTCATGCAGGATAGTGATACGGTCAATGAAAATATAATTAACGAAAATGATGATGTTAATGGACTGACAGCACATGCTGCCGCGATGGAAGAGCTTTTGGATAGCAGCGATTTTCGATATATGACTGAAGAGCAAATGGAGGCAATCCTAAAGACCTTGCCTGAAATCATACGGGACAATTACTATGGTATTGGGCGGATAGAAAATAACGGCAGCGGGTATGTGTTGCTTACCTGCAAGAGTGGTGCAAAGCGGCTGCCGGAAGATACAATATGTTGCGGGTTCAGCCCCGCAGATTCGGAACTGGAACAATTGATTCTGCAAGATGCCGATGAAAACGAGATATGCCGTTTCCCCCTCGGCCTTGCGGTTTCCTACTACAATGGAAATGACATTTTTTATATTGCAGTAGGGGATGCTTCGAAAAATACAAGTAGGATAAGCCAAATAGCCAGCTATCAGCTTTCGGGCAACCTGGACTTCATAGAATATGAGAGACAGGCTAAAAAGCGCGGGACATCGCTGTTCATACCCCAGGAGGGCTCGTATATCAGTGCGGATATATGGATTAACAGGAGTCATTTACCTGAGTATATAAGTATTGATGAGTCATTTGCCGCTGAGATAGAAAGCAGGCTCAGTAGCATTGCAAAAACACATTGTGATTTCAGCAGTGGAGTTCTAAAAAGTATGGGCATAAATATTGTATTGGCAGACCGAAACAACTATGAATTGTGCATTTTTGATGATGGGAGAAAAGCAATTCATAGATGGAGCGACAGGAATGCAGTATTGGTTGATTCTGAAGTCCATGATATGATTGCGGATTTCGTTATGAAGAAAACTCCCTGGGAATGGGTGGAATTGTCTGAGATTCATGATATAGTCAAGGCTGAAATGCGTATGAAGCTATATAGGGATTCCGGTGAAGAGGTGCAGATTGTTGAAGACAGGGACACCCTTAGAGAGCTTGAGGAGTTATTATCCAAGGCAAAATTAACAGGATGCGGAGGTTGCCCGTACACCGCACTTCTGCTGTTGACACGTGAAGATGGAGAGACAATAACCCTTCATATTGCAACAGACAGTTGTGATAATATGATCCTCGGAACCACAGCCGGTTACGATTATGGACCCGATCCAGGGCAGACCGGACTGGGAGGGAATGTTAACCGGCAGGAAGTACTTAAAAGGATTTTCGATCAGATTAACTGGGAAAGATGAAATACTGTAGAACAGCTTGATGTAGAAGCTTTACTGCTAGTAAGAGGGTTTCTGGTATCGTAAAAATCTGGTAAAAAGAGGGTATTCCTAAATAAGTGTTTATTTGAGGTAATGAAATAAGCTGGCGCAGAAAAATATTATACTTTACTAGTTGACATTATTCCGCGGACGCATCATGTTGAGCAAAAATGGGACACGGGGACGGGTACAGTGTCCCATTTCGTCAAATGTAATTAACTGGATAACAGGGACAAGGAACCTGTCCCCCTGTCCCATTATCTACTTTTTCCTTTTTACGGTGTCCTCCCTCCTTATGACCACGACATTGTTTGTCACACAAGTTCAATTTACATCAGTTAATAGCTGAATCTTGAAAATATTTGTATTACCCATGCGGTCAGTAAGAAGGATGATTGAAACCAAATCACCCTCTGATAAATCAGAAAGTTTGATAGGAGTATCCTTGCGATATACGCTTAATCCTTCCCATAAATCATTAAATTAAAATTCACCTTGATAGTCTTCATCATTAAGGGATATACCTTTAACCAATAAAGAATGCTCATCAACTTTTTTTACTTCTGCATAGAATGCTTGAATATCAGAATCTGACATCACCCATATATCTTCTTCGTACTGTTTATAGGCATAATAATATCCCGCAAAATAGCTGATCACTATGCCAATGAATAGCACTATAATGGTCAAAACAATAGCAGCTTTATATGGGGAAACCATAATTGTACGCTTCCCCTCGGTTGCTTCTAAAGCCCTGTTGATATGCCGTTTATAAACTTGAAAATAGACCGCAACGGTAGCAGCTAATAAAATTAAGACTGCAAACAGCGCGATGAAAAAAGCAGGAATACCCATGAAATTACCTCCCTTTTAAATATCTTTCTGTCTTAATAGACTGGTATATTTTACCAGATGTTCATTTCCCAAAGAGAAAAAATTTTTACAGTTACCTGACAGACACACCCAGAAGCTCCATTGCGTTCTTACAGAATATAGCCTCTTCGATCTCAGGCTCCAGACAGAGCTCCTTTATGCGCTTAACAGACCAGCCCTGATCCTTCCAGGGGGAATCGGTTCCAAACAGTATCTTTTTATACCCATGGTTAAGGATTATACGTTTCGCCTGTTCATTGTCCATTATGCCGACAGCATAGGAAGTGTCAAAATATATGTCCTTTCCTGCAAGGTAATTTTCAACCTGATCCCAGTAATTGTACCCTCCCATATGGGCGGCTATGATCTTACCGCCACTGAAATGTCTCAATACATTATCCAGCCTGTCAGGCGTGCAATGGTAGGGAGGTGCGAAGCCCAGGTCCTCACCAGCATGGAATACGATGACAAGACCAAGCTCTAAGGCAAGCTCATATATGGGAAACATGGATTTATCATCGACAGAGAACTCCTGGTATTCGGGATGAAATTTGATCCCTTTAAGCCCAAGCTCTTTAATGCGCTTAAGCTCTTCTCTCCAGTTCTCGTACAGAGGATGAATACTGCCGAAGGATATTATATTTTTATTGTCTTTCTGTATCTGCGCTGCCCAACTATTTACTTTTTCAGTCTGTGACGGTTTGGTTGCTATATTTAAAATAACAGAACAAGCTATACCGTTATCCTTCATGGACCTGTCAAGGCCTTTTACCGTTCCGTTCAGCATGGCCGGAATGCCTGCTTTCTCAGCCAAAGCCGGAATGGCTTTCGCAGCGAGCTCATCGGGAAAGCTATGAGTATGAAAATCAATAACCAAAACGATCGCCTCACTTTTATATTGCTTATATAATAGCATAAAACAGCGGACCTTTGAGACAATATATAAATAATATTATAAGCCGGGAGTGAATTTGCCGTTGAACGAAGGCCTGGTTGTGTTCGTAAGGTCAATTATAGCCTTTTTTTCTCTTCTTATATTTACAAGGATAATCGGAAAAGAGCAAATAAGCCAGCTTACATTCTTCGATTATGTGCTTGGCATCACAATAGGGTCGATCGCAGCTTCCCTGACAACGGATCTGTCAAGCAGGGCATGGCCTCACTGGGTCGGTCTTATAACCTGGGCCGCTCTGGGCTATCTCATGGAGATAATAACCATGAAATGGCGATATGCGGCAAAAGTTCTTGAAGGGCAGCCCGACATCGTCATAATGAACGGAAAGATCCTTGAAAAGGCTTTAAAGAAATCAAAGTACAGGGCATCGGATATCCTGGAGCTGTTGAGAAATCAGGGAGTATTTGATCTGAATGAAGTAAGCTATGCTATCATGGAGTCGAATGGCCGCCTTTCGGTACTTAAGAAGCCCGAGTACCAGCCGCTTACACCTAATGATATGAATATTCAGGTAAAGGATAAGGGTATCAGCACCGAACTGATTTACGACGGCATCCTGTTCTCCGAAAACCTGAGACAGGCAGGCAAGGACGAGGCATGGCTCATGTCCCGGCTGAAAGCACAGGGCATCAATGATATATCTGAAGTATTTTTAGCTGCATTAAATCCCGAAGGGAACCTCTATATTGATAAATATGACGATCATATTCAGAAAGCCATCGATATCGGTGACTACAAAGGACCTTTTTAGGAGGCTGCCGGAATGAGAAAATTCATGGTGATTGCTATTCCTGTTGTTTCATTACTAATCTTTATTGCAATCATGCTAAGCGGTGATTTATTAAAAAAGCCGCTCGGAGATGATGATAACATACCCGAAGCAATCGATGAGCTTATTGAACAATCCAGATGGAAAAATGGGATGAAGCGGGCATTAAAGTAAAAGAGCTCAGTGACAAATGGAAAAGGATCGTAAACCGGGTACAGTTCAGTTCGGAAAGGGATGAAATCAACTTTTTCAGCATGAGCCTTGCACGCCTTGAAGGTGCCCTTCTTGTAAGAGACAAGGTAAACGCTGTTCTGGAACTGAAAGAGGCCTATGAGCACTGGAATCAGCTGGCAAACTGATGGTTTGTCAATTATTCCGGTGATTTAAACGCCCGTTTTTCCACATAAATCATCATCTGATTCCTCAATACGGCATAAAGAACGACAGAGATCAAAGGACTTACACCTAACAGCCAGACCAACGATTCGATCCATCCATAGGCAAAAATCGCTGCTATTGATATGATGCATGTTACGATCAATAAAGCATGCTCTTTGAGCCATTTCTTTTTCCAAAAATCAAGTTGATCCTTAATTGAGAAGCTTCCGGACTTCCAGACAGAAACCAGGTTCTTGTCTGCTTCTTCACGAAGCTTATCATCAGAAAGCCGCTCCCCGCTTATCAGTTCATTTATACTCACATTGAACTCGCGACTCAATAACTGAAACATTTCGATGTCGGGCATATAATTGCCGTTTTCCCAGCGGGATATAGTCTTGTTGGTAACACCAAGCTTTGCTCCAAGCGCTTCCTGTGTCAGATGGTGTTCACGCCGAAGCTGTGCAATAAATTTACCTATCTTTACCTGATCCATAATCGACCCTCTTTAGTTAACTGATCTAAAGAAAGTATACTTGTATCGGCCTATACTGTCTTTACCACAAACAGCGAATTTGCCTGGACAGGCTATATTCTTATTCATCCGGATACATGCTCAGTTCTTCATTCTTGATCCAGTTGCCTAAATCGGTATCTTTAAAGTTTCTCCCGCTTTTATAAAGTTAGGTTCGGTAATGTTGTTAAGTTCCAGAACCTGTTTAGCATACCATTCATAATTCATTCAGTAATGTTCATTCATAAAGTACGGGTTGATAATATCAACCAGCGTATCTCCTGATTGAATGGTTACCTCACGTACCTCTTTAAGTTCCCATACATCGTCGGGACGGTTTGAAATATTTATACCGCTGGGTATGCCTACTTCATCAGGATCAAAGTATTCTTCGGGCGGTATTACCTTTTGCCCATTTTCAACGATATACCAAATGCCGGTAGTTTCATTAACATACCGTCCTGTCTGTTCGTCATAGGTATACCCTTCAAGTGGTTCAGGATTACTATCAGATATGATTTTTCCAGCAGCATCAATTATAAGTTTCCTACCATCCGGTAATATTTTTTCTCGTGTTTCTACCCCTCAACAGCCAGCAAGGATTATAATTACCAGTCCTATTACAAGTAGAACACTTATACGTTTCAACTATATCACCTCCAAGGCAAACTGCCGCAAAATATATCTTATTATGTAAAAATTGTTTAAACCCTCTTCTTGCATTCAGAATTAATAATACATTCGTTGCAATTAGGATTACTCGGCCTGCACCAGGTTCGCCCGATCTCCCAGCATGAAAAATCTATAATCCCAGGAAACTCAGGATTTAACTCTCTTGCCTT
>ENA-OWOZ01001840-OWOZ01001840.1-bioreactor-metagenome-genome-assembly--contig:-NODE-1840-length-17721-cov-2.933462_pt1 | contig 17721 bp, 17 predicted proteins | sample MGYA00238140_ERZ651804 | MGnify/ENA primary metagenome ERZ651804 (study PRJEB26910, sample SAMN07631232) | bioreactor metagenome | isolation source: Switchgrass digestor | place: USA: Dartmouth... | reverse complement strand
GATACTTTTTATATTGATTTTTCATGTTATTCGCTCCTTTCATAGTCTCCATAATCATTTTATGCTCTATTAACAGTATATGTTCATTAAATCTAAGATTAACTCATCCAACAAGCTGCCCATGGGCATGTCACCAATGAAATTCCACTATCCTATTACATAGCTCATATAAATTGCAGTAATTATGGACAATCCCAGATGCATAGACATGCATAAAGGGGGATGAACCAATGAATACTGATATATTAATTGAAAGTCAATCCCATGATGAATGGATTCAATACTCAAGCAGTCTATGGAATGGCAGTAAAATAGACGTGATTAAAAGAATAATCAATATATTTACAAATCCAGAGGAAGTTGTTCTTGATCCATTTATGGGTACTGGGAGTACACTTGCGGCAGCAAATACTTTAGATAGGATGGCCATTGGTTTTGAAGTAAATGAAAAATGCATAACTACTGCTAATGAAAGGTTGAAGAGCTATAAAGATTGTTGCCAGATAATCCAGGATAGCTGTATTTATATTAATAAATACTTGTATGAAGAATCAGTGGATCTATGTGTTACTTCACCACCATGTTGGAATATATCCAATCGAAACCATACAAACCATAAAAAACATAAGGATCTTACTTCATTGCAAAAAAATATAGGAAACACAAATAGTTATTCTTTATATTTAAATAATCTGGCTAAAGCCTTTTCAGGAGTGTATGAAGTCCTGAAGCCAAATAAAATGTGTATTGTTATTGTAATGGATAAAAGGAAAAAAAACAGATTTTATCCTTTACATATAGACTTAGCTAATATCATGGCTGATATTGGATTTACACTGGAAGATTTAATAATATGGGATAGGAGGAAGGAACATAGTATTCTGGAAGCAGTTGATAATACCTATATTTATAAATCAAATATAGTACATGAGCATATCTGTATATTTAGAAAGATAACAAAGGAAAGCAGAATACAATGAAAATGTCGAAAAAGAGAAAAATATGTTGTATTATGTACAACTGTGGCAATACTTGGTATAATTCAAAGGAGGAAAGCCAATTAACCAAAACATATGACTAAAAGGAGGATATGCTTGTGAAGAAAAGTAAAAGGATTATGGCGTTGGTATTATGCTCATTTTTAATTATGGGGATATTTAATCCAATCATCAGCATCAATGCCGCCAATCAAGAACCAATGGTAAAATGGTACGATTATTATTTTGAAGAATCTACAGAAGGTCTATTTAAGATTAATGTTGATGGCAAATACGGATTCATGGATCAAAATGGAAAAATAGTTATACCTGCAAAGTTTAATGGTGTTTGGGATTTTGATCAAGGTATGGCAGTGGCATATATTAGTGAACAAGCTGATGGCACATTTGGCTATAAGAGTAGATATGGATACATAGATAAATCTGGCAAAGAGATCATCCCATTTAAATATGATTTTGTTGAGAATTTTAATGATGGAATTGCAAGAGTATCTATCGATAACAAATGGGGAATTATTGACAAAACAGGCAAAGAAATCGTAGAACCAAAATATAGTGTTATGTATTATCCTTATGAAGGATTGATTGGAATATTGGAAGGAAGTTATTCCGATGGTAAATGGGGCTTTATAGACACAAAGGGTACCCAAGTCATACCACCCATATATGAAAGCATAGGCAATTTTAGCGAAGGCTTAGCACCTGTGAAGCTGAATGGTAAGTTTGGTTTCATAGATAAAACAGGTAAAGAGGTACTACCGTTTATATATGAGCATGCAAATAGTTTTACACAAGGCATTGCGGTAGTGAGAATTGACGGAAAAGTTGGATGCATAGATAAGACGGGAAAAGTAATAGTACCTATAATCTATGATGATATTCAAGTACCCCTGGATGGCAATTTAATAGCAACTGTGGATTGGAAAAGAGGTCTGGTGGACAAGACTGGAAAAGAAATAACTCAAATCAAGTATGACTATGTTGATTCTTTTTCGGATGGTATGGCTGTAGTAACCATCAATAATAAACAGGGATATATAGATGAGACGGGCAAAGAAGTTATACCTGTAAAGTATGACTTTGCTGATAATTTCAGTGAAGGAGTGGCATGTGTAGGAATTGATGGAAAGGCAGGTTATATAGATAAGGCCGGAAAGGTAGTTATACCATTTAAGTATGATTACCCAAGTGAATGGGTTGACTCTAATTTCAATGATGGCTTTGCAGTAGTAACTCTAAACAATAAACTGGGTATTATTGATAAAACTGGAAAAGAGATAACTCCCATAAATTATGATAATATTAGACAATTTAAAGAAGGTTTGGCTTTGGTAGGTGTGAGCACACCAGGTGCTAATGAATGGGACTACAATTACAGTTATGGATATGTAGACAAGACAGGTAAGGAGATCATTCCTCTACAATATAGTCGAGCAGACTCTTTTAAAGATGGTATAGCAAGGGTTGAAATGAATGGAAAATATGGCCTATTGCAAAATCCATTGTTATCCAAAAACGAACCAGAAGCAAAAGCAGCGGAGACCGAAGCAATTATAGCAAAGCCAACAGCATAAAAGCTTATGCTGGATGGAGAATTGATACCTATAGAAGCATATAGCATAAATGGTAACAATTACTTCAAGCTTCGTGATTTGGCTATGATGTTAAAGGACACAGGTAAGAAGTTTGAAGTTACATGTGATGGAAATACAAATGCTATAAATCTATTAACAGGTAAAGCATATACTCCGGTAGGTGGGGAACTTGCTGTTTCTTCAAATTCTGATGAAAAGATAGCGAAGGTTACTAATTCTAAGGTTCTACTAAATGGTGAGGAAATTTCTTTTGAAGCCTATATTATAGGTGGAAATACCTACTTTAAGCTTCGTGATGTAGGAATGGTAATTGATTTTGAGGTAACCTATGATAATGCAACCAAGAACATAGGTATTAACACGTCATCTGGATATATTAAATAATAATTCAAAAAGAAGGCTACAGCAAAACTAATTGCTGTAGCCTTAACATTACTTATCTATAACTGCAAGGGGACAGGAAACCACGCATTTGCCACAAACATCACACATTCCTAAATCAGTGAATTGCTTTGATACATCCAGCAGCCGGTCATAGCATTTGAATCTATCAAATCCATCTGTGCTAAGTGCATTTACAGGGCAGGCCTTCAGGCATTTCAAACAACTTCCGTTTTTGTAGTAAAGGCAGTATTCCTCCTCTGGTCTCTCATCGGGAGTTATTTCCTGAGACATTATTACTGTACCATATCTTCCTGCACTTCCTGCCTTAGTTATGAGCATTCTATTGACACCAAATTTGCCGAGACCAGCTGCATAGGCTGCACTTCTGTGGGACCATCCTGCTCTCAGGGTCTTCTCATCAAAGTTATGGGTGGCTTTTATTGTAGCAGCTTTTATGCCTATGCTATTCAAGTACTCAATTATCTTTTCGGATATATGATTGATAAGTGCATTGGTTTTCACATAGGATTCAGCCCATTCAGCAGAGACAGACTCATCTGCTTGATTGCTTGAAACAATGCTCTTAGAAAAGGGAATGAAAAAGGATATAACTGTTTTTGCCTCTGGAAGAATATCCTGAGGATAAAGGTGTTCGAGTCCTACATTGCTCTTTATATTTTTAAATAGCTGATCCTTAGCTGATGAAAAACCTACCAGCGGTTCTCGGTAAAACTCTTTATCTTCTGATTGAGACACATATTCTCTTACCAGGTTTGCAAGATCTTCTCTTAAACTCAAAAAACCCACCCCTTTATTTCGTAATAAACAACAGAAATTATTGCTAGTTTTATAGTAGCATAGCAGTTATTCAGGGGTCAACAAACGTTAAGATATGCATGGGTAAATACTTTGTTAAATATGTTATAATAAAAATACCAATAATTACAAGGAGGAAGCAAAATGATTGGTTCATTTGAATTTATATTGCCTACTAAAATAAGGTATGGAGCTGGAATACTTAAAACTTTGGGCGAAGAACTGAAAAATTTAAAAGCCAGAAAGGTTATGGTGATTACAGATAAAGGTCTTGTCAATGCAGGAATGGTAGAAAAGGTTATCACAATTATCAACGATGAAAATATGGATTATATAATATACGATGAAGTTGAAGCAAACCCAAAGGACTATAATGTAGAAGCTTGCGCGGATGTTGCCAGAAAAGAATTTATAGACACTATCGTAGCATTTGGTGGAGGAAGTCCTATAGATGCGGCAAAAGCAGTTACCGTTTTGGCAAAGCAGGGGGGCAAGGTCAGAGATTATCAGGGAAAAGGAAAAATCAAAGGAGATTGTTTGCCATTAATAACTATACCTACTACAGCAGGCACAGGAAGTGAAGTAACATTTTCTTCTGTTATAACAGATACCAGGGAGAAATTTAAATTTACCATAAAGAGTACTGCGATAGCAGCTAAGACTGCCATTGTAGATCCGGAACTCACTTTGACTGTACCGCCGCTTGTTACTGCAGCAACTGGTATTGATGCTTTGACTCATGCTATAGAAGGTTATACAGCAAACTGCACTGAACCAATAGCAGAAGCTGTGGGACTATACGCGGTAGAATACATATCAGGCAATATTGTTGAAGCAGTTAAAAATGGTAGAAACTTAGCTGCAAGAGACAAAATGATGATGGGAAGCTTATTGGCAGGACTATCCTTCAGCCATGCTGATGTTGCTTCGGTCCACTGCATGGCTGAGGCGCTGGGCAGTCTCTATGATGCACCCCATGGCATGTGTAATGCAATACTGCTTCCTTATGTTATGGAATACAATTTACCTTTTGCAGAATATAAATATGCCAGGATAGCAAGGGCTATGGGTATAGTGGAAAAAAATGATCATGAGGCTGCAGTGAAGGGCATTGAGCATATAAAGGAATTGTCAGAGGAGATAGGTTTGCCTGGAATAAGAACTCTTAATGTCAATCCAGCTGATTTTGAGTTGCTGGCAGAAATGTCAGTTATGAATGGTTCCAATGACAGCAATCCAAGGAAGATTACCCAAGATGAGTATGTAATGCTGCTTAAAAAGGCATATGATGATAGTTCTTTTAAATAAATATTTAGTGAATATTAATTCCACGCCTTTAGATTTCACATGATTGCTGAAATTTGAAGGTGTATTTAATGTAAAAAATGGCAACCTATGATATAATTAGTGTGTTATAACTGGAAATATATTAAAGTGTACGAGCATATCATGTTGTAAAGGAGGGAGATGAAATGTCAGATGAATTTTTGAACACTATCAAAGCAGCATGGCATAGATATGTTGAAGAAGATATAATAGAAGATTTTGTGAACCCAATGATTCGGAAGTCATGGGAAAGATGTAAAAAATATCAGGTTAACCACAAAGCAGGACATGGTCGGCAAGCAGATCCCCAGAAAATGAAAGAGATAATGAGCAAAAATAGAGGGCTTTTGGAGGTTGCCAGACCTATAATGACTAATCTGAATGACATAGTATTAGGATCAGGGTTTGTAATAATTCTCACGGATGACGAAGGATATATAATAGAGTCTATCGGTGAAGAAAGAATAAAGGATGAAGCAAGCAGATTAAATTTCTGTGTAGGATCTCTATGGACAGAGGAAGAAGTAGGTACCAATGCAATAGGCCTATGTATAAAGGAAGATAAGCCGATACAGGTAATAGGTGCAGAGCATTACTGTGAAAATCATCATCCTTGGACATGCTCATCGGCCCCAATACACGATGATAAGGGTAAGCTTATAGGAGTATTGAACATGTCAGGAAGTTGCTATAAAGCTCACAAACATACTTTGGGGATAGTAGTAGCTGCTGCTTATTCAATACAGAACGAGCTTTCCCTTATAAAATCCCATGAGCTTATAGATACCACTGTTGAATCCATTTCAGATGGGATGATAATAGTAGATAAAACCTATAAAATTAATAAAATGAATAATATAGCAGAGAAAATATTAGGTGTAAAGCGTGAAAATGCTATTGGAACGGATATCAGAAGTATTTTAAAAGATGTGGTGTTTGAAGATATATTGACTATGAAAACATCTTTTCTAGAGAAGATTGACTGCGATTTTATAGTAGGAAGCAAAATAATTCCTTGCAGTGCCAAAATAACACCGGTGAAAACGGATAGCCACTTAATTGGTATAGTAATTATGTTTAAAGAGATGAAGTACTTACATAAAACAGTAAACATTTTGACAGGCAACAAGGCCCTATACTCATTCGAAAATATTCTGACCATAAACCCAAAGATGAAAAAAGCCATTAAGGATGCACAGATATTTGCAAAAACAAGAGGATGTATCCTTATAGAAGGAGAGAGTGGGACAGGAAAGGAGCTCTTTGCCCATTCAATACATAATTATAGCAATAGAAGTGAAGGACCTTTTGTGGCGGTCAACTGCGCTTCTATACCTAGAGAATTGGTAGAAAGCGAGCTATTTGGATATGAAAGAGGCGCTTTCACAGGAGCTGTGAAGGAAGGCAAACCTGGGAAATTTGAATTAGCCAATGGAGGAAGCATATTCCTCGATGAAATAGGAGAGTTGCCATTAGACATACAAGCAAAGCTCCTAAGGGTTTTGGACAGCTATACAGTTACAAGGATCGGTGGCAAGCATGAAAAGAAGTTGGATGTAAGGATAATATGTGCCACCAATAGAAATCTATATGAAGAGGTGAAAAAGAAAAACTTCAGAGAGGATTTATATTATAGATTAAATGTATTCAGAGTAAATACCCTGCCTTTAAGAGATAGAGTGGAAGATATAGATGTCTATATTGATCATTTTTTAGATAGATTAAATAGCGCAAATTTTACCAATAAACGAGTCAGCGACGATTTTTTATACTATGCCAGAAGCTATACATGGAAGGGCAATGTAAGAGAATTGGAAAACGTAATTGAAAGAGCATATTATCTATGTCAAGAGGATATCATCACTGAGAAATATTTGCCAGATGAAGTATTTTATCATGAATCAGCGGCAACAAAAGAAACACAAAGCTATCAGCATATATCTATAAGGGATGCAGAAAGACAAGCAGTAATAAATGCATTAATCAAAACCAATGGTAATGTAATAAAAGCTGGAGAATTATTAGGCATCAGCAAGTCATCAATATATAGAAAGATAAAGGAATATGAAATTGATGTGAAGCTGTTTAGATAGAAATAATATGGGAAAATTCCCAAATATGAGAACAACGATTCTTATATCTGGGAATTTTTTTCTTGTATCATAATATTGATTCTATTATTCACTATATCAAATTAGTTTAAATGATTCATATAACTATTACATTAAGCTTCAAATAGTCACATAAATAAGAATATTAAAAATTATAGATAAATGTGGCATGAAAATTGCAAATATTGCTATATGCAACATAAAAGAATGATTTAAGGGGGTGTTTTTATTAAAAGGTACATTATTGAATTTGGATTGGGGATGGACTTCCATGGTCAAGACGTAACCTGTGCAGGAGAGAAAGCTGTGCTGGATGCAATTTCGAAGAGTTGCTTGTGTGGTTTGCAGGAAATATTGGACATCAGTGATTTGAATGATCGTGTAGTAGTAAATGTAACTCTGTCTGTATCAAAGCCGGAAGAAATTGATGAAGAAAGAATCAAAAAATGCTTGCCGATAGGCAGGAAAAATGTAAAGGCAGTAAAGGGTGGACTCCAGATACCGGGACTATTCATTCCCGAGTTCGGAGACAAGGATAATAGCATAGAAGCAGCATTGGCCTGTGTAGAAGTAGAAATAGTTTAGAAGGAGGGATATGCTTGAGTTTATCAAATTATCAAATAATAGAAATGTACAAAACCATGAAAAGGATTAGAGAATTTGAATCCAAAGCAATGGAACTGTTTGGAGAGGGACATATACCAGGATTTGTTCACCTATACATGGGAGAGGAGGCTGTAGCAACAGGAGTATGCTCCAATCTAAATGAGGATGATTATATCACAAGTACCCATAGAGGTCATGGGCATATAGTGGCTAAAGGCGGAGATTTAAAATATATGATGGCCGAATTGTTTGGCAAGGCAACAGGGTATTGCAAAGGTAAAGGCGGCTCAATGCATATAGCAGATGCTACCAAGGGTATCCTTGGAGCCAACGGTATAGTCGGAGCAGGGCATAATATTGCTGTAGGTGCTGGCTTGAGTGCAAAGTATAAAGGCACAGGTCAGGTTTGCATATGTTTCTTTGGAGATGGTTCCACTAATCAGGGAACATTCCATGAGTCATTGAATATGGCAAGCATATGGAAGCTTCCAGTAATATTTGTTTGTGAGAACAATCTTTACGGCATATCTATGCATCAGTCCAGACATCAAGCTATCCAGGATGTGGCAGATAGGGCTGTGGCATATAATATGCCGGGAGTTGTGGTGGATGGAAATGATATATTTGCAGTATATGAAGCGGCAAATGAAGCAATAAATAGAGCAAGAAACGGTCAGGGACCGACTCTTATAGAGTGCAAAACCTATAGGCATAGAGGACATTTCGAGGGAGATCCAACTACATATAGAGATCCTGAGGAAGTTAGAGAATGGCTTAACAAGGATCCTATCCATAGATTATTTGAATATATGATTGAAAACAATATATCAACTGAGGAAGAAATACAAAGGATAAATGAAGAGGTTAATAAGGAAATAGATGAGGCTGTTAGATTTGCAGAAGAAAGTCCATATCCTCCTTTAGAGAGCGCTGTTGAAGATATCTATACAGATATAGTAGAGGAGGTAAGAGTAAGATGAGAAAAATGACATATTCTGAAGCTATAAGAGAAGGCATGAGAAGAAGAATGAAGGAAGATCCCAATATCATCATACTTGGAGAAGATGTTGGAGAGTTCGGCGGATGCTTTGGAGTAACGGGAGACCTTATAAAAACTTTTGGGCCTGAGAGAGTAAGAGACACACCTATATCAGAAGGAGCAATAATAGGATGTGCAGTGGGTGCTGCAGCTACAGGATTAAGACCAATAGCAGAGCTGATGTTCAATGACTTCATGACTGTAGGCATGGATCAATTGGTTAACCAGGCAGCTAAAATGAGATATATGTTTGGCGGTAAAATTACTTTGCCAATGGTAGTAAGAATGCCTACTGGAGCCGGCACAAGAGCCGCAGCGCAACACTCACAATCCTTGGAAGCATGGTTGACCCATGTGCCGGGGCTTAAAGTGGTGTATCCTTCTACACCAAAGGATGCATACGGGTTGATGTTAAGTTCCATTGATGACGATAATCCTGTTATGTATATGGAGCATAAGGTATTGTATGCCATGTCCGGTGAAGTGGATGAAAACATGGAACCAATACCGCTAGGGGTTGCAGATGTGAAGAGAGAAGGAGAAGATTTAACTATAATTGCAACAGGCAGAATGGTTCATGAGGCATTGAATGCTGCTTCCAAGTTGTCACAGGATGGCATAGAAGTCGAAGTAATTGATCCTAGAACTCTATACCCATTGGATAATAAAACCATATTCAACTCCATTGAAAAAACAAACAAGGTCATAATAGTTACAGAAGAAACTAAGAGAGGAAGCTATGCCGGTGAGATTGCAGCTATAATAGCTGAAGAATGCTTTGATAATCTGGATGCGCCTGTTGCAAGAGTTTGCAGCCTGGATTCACCCATTCCATTCTCACCTGTCCTTGAAGATTATGTAGTGCCTAATTTCCAAGACATAATTAATGCTGTTAAGAAAATGCTTTAATAATTAAGAGGCAACTTAAGTTGCCTCTTATATGAGGTGAGAATATGAACACCATAGGTATAATTGCAAACCCGGCATCAGGAAAGGATATACGGCGGCTGGTTTCTCATGCTACGGTAGTAGATAATAATGAAAAAATAAATATAGTTAAAAGGATAGTGTTGGCAGCACAGGGATGTGGGGTAAAAAAGATATATATAATGCCCGACACATTTATGATAGGTTATAAGGTCATAGATGATCTGCATATCTCCAAGGAATTAAAAATTGATGTAGAAGTATTGAAGATGGACATAAAAGGTAACATGACTGATACAGTTAATGCAACCAAGATGATGGAGCAAAAAGGTGTGGATTGCATCATAGTTTTGGGGGGAGACGGCACCAGCAGAGCCGTAGCGAAGGTTATAACCCATGCTCCCCTTATTGCCATATCCACAGGAACTAATAATGTTTACCCGGAAATGATGGAAGGAACAGTGGTTGGTATGGCTGCTGCAGCCATAGCCTCCAGTATTTTCAATATTGATGAAACCTGCTACCGAGACAAGAGAATAGAGATATACAAGGATGATCAGTTGGTGGATATAGCCCTCATAGATTGCGTCATATCAAAACAGACATTTGTAGGTTCAAAGGCAATATGGGACGTAGAAGATATATACAAGGTAGTGGTATCCAGGGCACATCCTGCTGCGATAGGTTTCTCAACCATAATAGGGAGCAAGCTAATAGTTGGAAAAGAGGATAATTTTGGGGCTGCTGTCAATGTGAATACAGGTAATAAGAAAGTATTGGTTCCAATAGCTGCCGGTACTATTAGAGAGATAATTGTAGACGAGCCTGAAATATTGGATTTGAATAAGAAAATGACATTTGAAGCTTCGGACAATGGAATAATCGCATTGGATGGTGAAAGAGAAATACCATTTAAGCCAGGAGATAGATTTGATATTGTTATAACACGAAATGGCCCTTATCGTGTAATTGTAGATAAAACATTAGAATACGCACAAAGAAGTGGTTTTTTCAATAGATAACATATGTATAGGAGGCATATTGATGGCAAAAAGAATAATAATGCCTAAACTTGGTCTGACAATGAAAGATGGAAGAATTGCCAGGTGGTACAAAAAAGAAAATGACTTTGTAAAGGCAGGAGATATATTATTCAGCATTGAGACTGATAAACTCACGAATGATGTGGAATCAAAAGATGATGGAGTTCTTAGGAAGATAATAGCAAATGTTGGTGATGTAGTTCCTTGCTTAGATACAGTGGCTATTCTGGCAGACCCAGATGAAGATATATCAGATCTGCTGGCAGAAATAAGCCCGGCGAAAAAGGAACTTAATCAAACCTCTGCAGATGAAACTGCTGGACCAAAAGAGATGACAGGCAAAAAAGGAGAAAGAATAAACATTTCTCCTGTGGCTAAAAAATTAGCTGTGGAGCATGGTATAGATCCTTCAGAAATTAAAGGTACAGGTCCAAATGGAAGAATAGTACTGGAGGATGTTCAGAAACATATTGAAAGAAAGGAAAAGATTAAAGCAACACCGGCAGCTATTAAAGCAGCAGAAAAGCTGGATATTGATATCTCCATGATAGAAAAAGAGGATAGAATCAGAAAAGAGGATGTATATAAATATTACAGAGACAGAAAGCTGGACTACATGGCAGAACCTAAGGATGAAAGAGTTCCTATGAGTACCATGAGAAAGATAATTTCAGAAAGAATGTCTCATAGTTGGAGTACAGCACCAGTAGTCAATTATGACATAAGAGTAGACACAACCAGAATGAAAGAACTTAAAGAACAACTGAAGCCGAAAGCAAATATAACATATACGGATATGCTGGTTGCAATTGTATCAAGAGTCTTATTGGATTTCCCACTTCTTAATGGAACTATAGATGGTGAAGAAATGATACTTAGAAACTATGTCAACATGGGTGTTGCAGTTGCTCTTGAGGACGGTTTGATTGTACCGGTAATTAAACATAGCCATATTAAAGGCTTAAAGGAGATTTCAGATGAGATAAAGGATCTTTCATATAGAGCAAAAAATAATCAGCTTTTGGCTGAAGAAATAAGTGGTGGTACTTTTACCATAACAAATATAGGCATGTATGGAATAGAATCATTTACTCCTATAATCAATCAACCGGAATCAGCCATACTTGGTGTAAATGCCATTGTGGATACTCCAGTTGCAATTAACGGGAACATTGTCATTAAACCTCTAATGAACCTATCGCTTACAGCAGATCATAGGCTTGTGGACGGAGCAGTTGCTGCTAAATTTTTGGCAAAATTAAAGGAATATATAGAGAATCCTGCATTGCTGCTGTTATAGGAGGATGAAAATATGAAAGTTGTTGTATTAGGGGGAGGACCAGGCGGATATGTATGCGCTATTAGAGCTGCTCAATTGGGAGCCGAAGTAACACTGGTAGAACAGCAGCATCTGGGAGGAACATGTCTGAATTCTGGCTGTATTCCAACAAAGGTGCTTCTCCATACTACAGAAATATATGACATGCTGAGAAAACAATCTGCGGATTTAGGTCTGAAAATGAATGATCTGGCACTGGAATGGAGTGCTGTGCAGTATAGAAAAGACATGATTGTTTCTCAACTGACAGATGGGGTAAAAACAATATTGGAGACAAATCAAATCAATGTAATAATGGGAAAGGGAAGATTCATAACAAATAATGAATTGGAGGTAATTACAAGGGATAAACAAAGGATAATTGTAGGTTTTGATAAGGCGGTTATTGCTACCGGATCTGAAGCCATAAGGGTGCCAATCCCAGGAGCAGATTTGGAAGGAGTATTAACAAGTACAGAGGCCTTATCTCTGGAAAATTTACCGGAAAGCATTTGCATTATAGGCGGAGGGGTAATAGGCTGTGAATTTGCAAGTATATATTCTAGCGCAGGGTCAAAGGTTACCATAGTGGAAATGCTGCCTAATTTGATTGCCAACATGGATGAAGAAATTGTGGAGTGTTTGAAGAATCAGTTTTTTGAGTCCGGCATAGATATTTATACCAATGGAAAGGTAGAAAAAATAGAGAGACATGAAAACAAGCTGAAGGTTACTGTATCCACATCGTCGGGTACTAAGAATATAGTTGCTGAAAAGGTTTTGATATCTACAGGGAGAAAGCCGAATATCAGCCAAATTGGATTAGAAAATTTAGGTGTAGAGGCAGATAAAGGTTCCATATTAGTCGATAAATCAATGAAAACTAATGTTGATAACATATATGCCATAGGGGACTGTACGGGAGGCGTATTATTAGCACATGTTGCATCAGCTGAAGGAATTATTGCAGCAGAAAACATGATGGGCAAGTATACACCTATTGATTTTAAGACTGTTTCCTACTGTGTATATACGAAACCTGAAATTGCTTCAGTTGGCTTGAATGAAAAGCAGGCATTAAAACAAGGCTACAACATCAAAGTAGGCAAATTCCCTCTTTATGCAAATGGAAAGTCAGTAATCAAGGGAGAAGTAAATGGATTAGTTAAGTTTGTCATCGATGAAGATACAGATGAGATTATTGGACTTCATATAGCGGGACCCAATGCAACTGAGCTTATTGCTGTAGGAGCAATGGCTATAAGATTAGAGGCAACACTCGATGAAATAATTTCAACAATTTATGCACATCCTACAGTCAGTGAATCAATACACGAAGCAGCACATGCAGTACACAGAAATGCAATACACATACCAAGGCTGTAATTAGCCTCAGCTAAGCAATTTCTCGTTCAAATTAATAAAAAACAGTGAGAGTCTTTTATTAATGCTTTAGCTCTCACTGTTTTCTTGTTTATGGGTAACCTTGCAGTGATTCAAGGGTAAACAAACTCAAAAGCTTTGCGTAGATAAATCCTTTATTATATATGCTATAATAAGAATACCAACAGAACCATTTTAGAGCCTAATTATAATTGAGTGAAAGGAAGATATCTTTTTATGGATAACGGAGATTTAAATCAATTAGCTTCGTGGATAAAGGAATCAAAATACACTGTGGTTTTGACTGGAGCAGGAATGTCTACAGAAAGCGGAATTCCAGACTTTCGATCCTCAAAGGGTTGGTGGAGGAACATAGATCCAAGAGAAGTAGCTTCAAAATTTGCACTGGATAATCAATATGAGTTGTTCAGAGATTTCTATATCATGCGAATCAATGGACTAAAAAACTGTAAACCAAATAAAGGACATATAATATTAGCCCACTGGGAAAAACGAGGTTTAGTAGATTCAATTGCTACTCAGAATGTTGATAGATTCCACCAAGAAGCGGGCAGCGATAATGTGTATGAGCTCCACGGAAATATAAGAACTATTAGATGTGAGGAATGTGCTGCTGGAGCAGAACTGGAAGAATTCGTGGGAAAAAAACCCTGCCGAAAATGTGGAGGCAGACTCAGACCAAATGTAGTGCTATTTGGAGAATCATTACCTCATGATGCATTCAATAATACTATAAAAGCCATAAGCAAAGCAGACTTGGTGATAGTCATAGGAACAAGTCTTCAGGTGTATCCAGTGAACCAGTTGCCTGAGCTGTGCAAAGGTAAAAAAGTATATATCAATATGGATGTGGATAGTAAGCATAATCAGTTTGACTTGATAATAAAAGGAAGTTCCGGAGAAATCTTATCTAGTGTAAACATGTTGTTATAGGAAAAAAGAGTTGTTATATTTATTACACACTTTAGCAAAACCTTAGCTCACAAATCAATGTAAGGATAAGTTTCAGGTTATAACATATTCTCAGCTATTCTAACTACCATCCTTTTCTGCTTTTATTCTAATGAGGCCAACTATGCCCCAGGCTATGACAGCATAGACTATCATAGCAATCAATGTGGAAGGCTCTAAGACAGATTTTGCAGCGAGACCCTGGGATACGAAGGAATAGAATATTCCAGTAAAGGGGGCTATGAATATACCAGCCATGGAATATAGAAAAGATACAAATCCATTGTTCGGATTGGCACCTAAAAGCTTAAACAAAAATCGAAACAAGAGTAGAACTTCAATAAGTCCTAGAATGTAGTAAATGGAATGTTTAGTTTTTATGAACCATATCGGTTTGTTTGAGTCTATACTTTTATTTCTATCTCTATATTCATTCATATTTTTCTCTGCGCTCCTTTAATATTCTAAATATAGTATTTTCAATTACAATAAGAATATGTAAAAGAGAAAGCTAGAAACTTTATATTTCATATGTTGTCATTTTTTAGTATTTGATGTAGAATGATGATAATAATCAATTGGAATATTGTTGGTATCGAGGAGGTGTAGATATGTTTGAATGGAAAGATATATATAGTGTAAACGTGCCAGAAATAGATAAACAGCATAGAGAACTTTTCAGGATAGGAGGACAAATAGCCGATCTTGTGCTTGCAAAGGATGATTATGATCATTTCGATGAGATAATGATCATTTTGAATCAGTTGAAGGATTATACCCTCTATCACTTTCAATATGAGGAAAAGTTAATGGAGAAGTATGGTTACGAAGAAACCGACTTTCATAAGATTGAACATCTTTTCCTGACAAAAAAGATCCAGAAATTTGAGGATCAGGATTTAGATGAAAAACAGGGTGAAGATGTTGTTGAATTGGTCACTTTTATTTCTTACTGGATATCAGGCCATATATTGAAAAGCGATATGAAATACAAGGATTTTTTTAATAAAGTTATGAAGGATTAATTGTTACGACGATAATATTTACTAAAAAAAGGAAGACTTAAATGAATGTATTTTTATTTATATTAAAAAACAATATTATTCCAATATTTGCTCTGGTAGCATTGGGTTTTCTTATTAGCAAGAAGTATGACTTAAACGTAAACACTTTATCAAAGCTGATATTCTATATTTTTACGCCTAGTTTTATTTTTGTTTATATCTATAATGCAGAGATTCACATGGAAATGCTAAAGATTACACTAATAGCTGCAATAATCCTTGTGATTAATATGCTTTTTGCGACTTTAGTATCGAAGATTAGGGGCTATAGTGTAGGGATGAAAAACGCCTTTGCCAATTCCATAATGTTTTACAATTCTGCTAACATAGGAATCCCATTGATAACCCTGGTGTTTAGCAGTGAGCCCTTTGTAATTAATGGTGAAACACCATATCTCAATACAGCTATTGCAGCTCAGACGTGTGCTCTTCCGATCTCTTATGATTTTGATGTTTCAAAATTTATCTGTTCATACAATTGGATTCATAAATGCAGCTAGAGCTAAAAACCACTGGAAGGATTCAGTGGCAAAAGTTTTTAGAATGCCTATTATATACTCAATAACTCTAGCTTTTATATTTAAGTTCTCAAATTATGATTTAACCAGGTTTCCTCTATGGCCTTCATTGAATTATGCAGCCAACGCTTTAGTAGCAGTAAACTTAATTGCATTAGGAGTGCAACTAGCCAAAACCCGTTTCAGATTAACTAACAAAGATGTATATCTATCGTGTTTGATAAGGTTAGTGATTGGACCAATATTGGCTATAACTTTAGTCTATTTATTCCAATTGAAAGGTATAATTGCTCAAGTTGCAATGATATCCTCATCAGTGCCTACGGCAGTAAACACAGCTCTTATTGCTGTAGAATATGATAATTTTCCGGATTTCGCTTCTCAAACTGTTATGATATCTACTCTCTTAAGTGCTGTTAGTCTAGCTTTTGTTATATATTTTGCAAGAGTATTATTCCCTGCATTTTAGCTAAGCTAAGATTTTCATAAACTATGTAATATAGAATGATTTAAGTACTGTATTTTATAAAATACAGTACTTATTTTTAGCTAAATAGTATTGACAATCAATCTCAATTAGAATACTATTATAGTATACCGACTGAGAATGATTATCATTAGGAGGACGAGATTATGAGCTTATGTGATTTGAAACCAGGACAATATGGATATATTCATTGTATAAAAGGGGATCCTAAATTGGCTAAAAGGCTTTTGGCTTTAGGATGTATCGAAGGCACTCCAGTAAAAGTGAAACTTTGTGCTCCTTTAGGAGATCCTATAGTGATCAATTTTCGAGGATTTGACCTTGCAATTAGGAAGAATGATGCAAAAAACATACTTTTAAAGGAGGCATAGGATGTTAACAGCAGCTTTATTGGGTAATCCTAATGTTGGCAAAACAACTCTTTTCAACTATCTTACCGGCTCCAACCAATATGTAGGCAACTGGCCTGGAGTTACTGTGGAGAAAAAAGAAGGATTCATTGAAGATAAAATAAAAATAGTTGATTTACCTGGTATATACGCATTGGATACCTATTCAAATGAAGAAAAGATTTCCAAGGAGTTCTTGGAAAAGGGTGGAGTAGATGTAATCGTAAATATTGTTGATGCTTCATCTTTGAACAGAAATTTGTACTTAACACTACAATTGAAACAATTCAATAAGCCTATTATTTTGGTTCTTAACATGATAGATGTAGCTAAATCGAAGGGAATAAGAATCGATTATGAAAAACTAGCAAGTAAGCTGGGTGTTATTGTTATTCCCATATCAGCATCTAAAGGCATAGGGATAGAAGAAGTGAAAAAACTGCTAAAAGGCGGTAATTTTTTTAGCCCACTAAATGAGAATCATTATCATTACACGGATGATGAGAAGGAGAATTATAAATTTATTGAGGAAGTTCTTGCTGAAGCCTTAGTGAAAGAAAAAGATGAAGGCATCACTATAGGAGAGAGGATTGACTCGATTGTTTTGAATAAGTTTTTGGCTTACCCTTTGTTCCTTTTTATATTATATATAATTTTCAAGTTTACATTTACTTGGGTTGGTCAACCCCTATCAGATGCTATGGATGAGTATGTCTTAGGAGGCATAGTGTCTATACTGGAGACT
>ENA-OWOZ01001837-OWOZ01001837.1-bioreactor-metagenome-genome-assembly--contig:-NODE-1837-length-17736-cov-17.846424_pt1 | contig 17736 bp, 33 predicted proteins | sample MGYA00238140_ERZ651804 | MGnify/ENA primary metagenome ERZ651804 (study PRJEB26910, sample SAMN07631232) | bioreactor metagenome | isolation source: Switchgrass digestor | place: USA: Dartmouth... | reverse complement strand
ACCTCTTTGCTCTTTTCGCGTTGCAAATTGCATTTAGATAAAACTACTTAATCCACATCCCCCGTGCGGGGGATGACACCGTCGGAATTTGCCCAGTCTCTGCGCACATTGCATTTCAATCCACATCCCCCGTGCGGGGGATGACGTTTGAGGGACGAATTTGGCAGCATAGCTATACGTATTTCAATCCACATCCCCCGTGCGGGGGATGACAGCACATTTACGTTTACTTGTCAATAGTTTTTGTAATTTCAATCCACATCCCCCGTGCGGGGGATGACTGCAGTATATAGACCCTGAGGTCAAGACAATAGAAATTTCAATCCACATCCCCCGTGCGGGGGATGACTTGGCTAACATCCAATGATGTTCGGGGTGTTGGAATTTCAATCCACATCCCCCGTGCGGGGGATGACCAGACGGATTGTCAAGTTTATTGACACTCCCCATGACTAAAGTCAGGGGATTCTTGGGTCGTTAACGCCCTCATCCATTTCTGGTTCGGACAACGCCCAAGTTAAGGGTGTGCCATCACCCCTCCCTAGGCAGGTCGTATAGACCCTAGGGCTGGTAGACTGTTACCATCTACCACAGACGTTTTGTTTTTACGACTTGTACTTGTCGCTTAGCTTAAGCCTTCATCCCAACGACTAAAGTCGTGGGCTTTCGGCTAAGTCCATGTAAAAATTATTTCATAAGCATCATCCGTTTTAAATAAAACTTTTATTTTATAGGTATATTCTTTATGGTTTTATAGAAATCGTGCATGTCTCCGTTTTGATAAATTGTAATATATTCATATTTCTTGTATTGTTCCTTTTTGTTATGTATCTCCCATTGAGTATGTTTTCTATCTTTCTTACCATTTGGCAATACTCCACTTCTCATACAATAACCTCCCTAAATTTCTAAAGAATCAATATCTCTTCTTATTTCGGCATAATATTCTTTGCGACATTCACTATCACAAAACCTATCCAAACTGTTTTCGTTTAGTTTTTTACCACACTTCACACAATATGTAGTTTTAGCAGGTGTAATTATGGCATTGGCGTTGTTGTCTAGTTCAACTATATATGAGTTCTTATATTTCATCCCACATGTCCTCCGTTTTTACGTTTGTGTTTATAATAATATCTAATACTTTATCTGTGTAATTGAATAATACAGACTCTAAACAATCGCCATTCACATGCCAACTCCAAATACCATAATCATCCTTATCAAAATATAATTCGCCTTTAGATTTAAACAATGTTCTGGTTTCTGATTCGATTGTAATAGATAAGAAAGGACGCTCACTATTATATATTTTTTTTAATACTTTAGTTAAATTGGTTTTATCTATTATGTACTCTCCATTATCATTCATTTTAAGTTTGCCATACAAATCCATTTTCATAATATTATACCTCCTATATTATATTAATATTTTATAATAATAATTTATAAAATTTACCGAAATAAATTTGTATTAATTATATCACCTTCTTTCTTTTATAAATGTCCATTCCTAATTTTATTATAGCAGGTGGTTTTTATTTTGTCAACAATTTTATATTAATATTTTATAAATTTTCGTTATTTAACCAATGAATCAATAAATCATCACTCCTAATTATATATTTGGATTTCCTTTTACATTAATATTATTATGGATGTACATATCTTTTGATTTTATTGTATAATTCTTTTGATATTATGATATGTTTTCTCATATAAGTATCTCCGTTATTTAAAGGAAAACCATATTCTTTTGCCTGTTTTAATTTACAATAATAAATATGTATCAAATTATTATCTTTTAAAAATTTTTGATATAAATTTTCAAATTCATTACATCCACCAATATTATAATATTTTTTTAATTTTAATCTTACTTCAGTTTTTAACATGTAGTTTTTAGAATTAATTTCAATAATAATTCTTTGTAAAATGTTATCTTCTTTATTTTCATCTTCATGAATCATATTATGATGTTTGCCACATAAAGTAATCAATTCTTCAAGTTTTTCTTCTCCAATATAATCATAAGTTCTATGATGGACATGTAAATCAATATTTGAATTACACAATCTACATCTGTATTTATCTCTTTCCAAGACCTGTTGTTTAATATTTTGCCAATATTCTGTTTTTAGATATTCGCTATACTTCATATCTTTATATCTTCTTATTAAAATTGTATTTTGAGACACATTAATCCTCCTTTTGAATATCAGCCCATTTTTTACCACCAAGCACTCTTATCTTATAATTTTTAAACATAGTACGTAAAACTTTATTAAGTCTTTGTCCACGACAAAACAACCAAGGATTAATAAACCATTGTCTATTTGAACTATTTTCACCTTGATATAAAATATCTTTTTCTTTTAAACTTTTTACTACAGAATACACTGTATTTTTAGATAATCCAGTAACTTTAATCATGTCTTTTATATCAATATCTTTTTTATTTCTATATTGTAAGCGACAGTCTTCATATGATATGTATGGAACTATACTAAACAAAAAAGCCTTTTCTGCCATAGATAAATCTTTTATCCACTCAACAATTTCATCTATATTACCTTTATAAAAATTTTCAAATTTCCATTCTTCTGTTCTTTTTAAATATTCTGTAGTATTTCTTTTTATTATCCTATCACCTTCTTCTAAACTACCTATTATTTCGCCTGTATCAACAGAAACTATTTTGGCTTTTTCCATAATTTAAGACTCCTTTCGTTATTATAATGTGCTTCAAATGCAGTAATATCAACGTTTTTAAAACGCTTTCCCAAAATTTGTGACAAAAACGCAATATTTTTCCCAAAATAGGGAAAACAAAAAAAATACTTCAAACGCAGTAATATCAAGTATTAGAAAGTAATTTTTTTGAATTTGGTTACTCTTTTCTGTATTCTACAATGGAAAATATTATATTACTATTCTACAATTATATAGACATATATATCATCATCTCTACTTATATTATATACTAAAAAGAAAATTTGTAAATATTATATTTATAATTAATCCTCATTAGAGGGGAAAGTGAAAAAATATTATTAATAACCAATACATAATTTATTAATTTTCTTCTTTATAGTATCTTTTCTAGCATGAGTATATATTCCTGTTGTAGAAATACTACTATGTCCAAGCTGATTCTGTAGTTCAGTTAAAGTAAGTATATTATTTTCTACAACAGTAGAAGCATAATTATGCCTTAACTGATGTGGTCTAATTTTATTTTTAGGTGTACTATAGTAGTCAAAAATATCATTTATAGTCTCTGGACATAATTTATTACCACGTTCAGATACAAATAAATATGGACTATCTTTATACCTAGATTTATTTCTATCTACAAGATAATTTTTAATTAATTCTACAACTTTATCAGTTAATAATACAGTTCTTTCTTTATTACCTTTACCTATAACTATCATTTCATTATTTTCTAAATCAATATTTCTAAGAAGTAAATTACAACATTCAGATCTTCTTATTCCTGTATTGGCTATAAGAAAAACTATAGCTATATTGCGTGACTTATAATCAACATCTTTAGTTAATACTCTTTCGATAAATTTTTCTACTTGTTTAGTAGTTACATCAGTAGGATTACCCTTACTCTGTTGTTTAATAAAATCCTCTTTTAGTATATAAATACCATCTATTTGTTTAGTTGATAAAAGATATTCATTATACTGTTTTAAAGAAGTAAGCTTTCTATTAATAGTAGATGCACTACTACCAGAAAGAGAATTCTTATACTTTAGTATGTTATCCCTAGATAGAGTAGAATGCTTACTAAAGTATTGTTCTAAATCAGATATATAAGAAGATATAGTATTTTCTGACTTAGAACAGGATATAAGATAATTTTTAAATTCATTTAAATTAACCATATAAACATCTCCTTTGTTAGTTGTTTTCTTCAATAATATATTACTATCTTTTATTATGATAGTCAATAGGAAAATGAAAAATTTTTATATTTATATTATGTATCGTAACTTTACTGTGTTAGTTATCTATAAATGTTTATTTTATAATAGTTTGAAGTGTATTCTATATGCTTTAGTACGATTACTAAAAAATACGTTCGATAAATACTAAACATTAAACCTTTAGAAATATTGATATTACTAAGTTTGAAGGATTATGGCATAGATATATAAATGTAAAATTGAAATATTTGTGATGTTGTAAAATATGCGTGAATACTGAATTTGTTCGATAGAGATACGATTGATTTTTTAGTGGATTTGTAAGAAAATGGATTGAATCGGTAAAAATAAAGTGGGTAGATGGATGAAAGTGCTAGGGTAGGATTTGGGAAATATTTACAGTAAAAATTTGTAAACATAGGGGGATATATATAGTATTCCTTATATAATAATAATTATGTAATGAATAAATAACTAACTTGTAATGCAGGAATAAAGCAGGATACAAGGACATAGGATAAAATAAGCTATATATAAGTATAATATAGATGCAGGATATTGGAAAAATATGTAAAGCATGATAATTGATAAAATAGGAATAGATGGAAATAAATAGAATACTAGATCATGTGTGAGAATATGGAAAGAATTGGTAATTATCGGAATAACAAGGCAGCCTTGACAGAAGACTTATGCTTTACCACGCTAAAGTGTTAAATTGCTATAAACTATAAATTTAATATTGACGATACTAATAAAGCATGGTAATATATAAATGAAAATATAATATTGGAGGTTGATAATATGCTATCTGTAAGAATTAGGTCAGTAAAAGTGAAGTTCATCAGGATCAAAAGATTTATCCGTCTGTTTTTTGTCGCCTTGCGATCTTCTATCGGCAAAACATGCACGATAGACAATGTAAAGGTGACGCCTTTATATTATAGTTATTGGGTATCAAAAGAATTATCTAAACGTATATAAACCTTATAGGCTGAATAAGCCTTTTTTTTTACAATTAAATATAAAAATAATATTGATAGTATCAATATATTATGATATTATATTCAATGAAAATATAATATATTAAAATATGAAAGGAAGGATTAAAAATGCTAAAGACTGCTAAATGTCTAAATTGCGGGCATGAAGATTTGACGGAAAACATGTATAAAGTAATGTCACCGTCAAAAAATTACTTTTATGTATGCAATCATTGCAAGGATTTAGAAAACGGATATCATGACGAGAATCCGACATTCTCCAGAAAAGCAGCAAGTCATGGTATTACATGGTCTATTGAACTGGAGACAGCAGACAGAAATATCGAATCGAATTGGCTATATCAATATGATTTTCTGCCAACTTCAGATGGTTCAATAGATGGTACAGAATGGAAAAGTCCTATATGGAGATCTCTTCGTGGTATGGCGCAGCTACTCCGTACCATCGAGAAAAAGTGCGTTTTCGATAACAGCTGCGGGACGCACTTGAACATAGGAACTTATGACTGGCAAAAAATAGACATGCTGAAAAGATTTTACCATTCGTTATTCGTGCCAGTCAGTGAACACCTATTGAAACATCCGGAAGAAACAGAACAACTGTTCGGACGCTATTTCACGCACTATGCCTGCGCTATAAATGAGAATAGCGATCCGACTGAACACGAAAACTTCATAAACCTGCAACACGATACGCACATTGAATTTAGACTCTGCAAATTTATAACGGCCGATCAGTATATGCGATGCGTCAAGCTGTGCACAGAATGGGTAAAGGCAATAAATAACAACTTTATTGCTCACTTTAATGATCACGAAATAGATCAAGGAATTGAAGATATAACGGCATATCGGAAACATAAAGCTAAAATAACAGCCAATAAAATGATTAGGATATTTGATAAATACGCAGCAATGCTATAATACAATATCAATATAATATCCTGCTAAATAGCAGGATATTTTTTTATCTTAAATAAAGCTTTCATATTTTAATATTTAATTTTTTTGAATAACAGACTAACATATTTTAATATAGGATTTTTTGATACTTAAATATAACAGTCAATAGATTAAAAAATTTTTCATATTTTAATATCGAATTTTTTATAACAGCATAACATAGATATTTTTATATTTTAATATTTAATTTTTCATACTTAAATATGAACATGGTATTTAAGCATAGCAATTCATCATATTTTAATATCAATGTTTTTTACACTTAAATATAAGCTATTCTGATATTTCAATATAACAGATTAACAGTAATGTATTTTAATACAATAAATTTTAATATTAAAATATAAAAATAAATTATGATTGAATAAATAACAGTATAACAATATAATATTGATAAGAATAATATATAAGGAGTTGATTAAAAATGTTTAAGTATTTTACAATTACTTCCAATTCAACGATTGACGACATAAAAAAACAATATAAAAAGCTTGCTTTTAAGTATCATCCCGATGTTGGCGGCAGTACGGAACAAATGCAGGAAGTAAACGCAGAATACGAAAAAGCACTTGCAGAAGTTGGGAAAATGCATAACAAAAACTATTCAGTAGATGCTGACTTTATCAATATAATTGATGCACTTATTAAATTAAAAATGCAAAATGTAGTAATTGAAATATGCGGCTGGTTTATTTACATAACAGGAGATACAAAACCTTACAAGGATAGTTTAAAATCTCTAGGGCTATTCTGGAATAACAATAAAAAATGTTGGTATTATAAGCCAGCTTGGTATCGTAAAATAGGCAGGGAATCTTGGAGTATGGACAGAATACGCAGCACATGGGGAAGCCAGATTATCAACAATAACAGCGAAAACGAACTATTACCAGCGTTAATATAACAGAATTAAATTGCCGTTGATTTAATATCAACGGCTTTTTTATTTTCTTTTCTCATCTTTTCATATTTTAATATTAATTTTTTCATATTTAAATATCATGTTTAAGTATAACAATTTATTATATTTTAATACGCTAATTTTTAATATTAAAATATGAGGAAATAAATTAATTGACTTTGTATGAAATAATAATATAATAAGAATGGAAAACATTTTTAATAAGGAGTTGATTGTATGTGTAGATTGGCACTATTTAACAAAGAAGGCATTGATTATATCGAGTCTAATTACAGCTTAACAGAATTTTTTGACTACTTGGAAATGTCGCAGGGCGGACATGGTAACGGCTATTGTATTATATACGATAATAAAAAAATACGTATCAAAAAAGGCGTAAAACTGCCGAACGAGGAAATAACAGCAGACATTTTAAAAGACTACCAAAATATAAAATGGGTTATGTATCACACCAGATTAGCATCAATGGGAAATATTAGTAACGAAAATTGCCATCCGTTTAGATGTGAAAAATCCGTTTTAATGATGAATGGAACGGAAGGAGGAATAAGGGCTTTTATTAAGGAAAATAAAACAGATACGGAAACTATTTTAAATATATGTGTTATGTTAGGGATTAATATTACAGAAGCAACAAAAAATCTTAATAGTGTGTTTGTTGGATATGATAACGGCAGAGTTTTTGCCAATAGAAATAACGGCAGTTTAGAATATTTATATCATAACAGCAAAACAATTATATTTGCAAGTGAATTTTTACCTGAACAATACAAGAAAGATAATGTATATATTAGTCCATTATACTGGAAAGAGGGGGAAAAAATTGACATAAAACAACTTAAAAAAGTAAAGGAAAAAACTTATAAATGGAAGAGTTGTTTTTTAGATGATGATTATTATTATACAGTATATAAAAATTATAGTTTTTTAAAGTGAGTGTAAAAACTCACTTTTATTTTTTTATTTCACTAAAAAATTCGATATTAAAATATGATAATTATTTATATTAAAATATAGTTAATAAATAATCTTTATATTTTAATATTGTAATTTCTGAAACATAAAGATCAAAAAATAATTAATATTAATATTTGAAGAGTTAATAAAGAATTTATAATTACATTAATAACCAGTAGTAAAACTGGTTATTTTTTTAGCAATATAAAATCATATTTTAATATGAATTATTTTTATTTTAAAATATAAATATAAAATTATTTGAATATATATATACTATATGATAATATATAATATATAAAAATAATGTTGGAGGTTGTATTATATGAAAATTAGAATCAATAGTAACAATAAACAAGACTATATTAAAACATTAAAAGAAAGTTTGGAACGTTTTTTAAATTATTGTAATGATTATTTTGAAGAGAAAGAATATAATTATTATAAAAACATGGCAGAGATAATTTTAAAAGAATATCAAAATATATCATTAAACATTTTACAGTTTTGTTTTGAGCCTGAATATATAGGGAATACTATATATCCAAATAAAACATTAGAAAGCTTATATAGGTTTAGAGACTATTGTTTTAATTATGATTATAACAGCAAGCAGTATATATTTATAAATGACCTGCAAGAACAACAGCAAAAGGCAAAAAATTACATACATTTTGATTTTTCTGTCAAAAGACCTAAGACACTAAAAGATATATAATTGTTAACTTATAATAAATCTATGCTATTATATGCATAGATTTATTTAATAATTAGAAGTTTTCATATTTTAATATTAAAATTTTTTGTTGTAATAAAAATAAAGCCGTCAAATTGACGGTCTGTATAATGTTGTCAAGCATTATTTAACGTTTTAACCCATGCCTTAAAAACCTTTATTTTGTGGTTTATGTCAGCCTGCATTTCTTTCTTATTTTTTAATTTCATATTTTTATAAAATAATATTCCATTTTTATAAGCAAATCCTTCAGGCAATGTATCAAAAGCATAATTATTATAAAAACGTATGTAAATATAGATAAATTTATTTTCAACATGACCACCGCAAGAAAATTTAGTTTTATAGCCCTTTTTATTTAAGTTCACAACAATATAGACCATGTTATGATCAATTAATTCTAGCTGTTTATTGTTACATTTGCAATATTTTTCTTTGCGCCAACACTTAACACAAATTTTATGTGCTTTATACATATTATCACCACCTTATGTTTATATTATATATATTTTTAAAAACAAGTCAAAACGAAATAATATTATATTTTAATATTGATTTTTATAAAGATTGAGAAATTGATATTTTAATATAAAATTTTATGATATTAAAATATAAAAAATTTATGAGATTTTGAGATAAAATATAATTTTTATTTAAAGTCTTTACAGGCTTTATTTTTTTGCTTACATATAGAACATATGTTCCTATAAAATAACAATATAAAATTAAACATAAATAAAATAGTGAGATATAACAAGATAATAGAAGATATATTAAGATAACAAGTTATAATTGAACATAATAAGTTATAATCAATATTGATAATATAAATATATATGTTACAATATAAATATAAAATGAACATTGAAAAAATAATAAGGAGGTCTTAAAAAAATGAAGTGTATCAACGAATTGCTTAAAAGTAATTGCAATTATAAAAAAATAGGGAACCATAGGAAGGAGAGAGAAGGACATATAACCAAATATTACTATCACTACACGCCGATCGTAATAGTTAATGATTCAGAAAGAACATTTAAAACAGACAACGGGGGATGGGGGACTATCAGTACCACAAGGGCAATAAATGCATACAGGAGGAAATTAACAAGTATTGGATTCAGGGAATTAATAGAGGCTTAATAGCCTCTTTTTTTATGTTTTTATACTTTAATTCAGTAAAGTATTAAAGTAATAAAGTACATAAAAATAAAAGAATAACAGCTTTAATAAGTTATAACAGCTTATATTAAAAAATCCATAAATTAACAAATTAGAATAAATATAACATTCGATAAAAACTTGAATTTATTTAAAGTTTTTTTGAAATTTATATTGACAATATCAACTACTTATGATAAAATCATAATATAAAATATGAAAGGTGGTAATAAAATGACAAGCAGACAGGCATTAAATAAGATTTTACAGGCTTATAAATCACAAAATGACGGAATTATTAGTTATAATGAAATGGATAAAATTGTTAACGAAACAATAAATAATTTAACAGAAAATGTAAAGCAACAAGTATTATTAAATTTGCGTTTACTAGGATTGATGGGTAATCAATAAAACTGGTATTTTATCCTATAACAGGAGGGGTTACAATGGAATTAGTAAAAGATTTTTGTTATGTAGTGAAAGAAGGAATTGTTTGTGTTGAAGTATTCTCAATAACAGAAAACAGATGGAAATATGTAACAACAGATTATTTTGAGAAACATTGTAAATTAATGAAATAGTCTTTTTATTTTAATAACAGGAGGTTAGTAATATGTTGACAATTAGCGAGATTAAGGCAAAATTATATAAGCCTAAAACAAAAGAATACTATTTTAAAAAGATAGATAAAAATACAATAGAATTAATACTATATTCGACAAAAACAGCCTTAGAAATGGACATTGCAAGACTATATAAATATCCTCAATATACTATCAACAAGAGAACAGAATATTATCCATATAGAAGTATTTATATTATAGAAAAGAATAAATGAAATTTTGCTTTTATCTTAAAAATTTTTAGAATTTATATTGACAATGTTAATAAACAGTGATAAAATATAAATGTAAAATTAATAAGGAGGTTTTAACAATGACAGGATTTTTTATGGCTAATGAATTTGGATCATTAATTAATTTGACGCTAGAGTTTGGCGAATACAGAATATCAATTACCGCCGATAACAGTTGCAATGGTTCTAATAATCAGATGATGAGATTTTATATTGCAGTTTTTAAAGAAAATGTTTGCATAACAAACATTATATTTAATGATGATAACTTGCTTTCAGATAATGAGGCATATGGAACAGAGGAAAACCTATTAACGGCAATTGAATTCTGTAAAAGTAATATGTGCCTTTGAAGATTATGAGTATGAAGGCGCAACAGAAGCGATAGTTACAAAAGATGAAAGCAACTCTAACATAGACTACCAAGCGTATATAAATCATGCAGATGCGCCTATTATCTGCATAAAGATTGCAGATGACAAGGTAGCATATACATGGGAAGCTTAGAATTCCGGCAGGCTGCATAACAGCAGCCTTCCGCTTAACCTATTTTTTAAAGGAGGTTTTATAATGGAAAAATATTACAAGTTAGAAAAAATCAACAGACAAAAATTTGAAACTGAAGGTAAGCCAATGTATTTCCAAACATTGGCAGAAGCAAAGAAAAAAGCCGCGGAAATATCAAATGAAGAATATGGCTATAGTATAACAGAAATACGAGAAATATGCAAGGATTTTGAAGTATAAGGAGGCTTAAAATGTTTTTTGTTGTGTATAGTAAAAATAACAAACCTATGAGACTAACAGCAGATAAAAAAGGCTTACAGGAAGTTAAAACAATTAGAACAGCAACAGTATTTTCAGAAGAATATAAAAAGTATTTTGAGGGTATAACAGGACTAAAATTTAAACCCATTATACTTGACAGAGTACGAGAAACTATATTTAAAGGAACTTATTTCCAGTATAGCAAAGTAATATAGGAGGTTATATAAATGACGTTTTATGTTGGCACAAAATTTAAACTACATAACAAAATTTTCACAATAACAGGACACAGACAACTAAGGAAAAAATATTATTATCATGTTGTTGACGAATTCGGAAGGAATTTTTCGATTAATAGAGAAGAATTAATACAAGGCATTAATGATGGAGACGTACAATTAATATAAAATTAGTATTGACAGTATTAATTAGTTATAATAAAATCAAAATAGAAAATTATAAATTGAGGTGTTAAAAATGACATGGCACAAATTAAATAAAGGGGATATCATTAAAAGCAATACTTGTTTAGTATTTAAGGGAAGGTTTTCGGATTTAAATTATAAACGTCTAATTGTAGAATATGTAGACTTAACGGGTAATACTTATTCGTTACGGCAAAAAACATTAAAAAAAAGAGTTATATGTCCAATATGGAAAATAGATACAGCAATAAGTAACGGTTATATCGATATTATAAAACAGGAAAATAATATATAATAGAGTTAGGTAAGGAGACTATAAAATGTTTTTTGTGAGGTGAATATGCAACAATTAAGAAAAAGAGTTTTTCAAGATGGTAAATTTAGAATTATAACATTATATAAACATTGCCCTGTGAAATGGGGGACACAAGCAGGACATATTGTATATTTTACAGAAATCCCAGGTGTAGGAAAAAGAATAAAAGCGTATAAAGATAATGATTTTTACAATTCTTATGATGTTATAGTATGGAAAATGGCAGATGGTATTATATACGTTGATTTAATATAAAATTAGTTTTATCTTGAATAAAAACTTAAAAAATTTTTAAAATTAGTATTGACAGTATCAAAAAGCTATGGTAAAATATAAATATAAAATTAAAGTACATTGAAAAATGAATAGGAGGTTGCAAAAAATGACTTATGCAAGGCTAAGAATTACAATTGATACTTTGGTAAAAACTGGACTAGAGAAGGCGAATGTTTTGGGTATAGAAGATGCCCAAAATGACTTATGGCAAATTTATAAAATGTGCGAAGAATTGCTAAGATTTTGGGAAGATGAAATAACGGACGATCAAGATTATGAACTAGAAGAAATAATAGCCGAATTGCCTTTACTTCAGCAGGTATAGTTATTCGTTGCTTCAGCGCATTATTAATATAATAGTGCGCTGTATGGAGTGAATAACGCTCTAAAATACATATTAGGAGGTTTGACAATGCAAGTAAAAGTATTGCAAGAGTACAAAAACGGGACTAAAAAAATAGCTATTACTAGGGACATTTACTACTGGTTGAAGAAGGATGAAGACGGAGAATTGGCGCTTACAGAAATTGGAAGAGAATCAGGTATAATTGATTGGGATAAATTGGAAGAAATTTACAATAGTAAATAACAGCCGTTTTGGGCGGCTATAAATAGGCATTAAGCCCAAAGCGTTTACGGGGGTAATACCCCGTAAGGTTGCAAAAATATTAATATAACAAGGAGTGAATAATAATGATAAAAATTAAGGCATTTTTTGGTGACTGGGTAGAAGTTGACAGAGAACAGGCAAAGAAATTTATTACTCATTTTATGAATGGTATAACAACAACAAGCGACATAAACAAAAAAATTGCACTTGTAGAAGGTAAACATTTACAAGGAATAACAGTAAAAGAATTATTAAATTTGAAATAAAGGAGGTTTTATCAATGGCAAGTTTAGTATTTAACCATGAACTAAATGGCATTGAATTGTACTTTGACAAGAAACCATTACAGACTATTATTGATAGTCTAAAAAACGCTGGTTTTAGGTGGCACAAATTTAAAAAGTGCTGGTATGCAAAGCAGAGCGAAAAAACGCTCAAAGTTGCTCAATCTATAACAGGGGAACAGATAGAAGCAACAGAAGAAAAAACCGATAAAGCATATTTCCTGCCTTATGATCATGTAGACGGAAGCAAAATATTGCAGGATAGCAACATAGAACTTGACACATATAACAGCTATTACTTTGCAGATATAAACGCATATATACACTTTTACAGGGATTCGGCAATTGTAATTGACTTAACAGACGCATTAAAGGCAGGAAAAACTTGTAAGCGGTATTATATAGAGCATAAAGAATGGAAAAATGAGGGAATATGGGCTGATTTAGTAAATAATGGTATTAAAACTTTTAAAGACTTATACGATAGAACAATAACAGGCTTAAATATTAATACATTGAAAGTTACTACAACAGAAGAAAAAGCAATAAATACCTTTTCCCCATTTGTTGAGATTAAGCCTATTAAAAAACCTAAAAAGTGGACTATTGCTCATGTATGGAAGGCTATACTTGCAGGACAAATATATAAAGGCGTGAAAGATGGATATTATACAGATGATTACGCACATGATGCAGCAGTAAACTTTAAAACAGGCTCAAGAATACATTTACCAAGCTTAGCAAAACAAATTATTGAGCATCCTTCTGGCTGGCGTGTTTATGTAGACAAGGAAGAAAATGGCATAACACAATTAAGTTGTAATTGCTATAGCTTTGACTGTAATACTTTGTACTTTGATGAATTATGCAATGTGCAGGAATCACAGAGAAGAAAAGAACAGGAGGACAAAGAAAGGGAAGTATACAATAACAATTTACTAGCAGAAGTTAAGACTATAACAGAAAATGACGTTGAAGAAAATTCACTTTATACAGTAACCTATTTAGAAATGGATGATAATACCAAAAAATACTATAAAGTAACAGAATTATTAAAAGGCTCAAGGCTATTTTATGAAGGCGAAGCACAATATCAGATAACAGACATACAAAAGTATAATATAATAAATGATAGACTTTACAGGGTATCAGATTTTTATAATAGACCGTATTTTAAAGATGATAACAGACTAATTAATATGGGTAACTGGGAAACTATTTGCACAGGTAGGGCATTAAAGGAATTATTACAAGAGGGATATAACTTCCCTATAGTCAAGGAAAGTACAGAATACAAGACTTTTGACATCGCATTAAATGTATTAACAGACTTTATAAACGGTAACAGATTTTGGGCTTTTGGAGAAAAGACAGACTATAGAGAATCATTTAATAGGTTAATGAAGGAAATTAATAGACTATAACAGCAGCGGTTAGGGCATCCGCTTAAAATGCCCAAAATATTAATATAATTATAGGAGGTATAAAGTAATGTTACGAATAACAAAAAAGCAATGGGATACTATACCAGAAGACTATAAAGGAAGATGGGAACGATGGGTCAAAGATAACGGCTGGCAACCTGATTTACCTGAAGAATATATCGGCAAAAGAACATTATTAGATTATGACAATAACAGCGGAACAGTTTTATTGACGGAAGGAATTCACTTTGTAGTAGTTGACTAGTAATATATAACAGGTTTTTGAAGGATTTTCCAGCCTTAAAAATCCTATTCTATGCCATAACAGGCAAAAAATAAAATAATAGGAGGTTAACAACAATGAAAACTTTGATTTTTGAGGGTGCAGGATGGGCAGATGCAGACACAAGCAAGGCAACAGATGTTACCAATTGTAGAATTAGAACACGTTTGAGAAATAACAGCGGAAGGGTAATATATCTAGAAATGGGATGTTGTCATTTTGAAAATCCAAAATTTACTCCTGAGTATGCGAAAGGCTTAAATTATGCTACACATATTGACTATTTATTCTATTGTGATTCAAAATGGGACGATAGAAGAAACTTTTCAAGAGAATTGCAGCCATTGACCAATATACATTTTGAGCATAACAAAGAGAACATTTTAAAATTTGTTAACGAAAAGTTAAACTGTTCATTTAATAATATGGTAGTTTATAATAATGGTGAAGTACGAGTGCATAACAGCGAAGAGCCATTATGCGATTCCAGTGATGGAAATTATATACCATACAAAGATATTGAAGTAAATATAAGCGAACTGGACGGAGTAAAGCCTATTTATGCTAAAGATTGGTATGCTGTATATAAAATCAGCTATAACAGTTTATTAAAATTACCTTACATGAAAAAATATTTTGAAAATCAATCAAAATGGGGACAAATTCCAAAAGAGGAAGATTGTAAAGCATATTTTAGATGGGATAAAAACGGTATTATAACAGATTTGGAGTTACATGCAGGTGTTTGCATGGGAGTAAGTGCTGAAGATATAAAAACAATTATTGATTTAATTAAGTGTGATAACATACAAAATAATATTGCTAATGTTAATCACGTATAGTAAAATATTAACATAACAGAATCGAGGTGATGTAATGATACAATATACACAAGCTGAATTTTTGCAATTATTACAGCAGTATAACAGCACAGACCGTAAGGTTATAAAGGCTAATTTAAAACGCATTATGGATATATACAACATTAAACCAGCCGATATAATGTCTTTAGGTTATAGTCCACGTAATGTGTATGCCTGGACTAACAAAAGCACGAAAAATATACCGCTTTTTGAACAAGCCTTAAATATTGCTGTACATTTTAATTTTAATATAACAGAATTTCTCAAATAATACACAAAAAAATTACAATTTAATATTGACAGTATAAAATATATATGCTATACTTATAATATAAAACAAGGTTTTGATTGAAAGGAGTGTATTACGATGACAAATTTAAAAGGTAGGTTAATTTTTGACAATGGTGGAGGTTTAACATTACAATTGCCTAATTTTGCACATTATTATGACTATATGGATCAAGCTGCGGAAGACATTGCAAATTATATCAAAGACGAAACAACAGATGGATGGGAAGGACACGAAGAAGAAGCAGCAGAACTAGACCCGACATACGATGAAATTAGGAATGGTGGATATAGAGTATATACTATATCCGAAATTATTGAAGAATGTAAAAAAGAAGATAGTACTGGATGGTATAATATTGATGATTTTTGTAGTGCATTATCAAAACTTATATAATTATAACAGGTTTGCAGTTATCCTGCGCCAAAAACTGCACTTTAGATCAAAGTATAATTTTATATTAAAAACATGGATTAGGATATAGAACAAACAAGGAATTATTATTGATATAATAAAATAAATAAAAAGGAGGCTATAACAATGAAAATATTAGAGCGTACAATTATGCCTAATGGAACGGAAATTCAATTAGAAGATTGGAGTGAACATAATACAGCAGAATATCCTAATGTTTATGGATTTACAATTGGTGCATATCCTATTGCAAAGAATACAAGCAAAAACAGATTTATACAAAGCAGGAATAAATTCAGATTAACTATTTCAAGTAATCCTTATATGGAATATACAAATGATGATGTTAAAAATGATTTTGAAGCATTAAAAACTGGCAGTAAAACATTAGAAGATTTATCAGAACATTTCTGGTATGGCAGAAGGGATATGTATTATTTAGGTATGGATGTTGGAAATGAAGAATATTAATATAAAAGGAGGTTGTAATTAATATGATTGGTTCATCAATGAATAGTTTTCCAAATACACAATATCAATGCTGCAAATGTGGGAAAGATTTGGGTAATAAATATTCAAGACTTAAAGGTAAAAAACAGCCTGATGTAAATATTATAAAAGGTAAACAATATTGTAATAAGTGTGCAGATAAATATTGGAATGATTAAAAATTATTAATATAAAAATAAAAAGAAGTAAATTAAAATGGTAATGCGAAAATGTTCACATTGTGGAACTAAAAATTATTCAGCCGATACGGTCAGCGAATATTGGATATGTTGTAAATGTAGATGTAAAATTCCAAAATCGGAAGAAACTATAACAGGAGGTAAGAAAGATGAGATACTTGGATATAATTGTAAGGACGATAATATTAATAATTTTTCTAGCAGAAATTTTCTACATACCAAAAGTAATGATACCTGATATAATTGAAGAATTTAGGAAAGCATTTGGGAAAGAAAATAATAATATAACAGAAATAAAACAAAAAACATTCATATTATAATATAAGGAGGTATATATATGAGTACAAGAGGTTTTGTTGGGTTTAGGAAAAATGGGGAAATTAAAGGTTGGTATAATCATTTTGATAGTTATTATGAAGGATTAGGCAATAAAGTTTTAGAAAAATATAAAAAACATAACAATGAAGAATTGAAAAATTTTTTTAATAATATAACATTGGTTAAAAATGATCCTGAAGATAAATATTATGATAATCATAAAATTATATTTAA
>ENA-OWOZ01001833-OWOZ01001833.1-bioreactor-metagenome-genome-assembly--contig:-NODE-1833-length-17759-cov-7.443445_pt1 | contig 17759 bp, 15 predicted proteins | sample MGYA00238140_ERZ651804 | MGnify/ENA primary metagenome ERZ651804 (study PRJEB26910, sample SAMN07631232) | bioreactor metagenome | isolation source: Switchgrass digestor | place: USA: Dartmouth... | reverse complement strand
CCGGCGCAAAAAGGCAAGTGAGCTTGCAGGCCGTGAAACCATGCCATGTATTGTCCGGAATCTGGATGATGATGAGGCGACAATTATCATGGTTGACAGCAATCTGCAAAGGGAAAACATTCTTCCGAGCGAAAAAGCTTTTGCATATAAGATGAAGCTGGAAGCCATGAATAGGCAGGGACAAAGAACAGATTTAACCTTTTCCCAACTTGGGAAAAAGTTAAATTCATACGAAGAACTTGCTGATAAGAGTGGTGAAAGCAGAAATCAAATATACCGTTACATCCGCTTAACCGAGCTTATACCCTCTATTCTTGAAATGGTGGACGATAAACGAATAGCATTTAACCCTGCTGTTGAAATTTCTTACCTGACCGAAAATGAACAGCAAGACCTATATAAGACCATGCAATCAGAGGACTGTACTCCATCACTCTCACAAGCGCAGAGAATGAAGAGACTAAGCCAGGACGGCAGACTGAATATTGATGTCATATTTTCCATCCTTACTGAGGAAAAGCCTAACCAAAAAGAAAAGTTCCACATTCATCGCGAGCGTATAGACCGATTTTTCCCTAAAAACTTTACCGAAAAGCAAAAGGAAGATTTGATCGTCCAATTACTTGAGAGTTGGTACAAAAAACGGCAAAGGGAACAGGAAAGATAAAACAGGATGTGGCCATTGTGTAAGATAACCATTTTACAAAGGGAGGCCGTTTTTTTATGCCCTTTTTGAAAGGAGGGACTCCTATGTACTTTACAGAAGGGCAGTTACGGGAGTATGAGCTCATTATGCAGGAGAAACCGGGATATAACCGAAGAGTCATCAAAACGATGAAAGAACGGGATTGCAGGAACTGTAAGCATTTTGATGAGTCCTGTAATAAGTGCAGCAAGGATAAGTGCGATATATTTGATGATTAAGTACCAAACATTTTACACCAAGGGGGTAGTGTGCCTTTTTGATAAAAGCCGGTTTGGCGTTTGCTTTGCAGCTTCCCCCTCCCCACACCCCTCCCCCAATAAATTACCAGCCGAAAAAGAAATATCTATGTCTTTCGGCAGGTAATATATCAAATACATACAGGAAGGAGCCTTTATGAAACAAACGAAAAAGAAAAAGCCCAGGATATTCCGTACCCTGATTTGGGCATCCATAGCAACGCAAAAATGAATAAAAATATCGATGATGAAAAGCCGGATGGGAAAAAACAGGAAGCAGAAACAGCAACCTACTCTCTTTTTCGGCAGGTAAAATAATATATTACCCTTAAAAACTAATGAAAGGAGGAACGGAGCAATTTGAAACTACTGAAAAACCGTATATTCTTAAGCATCATCTGCATTACCATTGCAGCGGTAATTTCCTTTGTGCTTTTACCGCGTTTTTATGAAGATAAAAGCGTAACGGTCATGGTACTGCGGGCAGCAGGAGATATCAAGGCCGGAACGGAGATTACCGATAAACACCTGGCTACTGTAGAAGTAGGAGAATATGGTCTGCCGGAAGGTATTATCAACGATAAAGACTTAATCTTAGGAAAGATTGCACTAACTGATATTGCAAAAGGAGATTATTTCTTTTCACAAAAACTCGGCGTATTCCTGGTAAATGAGCTATTTGACCGTATTGCTAAAAATAATCAGAGGCTGGTAACTGTAAGCGTACCAAGCATTGCAGCTGGACTTTCCTCTCATCTGCAAAGCGGCGATATAGTAACGGTAGCCGTATTTTTGGAGCAGGCCTCCGATGGTGAAGATTCTTCCCCACAGGTTATCCTCTATCCCGAGCTGAAAGGACTGGAGGTGTACAGCGTGGAAAACGCCCGCACACAGGATACTGCAGAGGTACGAAAGCAGCAATCTGAGAGTCAGTCATCTACCGGAGATCCGGTTCCAAAGGCTATAACACTAATTGTTACAGAAGCGCAGGCTGAAAGACTTATCGAAGCCGAATATACAGGGAAACTGCACATGATCCTTGAGAAACGGGGTGTTGGCCATGAGCGGTAAAACCTATACTGTTTGGGGAGGTAATAATTGCGGTAAAACAACTTTCGCTGTAAACCTGGCCTGTGCACTTTCTAAACGTGATATGCTGGTAGGACTCATTTCCTCAAATTTGACATATGGAGATCTGCAAGTCTTTTTCGGCCAGAATGTTCCACCTGAGAAAGGCCTTTATAAAGCATTGAAAGATGATAACCCAAACATTGGAGATAAGTTTAGCCATTACGAGGGGAGTAAAAACCTGTTTTTTCTATCCGTGCCTACCTGCTATACCGGGCTTCTCTGCGATACCGTAACCCTTCAGGAAACTGAACGCATGATGAAGGCCGCAACGATGGTATTTGATATTCTCATCGTGGATGGTGCCCCTGAGTTGACCAACCCGATATCCGGAGTAGGCCTCTGGCTGGCTGAAAGAATATTTACCCTGCATAAGCCCTCAATAGCTGCCCAAATGTGGTACAGGAGTGTTTCCGATTTTACCCGGGAGCTGCATATTGCAGACAAGCAGACTCATATTCTTGTGTCCCCTAATGGTGAATTTGATGATAAAGCCTATCGAAGTATGATGGAAGTGCCTTTCGCCTATGAGCTGCCATATATCAAACGGGCAGGAGAACTTGAGAATGCCGGGACACCGCTGTATTCCTACCATGATCGGTTCTGCAAACGTTATAGCAAGGTACTGGAGAAAATCGCATCCTCGATTTGTGGAGGTGAAAAGAGGTGAACCATGGATTTTCAGTAAATGACCTGATTTACCGGGCTAACAAACTGCGTTCAGACAGTGGTGAGAGTATGCAGGCCCAGGATTACAGCGAAATTCTTGATAAACTGCAGCGCATAATAGCGAAGAATCATTCATCGGAGCTTGCCCAGGTGTTGTACTCGGAGGAAGCCGAGGAAAAGCTTAAAGACCTAATCATGCGCTATTTAAACAGTGAGCAGCTGGTTGCAAAGGATAAAGGCAACATTTCTGAATTGGTGGACGCGATATATTATGACATGGCGGGCATGGGACTGTTATCTCCATACCTTCAGGATACCGACACGGAGGAAATAAACGTCAACGGTTATGGCGGCATTTGGGTACTGTATAAGGATAGAAAGGTGCGGCTCAATGAAACCTTTGGTACACCCGAAGCCTGCTCCAATATTGTAAGAAAGATGAGCCGATTTGGGAATGTCATTCTCGATGGCTCAAAACCTATTGGAGACAGTTTCATTGCACGTGGTGTTCGAATGTCGGGCGCTATTTCGCCCTGCGTTGACCTGGATGCGGGAGCTATTGCCTCCATTAGGAAACAAAAGCCCTCTTTCATTACAAGGGAAAATCTGATTGAGTGGGATACAGCCACAGCAGAGGAACTGGACTTTCTGACTCTATGTGTTAATAACGGCGTATCAGTTGCAATAGCCGGAGCAACCGGCAGCGGGAAAACCGCTGATATGGGATACATACTAAGCTGCGTACCTCCGGACAAACGCATTGTCACAATAGAGGACACCCGTGAACTGTCACTGGCAAAGTTTGATGAAAACGGTGTAATGATAAATGATGTCATACATCTTTTAACCAAGGAAGAACCTAATCCAATCACTATGCTGGATTTATTGAAACTATCACTAAGGCTGCATCCTGAAATCCTTGTACCTGCAGAGATGCGTGGGAAAGAAGCATTGACCGTTCAGGAAGCCGGGCGGACAGGGCACACCATTGTCAGTACCCTCCATGCCAACAGTGCACGGACGGCATACGACAGAATCCTTACCATGTGCCTTGAGGCAGGAACATCCTTATCAGAAGAAAGACTTCTGAAAAACATTGTTGAAGCTTTTCCCATTATGCTTTTCAAAATGCAGCTTCCGGACAAATCCCGCAAATACATGGAAATCTTTGAGGCTACAGGGGTAGAGAATGGTGAGGTAACAGGAAGTACCTTATATAAATATGTTATTGACCATTATGAACGGGATAAAGACGGCAAGATTATTAAGGCTGTGGGCACCCATAAGCGTTTAGGTTGCATTTCCCCGGCACTTGCGGAAAAACTGCTGATAGGCGGTGTCCCTCAAGAAGAGATTCTTCGCTTTACGAAAGGGGGAGCATGATGAATCTGATTTATCTATCTTATGTCCTTGTTTTTACACTCATCTGCCTTGCCCTGTTTCTCCTGCTTAAATTGAACCCGTTTATTACAGAACAGAATCCGCTGAAAAAACGCCGTATGGATCTGGTGGGGACAAAGCTTAAAATAGCGGAGAGAATCTCAATACGGTTTGAAACACTGTTTCGTCAGACTCGGTGCACTACGAGAAAATTTGTCATTATGATCCTTATATCAGTAGCAGGTGGCTTTGTTGCAGGAACCCTATTATTTGATAATACCAGCCTGGCGGCGGTTATGGCGGTCTGTATGTTCCCTGCCCCGTATTTTTATCTGACAGTGAGAAGCTCTACGGCAGCAAGGGAAGAAATCGAAGGGCTGGAAAACACCATGTCCATCATTACCAATGCCTATGCAGGAAATGATGACATAATTAAGGCAGTGGAAACCTATGTGGAGGAAAAGAATCGGTATATTCCCGAACATTTAAGAATTCCTACGCCTTTTGATGAATTTGTGTCGGAAATTCGGTTCATCAATCCCAATGTGGAGCATGGACTGTATCGGTTGGCAGCTAAAGTTAAAAACAGGTACTTTACTGAATGGGTAAAAACCCTCATCCTTTGCCATCATGACCGAAGACTGAAATTTGCTTTGTTTCCCATCATTAAGGCCATGAACGATGCAAAATCCATGCAGATTGAAAGCGACAGTATGATGGTAAAAGTATGGCGTGACTATCTTATGACGGCAGGACTCATGTTTTCTGTGATCCCTATGATGCGCTTTTCCAATGCCGAATGGTTTTCACTACTCACAAGGACTTCTATCGGTAAATTCCTAATTATTCTAATGCTCTTAACGGCTCTCGCTACAGCCTTTTATGTGATGAAGGCTACTAAACCGTCAAACAGATAAGGAGGTTTTCCTTTGTTTTATCAGTTTATTATATTTGTCCTGCTGACTTCGGCAGGCTTTTTAATATGCAGGCAGCTTCTTAAAATCCCGAAGCTTAGTATGAAAAAGAACATCAAAATCTTGCAGGCTGAAAAGGAAAAATCAAGCCAGAAGCTAGTAAACCGAATAATTATGCCGTTAGCAAAGCCATTTGCAAGGTTCATCCCGATTGACCCGGTAAAGGAAGCAAGAATGGCATCTACACTGAGGCGTGGAGGGCTTGAACTGACTCCGAAAGAATATTACGCAAGAGCTATTTTATGTGCTCTTTTTACACTACCCCTTGCCTTGCTCCTTTTTGCCATTGGAGCGGCCAACCTTGCTCCTATAGTTCTAATCTTTGCGGTAGTGGTGTACTTCCACTTCATGACAGACCTTAAAGACAAGATGAAGGAAAAGAAAAACCGGATCGAAATAGAGCTTCCGGGTTTTATCCGTTCCATCCTGTATAAGCTAGATGACATTAAGGATGATAGTAAAAGAGCAGTTGTACAGGTAGATTTGATCCAGATATTCGAAGATTACCTGAAGGTAGCCAGTGATGCATTCCACTATGATGTCTCGGTTTTGGTCATGGAGATGAAAGCGAAGGATATTGAAACAGCTCTCCGGAATTTCAATGAACGCATTGGAATGACAGAAGTATCTTTTTTAGTGAATGCCCTTATAGGACTGTACCGGGGCGAGCATCAGGGAGAAGCTCTGGCATACCTTGCAAGAGATATGGACATCAAAGCCAGAGAAGCACTCAGGAAAAAACTTAATAAGCTGCCGCGAAGGGTCAAGATTGCATCCATACCCCTTGTGGCGGTGACGCTTGCCTGCCTGCTCTATGTTATAGGCTCCCACATGATTAGATCAATGGGGGGCCTTTTTTAATGTGAAAAAGGGAATCACCCTTTTCAAAATACAATTTCAGGAGGTATTACCCGTGAGAAACACTACAACTGCAAACTCTATTACGCAAGAAAGGAGGGCAAATCCTGTGAGGAAACGCATTGCAAATGCTATATCGAATGCCGGAAATGTTCTGGCAAACAAGTCGGGTGACCAGATGACCGGCTGGCTTATTGTTGTGCTGGTTGTTGTGGTAGTAGGCGCAGTGTTTATGACGTTGTACCAGGGCTCTATCACCACTATCTGGAACAGCATTGTAGACAAAATCACCGGCCTTTTAAGTTAATCGCAGCTAAAAGGCAGCAGTACAGGGGGAGCATATCCAGTATGGCTTCCCTTTTTTCTCTTAATCAAAATTAACGGAGGTATTTACTATGTTTTTAACAGTGAAAAACAAAATACGAAAGGCAGGACTTAAATGCAGGAATGTTTTGGCAAACAAATCCGGCGACCAGATGACCGGCTGGCTCATCGTAGTCCTGATCGTTGTGGTGGTTGGTGCAATCTTCCTGACTCTGTATAAAGATTCAATATCTACAATCTGGAACAGCATTGTCACCAAGATTACCAGCCTTTTGAACTAAACGGAATTGCTTCTAAAGGCTCATGACACTCGGGGAGCTCTGCTCCCCCCTAAATTAAAACTAAGTTTAGAAAAATGGAGGTATTTATTATGATGACTGCTTTGAAAAACAAAATGAGAATAGCAACTTTAAAGGGCAAAAACATATTGGCAAATAAGTCCGGCGACCAGATGACCGGTTGGCTTATCGTGGTCTTGATTGTTGTAGTAGTAGGTGCGGTGTTCATGACACTGTATCAAGGTTCCATAACACAGATCTGGAACAGTATCGTCAGCAAAATCACCGGTTTACTGAATTGATGTAAATATTAAAGGTAAACCTGCAGATGCGGGAGGTGCAACGCATATGAACAGCAGGCACCAAAGCACGGGGGAGAGAAATTCTCCCCTTTTGCTTTTTCAAAAACTTCTTCATGACAGAAAAGGCAGCAGCTATTTTGACCTGATGATTAAAACACTAGTAGTGATTACACTCATGGTTACGGTGTTGAGCTTTTTGAGTATCTTCACTACATACCTGAACTTGAACCATATATGCCGGCGCGTTGTACGGGTAGTTGAACTGGAGGGCCAGGTATCAGATAAAGCCTATGGCGTTTTCTACCGGCTTAAGCAGCAGACCGGCCTCTCACCGGAGATGACCGTCGAGGATGTGAATTACCATGACGGTCAGAAAATACAGTTAAGGGATACCTTCACGATCACGATGACATACAGCCATCCATTTACCATTTTTACACCATCCTTTGCACCTCCAGTTAAGATTATGATTCCTATGAGGGTAAGCATTACCGGCATGTCGGAAAAATATTGGAAACTCTCCGACTGAGATTGCCGGGAAGGAGGATGGACGTGAACAAATATAAATACGTTTTGCAAAATCGTAAAGGCGATGTTTTTATTTTCATCGTGATTCTTGTCTTTTTCATCCTGACGCTTTCAGCTATCCTGATTGAATATTTCCGTATGGAAAGCCTGTACCAGCAGGTAGAATATGTTCTTCAAAGGGGTGTGAACGCCTCAGTGGAATATGCCATGCTGGACGAATACCGCAGGGACGGACATGCCAGGATGGACAGCGCCCTTGCGGAAGAAAGATTATATGAGTACCTGCATGAAAGCATGAAACTTGATGCGGATTTAAGCAAATATATCGGCGAAGAATGGGTTTACGAGCTTGAAATAAAGCACATTAATGCTACCGACATTCCGCCCCGGCTGACGCTGGAGGGGGCACTGAAGACCCGCAGTATCTTCAGTTTTCTGACCGGCGATGTGAGGCTTCCCTTTAGAATATCCAGCGTTAATACAAGAATTGAGGAAGGAGGTTCTTAATGAAAATAAAGTTATTTTATACCGTATCGCTTGTTTTTATATTTTGCCTGCTCCTTTCGAGCAAAGCATTTGCTTCAGTAAACAGTGACATTGAAATCAATATTACCTCTCCAATAGACAGCTTGCAAAGCGAAAGCGGTATGGTAGCCATAGAGCATTTTCCGGAGGAAATCTCAATTCAAGTAACGGCAAAAACCGGGACAATTACAGATATTCAACTGGAATATGGTGGACAGAGCATAAAGATAACACCGAAATATATTTTGACTGTTGAGAATAAGGAGTCATGCGGCCCGTATACAATAACAGCAAAAACAGATCAGGGTGCAGTCCTCACCATCACAGCTAATGTTATTTTTCAAGTGAAAGCTGTCTACGACATCCGGTATCGCACCATCGGAATGAATGTCAGAGAAATATATGATGGAGAGACGCTTATAAAATCTTTTTCAGAGCCGCAGCGAATTGATCTTGTGAATGCAAATACCGTTGCAGACTATGAAAAGGAGCAGATTGCCGGGTGGATCGGTAAGTGTGACGGGAGGACTTATACACTAAAAGGCAGCAATGTTGTGGAGATTCACAATTTTAGTTCCGGCAAAATATATGGAACCTATGATACCAATACGCAATTTGAAACACTGACCACCAGTTACGGCTGGACACCTAAAAGTCTGACAGCCTTTGAAACCATGAGAAATACAGCACTATCCTACCAATCTCCTGTTAAAGTTGACATAGAGGCTACCTGGTGCGATGTGAACAAACAGAAGGTTTACGGTAAGCTCACCGCTCAGGACAAGGGAGTGCCGGAGCTGCTCTATCCCTATCAGACTACTTCTGTCACTTTCGCCAAGGATGATGTGCTGCTGTCCCGTAATTTTCAATACATGGGGCTCGAATGGGATTATACGCCGGAGAGTGATGAATATTCTGACGGAGAAAATAAAACGCAGACCAGTATCACGCAGAATATTCATTACAGGATTCCAACGGCAGACTTCTATTTTAAGTTCAAAGCATGTGACGGCAACGACCTATCGGTTGTCATTCGTGCCCCTGTTACAGTGAAACGTGGCGACAGCTATTCATTTACTATAATCTACATGAACAGCGGAACGAGTGCAGCTTATGATGTACCTTTGAAAGGCACGATAGATGAAGTTCTGATTGAAGGAATACCTGAGATGAAGGACTTTTCACCAAATTCAAGTGTAACTTACGATATTAAACGTACGGCTGATACTGATGCCGATGAAATTCACTTGTGGGCAAACATTGGTGTGCCTGAAGGCTTTATCGACGGAAATATTAACAACAACACGGCTACAGCAGTTATACGGATAGTTAAGCCCAAACCGGATGAAACGCCTGATAATTCTGATGATCCAGATGATCCTGACGACCCGGATAATCCCGATGACCCGAATAATCCTGATAATCCGGATAACCCGGACGAACCAGATGATCCACCAGGTTTACGTGATCTTTGCGATCTGTCTGCGTGTATCCTTGCACCGCCTACGGTATATGAACATGAGAATTACAGCTATACCGTAAGTTTTACCAATAACACTGATGTAGAACTAAAAGCTGCACACTTAAAGGGAAAAAATAATGAGATTGCATTGACGCAAATCCCTGAATTAGCAAATTTCAAGCCCCGGGAGACAAAAGCTTTTACTGTTACAGGTACTGCTGGAAATGCAGGTGAGGTTTATGGCCTGTGGGCTAATGTGGAGGCACCGGAAGGCTTTAGGGATGAAAATATCATCAACAATACTGCTGTTTCAAGCATTAAAGTTGTTAAGCAACCTGATGATGATCCAGATGATCCTGACGACCCTGACAATCCTGACGAACCGGATGATCCAGATAAACCCGACGAACCAAATGGGCCTCATTATCCGGATGAACCCGAAAAACCGGATGACCCTGACAAACCGGAAAACCCTAATGACCCTGAGATACCTACCATAGTAAACCTATGCGATGTGTGGGTAAATTTGTCGTCTCCCCCGACTGTATATGAGCATGAGGAATACAGCTTTACCGTATATTTCGCCAACTCTACCGATAAGGATTTGTATGATGTTGAGCTAAATGTCACCATTAACGGTAAGAAGATTCCTGACGTGCCCGGTACATCTAATTTCAAAGCATTTGAAAAGAAATCCTTTCTAGTCACAAAAACAGCTGGAGATAAAAGAGAGCGTATTCGTTTATCTGCTAAGGTGTCCGCACCTGCAGGCTACAAGGACAGCAATACCGGCAACAATCAGGTTTCGGCGGAAATCATGGTACTGGAACGTCCTTACGATTTGGATGTACAGAGAATTACACCCGATGAGTATAAGGAAAACCAGTCTGTCATAACCACTGTTAAAGTATCCAACAAAGGCAGCCTGGACTTTACACCGGGACAAAATGTTACTGTACTGTTTCAAATACCTGAATTGTCTTTGTCAAAGCGAATTGATGCGATAGTAATGGAAAGGGATACTTGGAATGTTGTATCCATCCGCTGGGACACTCCTAATGTGCAGGCTGACAAAAATGTTACCTTGATTGCGATTATTAATCCTGAGCAGTCGTTGAGAAATGAAAGCACTGCTGAAAACAACACTTATACTCAAAAGGCTGTGATAAAGAATATATCCTATGGAGAACCGGAGGAAAGCCGGTCATTGCCTAACCCGCCGAAAAGAAGTGAACAGCCCAGGGTGACATGGTGGGAGCAGCGGTATGAGGGTGGAAAGTTTGTATGGAGGCAATTCTATGCCGAGTTGAAGGTAAACGCTGTGCTGGAATATGATACAAAAGCTAAAGGTTTTCTCAAGTCAGGCTATGGATACTCAATCCGTGTTACAGCCTATGTTGACACCAACTATGACAGGCCGGAGCTGATTACTGCTCCACAGACTGCAGAAGTCTATCTGCCGGAATATCGCTATGAAACCGCTATCCCTTTAATAAAGGAAAACGGTCAATTTATCTTTAAGGAAAATCCCGCATCTCCCTTCCGTTACAGGAAACATTACATACCGCTGTGGTTCCCGGATAACAGGGACTATATAGTACAGCTTCTTGTTACCGATGTGCATACTCCCGGAGGTACGCTGTCCCGTTGGATTACCGGAGGGGAACTAAAAATTCACGTAGTGGACAGTATGTATTCCGATGATGTCACTACTGGAAACTGATATAATAATACTTCTTTTTGCTGTTCCTCTATTGTGGGCAGCAGTAATGGATTATATGAAGCGGATTATTCCCGACTGGACATGGATAGCCATTCTCTTGCTCGGCATAATGTCCGCTTTTATTTTGCCGCAGCCCACACTAATGCAGCGAATTGCGGGGTTTTTGCTGCCAGGCATCTGCCTGTTGTTTCTTGCCATGAAATATGGCGGCGTGGGCGGTGGTGATATCAAGCTTACGGCTGCAATTGGTTTTAGCTTTGGCTTATATGGACTTACTTCCATTCTCTTTTTTGCCTTGCTACCGGCCTTGCTTTATTCAAAGCTAACACGGCAGAAAAGTGTTCCGTTGGCAGTATTCTTATGTACCGGCTTTTTTATTCATGCCGGTATTGCTTTGATTACCGGAAGATAATGTGAAAGCACAAATTTATTAGGACAAGGAGGTGCTTTGATGGAGCTAAAAACGATACTTGCCATCGTGCTTTGCCTGGTGATTGCAGGTGGTGCAGTATACCTGTATATCAGGCAAAGAAAGAAATAACGGTATGGCGGTAAAAGGGGCTTGAAAACTCAAGTCCCTTTACTGCTGCCGGTTAGATTGGAGTGATTATAAGGATGGATGATGAAAAACGCTTGATGAATAACAATAAGGAAAATCACGTTGCCAATGCAGATAAGGAAGTCAATGCCGGTTATGTAATTACTGATCGGCTGACCGTTGGGAATTCGGAGTTTGTCATTGGTCAAAACGAAAATGCTCCTGCCAAGTTTGTGACATGGAAATGTACAAAGGGCGAAAAGAATTACTATTGGGGGCATTACTGTAAGGATCGCCTGACTGCCCTTGAAGATTTATGCAACCGTGCTCTCGATGAGATCCATTATTTAAAAAGTTATAAGCAGGAAAAAGAGAATATAGAAAAAACGGCGCAGAGGGTTGAAAAGAAATGTGAACCGGTGCGATAAGGAGGGATAAAAGTTGGCAACAAAGCTGCAGCTGATTACAGAGCTTTCTCAAAATACGGCAAAAGATATTGTTAAAACACCTGGCAACTGGATATCCTTTCTGAAAACTGCTGCCTGGAACTATAAATATCCGTTTCAAGATCAATTGCTTATTTTTGCCCAGCGCCCTGATGCAACAGCCTGTGCTCCCATTGAAATATGGAATGAGAAGTTCGGCAGATGGGTAAACCGGGGTGCGAAAGGCATTGCCCTTATAAATGACAACGGAAGCCGTTTAACCCTTCGTCATGTGTTTGATGTATCGGATACTAACAGCCGGTATAACCGTCCGGTTGTCCTTTGGTCATTAAGGGATGAATATTCTGAAGATGTGACAGAAACGCTGGAAAATGCTTTTGGTGATCTTAAGGACAAAAGTAATATTCTCGCAGCACTTATTTCAACAGCTTTCAACGCTGTCGAAGATAATTACCCAGATTATCTCTCTGATCTTATGTACAGCAGGGAAAACAGCTTTCTCGAAGAACTGGATGATCTTAATGTTGAAGCCATCTTTAAAAATGCACTTAGAAATTCTGTAGCATATTTGCTTTTAATCCGCTGCGGCTATCCTGCCGATGAATTTTTCAACTTTGATGATTTTCAGGGCATTGTTAATTTCAATACCCTTGAAACAATATCCAGTTTAGGTGCTGCAACAAGCGATATTTCAGAAATGATTTTAAAGGAAATCAGTGCAACAGTAAAAAGTATTCAGAGAGCAGAAAGAAATCAAAACCGTACATTTGCAAAAAGCAAGGACATACGACACAATAAAAGTGAAGATATCAAGGTTGAAAGGAAGGATGATCATGGAGTTGACATACACGATGCAGGGCGATTATCTGGTACCGGATCTGGCGCTGCCGGAGGAAGAGACGCACATCGGCAAATATGGGATGTTACGCAGGACATACCTGAAAAATCACAGGAAAGGAACATACGCCAGTCTGATGATGTCAGGGAAATTGAACAGCCATCTGCTGGAAATCGATCGGATAGCGAAGGAACGAATAGAGATGATCACGACGGAACTTCTGGAGAGCAATCCGGCACCGGACAAAGCGATAGACCCGATGGGCTGGGCGGGACACATGAACAACCTGCGGCACTCAGCGGAAGAGTCAATACTGGCGGAGCTGGTTTACAGCTAAACCTTTTCCCTACAGTAGAACAGCAAATTGAAGCCATAGAACAGGCGGAGGACAAAAAAACCTCCGCTTTTTCTATTTCACAGGAAGAAATAGATCATTTGCTTTGCAGCGGTACAGGTTTTCAGGATGGAAAGTATCGTGTATACCTGTACTATCAGGAACCGCACAGTACAAAAGAAACTATTGATTTTCTTAAGAATGAATATGGAATTGGTGGCGGCACACATATTTTCATCGATGGAACCAGAGGAAACCAATGGCATGACGGAAAAGGGATCTTCCTTAGCAAAAGCGGCAGCTTTATAACAAACCCTGAAATAAGACTATCATGGAATCAGGTTGCAAAACGACTTGGTGAGCTGATCGCTGCGGACAGGTATTTAAACAGCAAGGAAAAGGAGCGCCTTCCTGTAGTACAGCAGGAAATGGAAGAACAGCGTCGGAGACTTGCCGAGGAAGCATATGCACGACAAATCCTTAACCGGGAACCTACACCTACGGAACCTGAGCAAACTGTATCTAAAGATACGGCTAATTATGTCTTCCACCTTGGAGATACGGTGTACATAGGTGCGGAGGAATATGAGATCTTATCATTTAACAATAATTCGGTAGAGCTTCGTGATGTAGACTGTCCCCTGTTCACTAAACAATTTCAGCGTGAAACCTTTGAGGAAATGCTTAGAGATAACCCTCTGAATGATCATCTTCTTATGCAGGAGGGAATAACGGAGCAGCCGACAGTACTTAAAGATGAAAAACTGTCTCCTCGCGACATCTACCAGACATACCTACCCGAAATCATCAACAAGATACGAAACGATGAGATTTACCCCTACCTGCGGGACAGGGATGCCGATCCGGACAGTGCAAAATTGGAGCTTGATACTGCAATCGATCGCATTGTTCACTCTATGAAAGAGACACATCCGGATTTTTACGAAGCTTACATCAACCTGCCGCAGTTTAAAGAATGGTTTAGCGAGGATGTATTCCAGCGAACGTACCAGGACTATCTTACGGAAAAAAGGGATAGTGTAACCATTCATGCGGATGACCCCAACGCACCGGAATGGGTAAAGCAAACAGGGAATGTAACCATCACCCGTGAGGGAGATACATTCACCATTGAACTTGAAAAAGGAAAAGAAGATAAAAAGCAATATGTAGAATTTAACATGGAGCTTGAGCTCCCGGAAGGTCAGAAAGATAAAAAGGAACCTGCCGAAAAAGAAGTAACTGTATCGGGAAAACCAAAACAGGAGCGTATCAACTTTCATATCACCGACAATGAGTTGGGGCATGGTGGTCAAAAGGCCAAATATGCCTGGAATGTTGCTGCTATCAGACTTTTATACAAGCTTGAAGAAGAAAACCGGCTTGCGACACCGGAAGAACAGGAAGTTCTGTCCCGGTATGTAGGGTGGGGTGGTTTGCCACAGGTCTTTGATGAAAAGAACAGCCTATGGGTTAAGGAATACACTGAGCTGAAGGAACTGCTTGACGCAGATGAATATGCTTCCGCAAGAGCCTCTACATTAAACGCCCATTATACTTCCCCCACTGTCATCAAAGCCATGTATGCTTGTCTGGAAAACATGGGCTTTCAGACGGGCAACATTTTAGAGCCTGCTTGCGGTATCGGCAACTTTTTTGGGCTTATCCCCGACAGGATGAAAAACTCTAAACTGTACGGTATTGAACTGGATAGTATTTCAGGTAGGATTGCAAAACAGCTTTATCAGCAGGCAAACATTGCAGTACAAGGTTTTGAGGAAACGAATCTGCCTGACAGCTTTTTCGACCTTGCTATTGGAAATGTACCTTTTGGCAGTTATGGAGTAGCTGACAAAAAATATGATAAATATAAGTTTCTTATCCATGACTACTTTTTTGCCAAAACACTGGATAAGGTACGGCCTGGGGGAATCATTGCATTTATTACTTCTAAAGGCACAATGGATAAGCAGAATCCGGAAGTCCGTAAATATATCGCGCAGAGGGCTGAACTTTTGGGTGCTGTACGCCTTCCAAACAATGCTTTTCTTGCGAATGCCGGCACTGAAGTAACGGCCGACATCATATTCCTGCAAAAGCGCGACCGAGTGGTTGATATTGAACCGGATTGGGTACACCTCTCTACCACTGAGGATGGCATACCTATTAACAGTTACTTTGCAGATAACCCTGATATGGTGCTGGGCACGATGGCATATGATGACAGGATGTATGGCAACGCCAGTGAAACCACCTGTATGCCTTATGAGAATGCTGATCTTGCAGAACTTCTACGTGAAGCGTTGGAGAATATCCATGCGGAAATAACCGAATATGAGCCAGAGGAAATAGTTGAGGAAGAAGATGCCTCCATTCCGGCAGATCCTAATGTGCGTAATTTCAGTTATACCGTTGTGGATGGCGAGATTTACTACCGGGAAAACAGCCGGATGAACAAGGTGGAAGTTTCAGTTACGGCAGCCAACCGTATAAAAGGCATGATTGCCATTAGAGATTGTGTCCGGGAACTTATTGAATACCAAACTGAAGACTATAGCGATGATGTTATACATGAACAGCAGCGCAAGCTGAATAAGTTGTATGATGAATTTACTGCGAAATACGGACTTTTAAGCAGCCGCGGTAACAACATGGCCTTTTCGGATGATTCTTCCTACTGCTTGCTTTGTTCCCTTGAAATTCTGGACGAAGATGGCAATCTGGAACGTAAGGCTGACATGTTCACCAAACGCACTATCCGGCAGCGAGCTGTTGTTACCCATGTAGACACTGCAACTGAGGCATTAGCGATCTCCATAGCGGAAAAAGCCTGCGTGGATATTGGCTTTATGCAAAGCCTTACCGGTCTTTCAGAGGAACAGCTTATAAAGGACCTGGAAGGTGTTATATTCCGCAATCCTGAAAAGCTGGACAGTGAAGGGAAGCCGGTATTTGAAACCTCCGATGCCTATCTTTCCGGTAATGTACGGGAAAAGCTTAAAACCGCCAGGCAGTTTGCCGAAATACAGCCTGATCTTTACAGCATAAATGTTGCAGCACTTGAAAAGGTACAACCAAAGGATTTAAGTGCGTCTGAAATCGATGTCAGGCTGGGTGCCACCTGGCTTCCTCCGGATGTAATAAAGGATTTTATATTTGAGCTTTTGGAAACCCCATATATGTACAGGCGATATATTGATGTTTTCTATTCATCTTATACCGCCAACTGGAACATCAAGGGTAAAAACGACGACCGCAGCGGCAATATCAAGGCAGTAATGACCTATGGTACCAGCCGCATTAACGCCTATAAGATTATTGAAGAAACTTTGAACCTCAAGGATGTACGGGTTTTTGATACGGTTTATGAGGACGGTGTGGAAAAGCGTGTTCTGAACAAAAAGGAAACCGCGATCGCTCAACAGAAGCAGGAAGCCATTAAAGAAGCATTCCAAAGCTGGATATGGAAAGATCCCGGCCGCAGGGAACGCCTGACACGAATTTACAATGACCGTTTTAATTCCGTCCGTCCTCGTGAATATGATGGCAGCCACATCCGGTTTACAGGAATGAACCCGGAAATCACCCTGCGTAAGCACCAGGTGGATGCAGTAGCGCACATACTGTATGGAGGTAATACACTGTTAGCTCACTGTGTAGGTGCAGGCAAGACATATGAAATGGCAGCTGCAGCGATGGAAAGCAAGCATCTGGGACTATGCCAGAAAAGCATGTTTGTTGTTCCAAACCACCTGACCGAGCAATGGGCAGCTGAATTTTTGCAGCTCTACCCTTCCGCTAATATCTTAGTGGCAACGAAAAAGGACTTTGAAACTAAAAACCGTAAGAAATTTTGTGCCCGTATTTCTACCGGTGACTATGATGCTGTAATTATCGGTCACAGCCAGTTTGAGAAAATACCGATTTCGGTCGAAAGGCAAAAAAAGTTGCTTGAAGAACAGATTGATGAGATCACCAACGGCATCCGCGAACTTAAAGAAGAACGCGGAGAGCGCTTCGCTATCAAGCAGCTTGAAAAGACTAAAAAGACATTGAAGCTAAAGCTGGATAAACTTAATGATACCAGCCGAAAAGATGATGTAGTCACCTTTGAGGAATTAGGAGTTGACCGGCTGTTTGTGGATGAAGCTGACTTCTACAAGAACCTGTTTCTTTATACAAAGATGCGTAATGTGGCCGGTTTATCCCAGACTGAGGCGCAAAAATCATCCGACTTGTTTATGAAATGCCGCTACCTTGATGAACTGACGGAAGGGCGCGGCATTATTTTTGCAACCGGAACACCTATCAGCAATTCCATTACAGAGATGTACACCATGCAAAGATATTTGCAGTATGAGACCTTACGTAAGAACGGACTTCAACACTTTGACTGCTGGGCAAGTACGTTTGGGGAGACGGTAACTGCTATAGAGCTTGCGCCGGAAGGTACGGGATATCGGGCGAAAACAAGGTTCGCACGATTCTATAACCTGCCGGAGCTCATGAA
>ENA-OWOZ01001828-OWOZ01001828.1-bioreactor-metagenome-genome-assembly--contig:-NODE-1828-length-17799-cov-3.534928_pt1 | contig 17799 bp, 20 predicted proteins | sample MGYA00238140_ERZ651804 | MGnify/ENA primary metagenome ERZ651804 (study PRJEB26910, sample SAMN07631232) | bioreactor metagenome | isolation source: Switchgrass digestor | place: USA: Dartmouth... | reverse complement strand
CAGGCAGGAATTAATAAAAAAGTATTAGCCGGTTTGGGAGGTAAAGTGTATTGTGAGATTGATGCTCCTGAAATCAGAGAACAGGCCAAGAAAACCGGTTTAACCAGGGCTTTAACGGCTTTTCGTACCTGGGGGGAAAAATTGAGTGGGAATATTGTGGCTATTGGCAATGCTCCTACCGCTCTTTTTGAAGTAATAAGGTTATTTCAAGAAGAAAATATAAAACCTGCTTTGGTAGTCGGTATTCCCGTAGGTTTTGTGGGCGCAGCCGAATCGAAAGACGCTTTAATGGTTTCTGGGCTGCCATACATTACAATTCCGGGTACCAAAGGCGGCAGCACTATAACTGTAGCTACACTTAATGCTTTATTATATCTAGTCTCAGAAGCAAGGTGATTTTAATGAAAAAAAAATTCCCTCGCGTAGTAATTGCCGGAACTCATAGTGGAGTAGGTAAAAGCATTATCTCTGTTGGTATAATGCAGGGTTTAACGGAACGGGGTTTAACGGTACAGGGTTTTAAAGTAGGGCCTGATTATATAGATCCCAGTTACCATACTTATGTAACCGGTCGTTTCTCACGGAACCTGGATACTTTTCTTTTGGGTGAAAAAGGAATTAAAGAAATATACCGGCGTCAGGGGAAAACTGCGGATTTTTCGGTTATTGAAGGAGTAATGGGGCTCTTTGACGGTAAAGACGGTAAAAGCGGGGTAGGAAGTACGGCTGAAGCGGCGAAAATTCTCAAAGCTCCGGTAATTTTGGTGGTAGATTGCAGTTCCCAAGGGCGAAGTGTGGCGGCTGTGGTGCAGGGTTTTGCTCAGTTTGACCCACATGTAAAACTCAAAGGGGTAATATTAAATCGGGTAGGTAGTATTAATCATGAGCAGATTTTAAGAGATGCTTTAAGTGATTTAAAAATACCTGTTTTGGGAGCCATACCCCGGGAGGCTCTTCCGCAACTTTCTTCCCGTCACTTAGGGTTAGTACCCATGAACGAAAAAGGAGCAAATCAGGAAGTTTTTACTAGGTTAGGTAAGGTCCTTCCCAAATACTTGGATTTTGAGGCACTATTAGAGGTTGCTCAGGATGTAGAGGAGGAAGAAAAAGATTTTGCTCCTCAAATTTTCTCTCGTGAAACTGAAAATTTAGTAGCCAATGTGAAGGTTGGGTATGCCTGGGATGAGGCATTTTCTTTTTATTACCAAGATGCTTTAGATTATCTAAAACACCTGGGGGCCACCCTGGTACCTTTCAGTCCTCTTCATGATTGCAGATTACCGGAGGGACTGGACGGTCTTATTCTGGGGGGAGGGTTTCCGGAAATCTATGCCCAAGAACTCAGTGCTAACATCGGTTTATTACAGGAAATTCGCCAATTTGGTTTAGCCGGTAAACCTATCTATGCGGAATGTGGGGGACTCATGTACTTAACCCAGGAGATTATTGATTTTCAAGGTAATTCTTATCCTCAGGTAGGTCTTATTCCTGCCAGGGCGGTTATGCAAAAGAAATTACAGGCTTTAGGCTACTATCAGGGTGAAACCTTAGAGAGAAGTATCTTAGGGCCTAAAGGGACTAAAGTAAAAGGACATGAGTTTCATTATTCAGTTTTAGAACCTCTAGGGAATTTCTCACCGATAGTTACTTTACATAAAGGAAAAGGTAGAGAAAAAACAGAAGGTTTTATTAAAGGAAATATTTATGCCTCTTATCTGCACCAACACTGGGCTGGAGAAAGGCATTTGGCACAGGCATTTTTGAGAAGCTGTTTGGAGAATAGATGATTTGGAGTGGCGTCTGTTTTTTTTAACCATGGGTGAACACGGATAAACACTGATAATATTAATAATTCGCCTGACGGCGAAGGTTAAGGTTTAGGTTAAGTCTTGGTTAATTATTGTTCTAAAATCTTGATTGCGTTACCTTTTTAACCTTAACCTCAACCTTATCCATACGATCGAAGGTCGGAATACTAGCCACTTGGGAGGTGGAGACGATGTTAGAGAGAGGTTTGATTCAAGTATATACAGGTGATGGAAAAGGAAAAACTACGGCTGCTTTAGGCCTTGCTTTACGGGCGGTGGGGCATGGATTACAGGTGAAGATAATTCAGTTTAGTAAAGGAAGCGGGTATACAGGGGAATTATTCGCCGCACCAAGGCTTTGTCCGAATTTAGAGATTTATCAGTTTGGCTGGGGGTGTCCTCTGAGCGGGCTGATTAGAAGCGGACAAATGAAATGCAATAAATGTGGTGAGTGTTTCCGAAAGAATCGTGATCCGGAACTGAATTTTGCTTCTAAAGCACTAGATTTTGCGTGGCAGTGTATCCAGAAGGGCGGCGTGGACCTGTTGATTTTAGATGAAATCAGTCATCCTTTAAGGCGCAAACTTATATCAATGAAGGAAGTAGAAGAATTTTTACAGGCAAAACCGGAAAAATTAGAACTGGTCCTGACCGGTAGAGGCATGCCTGCGGAAATCCTTGAATATGCAGACTTAATTACGGAAATGCGGGAGGTACGCCATCCTTTTCAAAAAGGAGTTGAAAGCAGGAGGGGAATTGATTATTAATTGCAATTCTTCTACAAATGTGTAATAATTTTTACGAGAGGATGATGGAAATTTATTGAAGGAGGTAGTTTTATGTTAGAACTTTTGAAAAAAAGGAGAAGTATTCGTAAGTATAAAGACACTCCCCTATCTCCGGAAGAAATTGCCCAACTGGTTAAAGCTGCTCTTTTAGCTCCTTCTTCCAAGAGTGTTTACCCCTGGGAATTTATTGTTGTGACTGACAAAACTGTTTTAGAAAAGTTAGCCAACTGTAAGAAACATAGCGCTGCCTTTTTAAAAGATGCACCTCTGGGCATAGTAGTTTTAGCTGATGAAACGAAAAGCGATGTATGGGTGGAAGATACCTCAATTGCTTCGATTATTATCCAATTAATGGCCCAATCTTTAGGACTGGGTTCTTGCTGGATTCAGGTGCGTAATCGTATGCATAACGAAACAGTAACAGCTGAGGACTATATTAAGGAATTGCTAAACATTCCGGCTAACTACAAAGTTGAGTGCATAATTGCCGTTGGTTATCCGGACCAAGAAAGACGCCCGCGTACTGAGGAAAGTCTAAAATATGATGTGGTATATGAGAATCAGTATGGACAAAAATATACAATTAATTAAAAGAGTATCATTTTAGTTTTTTTAAAAATAGGGAAGAAAATAGGGAAGGGTTTATCCCTTCCCCTTTACTTTCTATGCGCATTAAATTTTTCCACTAATTCCTTTTCTTCTTCCGTTTCCGGTTCTTCAATAACGATGTTGTGGGGAATTTTTTGTTTATTGCCGTCTATAGAGACAAAAGTTACAAAACCTTCCGCGATTTTTTCTTCGGTATTGTTTTTTAAGGCTTTAGTATAAACTGTAAGGCTTGTCTTACCTGCTTTAATCCCTGTAACAATAAACCTGACAATATCACCGTTTTTAGCGGAAGATAAATACTTTAGCGAATGGGTTTCCACAGAAACTAAGTGCTCGGTTTCTCCATATTTACCGTATAAATGAGAGGCACCGATAAAGGAAGCTTCCGTAAACCATTCGGCCAAGCGGCCGGCAAATAAAGTGTCGTGATGATTTAAATCTTCCGTTGTGACCAATTTGGATGTTTCAAAACTTTGCATCTTCTGACATCTCCTTTAACTTATGAAATTATGGCACAAATACTATTATACTAAACTTTCACTTTAAATTTCCTCTAATATTTAATACAATGTAAATTGTAACTTTAAAAATGACGAGGTGAATAAGAGTGGAGTATGATTTTCCTTTGTATCGACCACCCAGTGAGGCTGACAGTTTGATTTTACAGATTACTTTGGGGTGTTCTCATAATAAATGTACCTTCTGCAGCATGTATAAAACTAAAAAATACCGGGTGAGAACTCCACTGGAAATTGAAGAACATTTAAGCTGGGCAAAGGAATATTATCCATTTGCTTCAAGAATATTTCTCGCTGACGGTAATGTCTTGGCTATGGAAACTGAACAATTAAAAAGCATTGTGGAAAGGTTATATAAGGAATTTCCCGCTTTAGAGCGGGTTACTGCTTATGCCGGACCTAAGGACATTTTAGGGAAAAGCGAAAAAGAATTGCAGGCATTAAGAGAAGCAGGTCTCACCATGCTTTACATGGGTGTAGAAAGCGGCAGTGGCCGGGTTTTAGAAAATGTAAAGAAGGGGGTTACCCCTGCTCAAATGATTGAAGCCGGTCAAAAGGCTAAACAAGCAGGCTTTAAACTCTCCTGCATGATTATCTCTGGTTTAGGAGGAAGGGAACTTTGGGAGGAACATGCTGTAGAGAGTGCCCGGGTGATTAGTGCCATTGACCCGGAGTATTTTGCTTTATTGACTTTACTGGTGGAAGAAGGAACCGCTCTTTATGCACAAGTCAAAAGAGGAGAATTTCTGCTTCTTAGACCGGATGAAGTGATTAATGAAACCAAGTTAATGCTGGAAAACATAGAGTTAAGCCGGTGCGTTTTTCGTAGCAATCACCCTTCTAATTATCTAAGTTTAAAAGGTATCTTAAATCAAGACAAAGACCAACTTTTAGAGGTTCTCACTAAAGCACAACAATCCCAAATAAGACTACGGCCGGAAGGTTGGCGTTTGTTATAATGAAAAAGACCTACTCTGTTTATACAGAGTAGGTCTTTTTATAATATAACTTGCAAAAATTGATTTTTCTTGGAGAATATTATATGCTATTATTAAATAAAGAAGAAAAGCATTCTGAGAATGAGAATATAATTGTGGATGGAGGTTGAGAAGTGAAAAAATTGAAGACGGAACATACTCCAAGATATCCGGTACAGACATTAGAAAAAGCCTTGGATATTATCGAAATATTATTTAAGGAGGGAGTTAATGAAGGGCTGGGTATCAGTGATTTAAGCCGAAAATTAGGCATAGGGAAAAGTACTATCCATCGAATTTTAGATACTCTGGTTGCATATGGTTATGTTGAAAAAACGCAAGAATCACCAAAGTATCGTTTGGGCTGGCGAATTTTTGAAATAGGAAACATTGTTCCCAGACAACGGAATTTATATAATTTTGATATAAATATTTTGCAAGAATTATGTGATAAATATAAAGAAACTGTAAATTTAGGGGTTAGGGTAGATGGAGATGTAGTAACTATTTCCAAAGTTGAACCAACATCTACCTTGATGGCTAATCTAAAAGTGGGCGGTCGCGAACCAGCACATGCCACGGCTATGGGAAAGGTATTGATTTCCGAATTGTCAAAAGGTGAATTAATTGAAATATTGGGGGATCCCCCCCTTAAAAGCTACACACCTAACACTATTACTGATATTGATAAACTTGTAGAAGAATTAGAAAGAGTAAGAAATCAAGGCTACAGTATAGATGATGAAGAATTTTGTTTAGGATTATTTTGTGTAGCAATGCCTGTAAGAAACTATAATAACGAAATTGTGGCTGCGGTAAGTGTTAGTGGGCCATCTGTTAGGCTAAATTTTAGCAAAGTTATGGATATTTTAGAGGGGTTGGAAGAAGCCACCAAAAAACTTTCTGCTTATTTAGGTTATAAACCTAAGTAATATTATTTAATAAGTATTAGGAGGAAAAAATGATTGGGGAAAAGGTTATTCTACGAGTGCGAATGAGTGCCGCTGATGCACATTATGCGGGAGATATAGTGGCGGGAGCAACCATGTTAAAATATTTCGGTGATGTTAATACTGAATTAGCCATCCGCCACGATGGAGATGAAGGTCTTTTCAGAACTTATGATTCTGTTGAATTTTTAGCACCTGTATATGTAGGTGATTACATTGAGTATCACGGTTGGATTGAATCAAAGGGAAATACTTCCCGTAAAATCAAACTAGAGGCATACAAGGTAATTGAGTTGGCCCGCGATCCTAATCTAGCAAGTTCCGCGGCAAACGTATTAAAAGAACCTATATTAGTAGGTAGAGCAAGTGGGACCATTATTATTCCTAAAGATTTTCAAAGAGGTGCCCAAGATCCAAAGTTTAATAGTTAAGAATTTGTTTTAACACTGTATAGAAAAAATTCTATACAGTTTTTTTTGCTTTTTTTCTGTTTATAGAAATATATTTTTAAAGAATAGAAATTTTTTATTTTTAAAGAAGGAAAACTAAAATTACTGTAGAATATTGTACTCAGAAACACCTAAATTAAATAAAAAATAGGCAGTTTCAAGTCAATTAAAAACATTTTGGGAATTATGTTCTAAATTGGATGGTACCATCTAAAATAATTTATTCGGCTATAATGGGGGGATCAAATGATAAAAGAATATTAATTTAGTTGAACTAATTTGGTAAAAATCTGGTGGAGTTAAGATGTTACAGTATTGGTGAGATTATCTTTGGGTAATTTTAAAAAATATTATAAAAAACTAAGGAGGAATTTTAAAATGATTGGTGAGAAAGTTGTTCTGAGAGCAAGAATGAGTGCATCTGATGCCCATTATGCAGGTGATTTGGTAAACGGTTCCAGGATTTTGGATTTCTTTGGTGATGTCGCTACAGAATTATGTATCAGACTTGATGGTGACGAAAGTTTGTTTAGAGCCTATGATTCCGTAGAATTCTTAGCACCTGTTTATGCTGGTGATTTTATCGAGTATTATGGTTGGATTGAAGAAAAAGGTAATACATCTCGGAAGATGAAATTTGAGGCTTATAAAGTTATCGAACTAGCAAGGGATCCTAATTTAGCAAATTCCGCAGCGAATGTACTGGAAGAGCCTATTTTGGTAGGTAGAGCCTCCGGAACTTTAATAGTACCTAAGGATCGTCAAAGAGGGCCACAAGATCCAAGATTCAAATAAGTAACTGGTCTGCTAATAAGTAGATACTGGGGGTATATAAGTGAATTCAGTAAAAATTAATTTTGAACTTTGCAAAGAGTGTGAGTATTGTATTAACTTTTGTCCAAAACAGACGATATTAAAAAAAGGTGAAAGATTGAATAAAAAGGGATATTACCCGCCAGAAGTTGTAGATATCGAAAGCTGTACAGCCTGTGGGACGTGCGCTAGGGTTTGTCCTGAGGCTGCAATTGAGGTCTACAAAGACGTAACCTTATAGGAGGTAGGATTATGGGTGAGAAGTTGTTTATGCAAGGAAATGAAGCTTTGGCTGAATCAGCAATCAGAGCAGGTTGTAAATTTTACTGTGGTTACCCGATAACTCCATCTAGTGAAATAGCTGAATATTATGCCAAAAGAATGCCCGAAGAAAATGGGGTGTTTATTCAAGCGGAAACAGAAGTTGCTGCTTTTAATATGATTGCCGGGGCTACTGCAACCGGTAACAGGGCGATGACTGCAACCTCTGGGCCTGGTTTTAGCCTAGGGGTTGAAGCAATGTCCTTTATGGCGGCTGCCGGTTTACCGGCGGTAATTGTAGATGTTATGCGACCCGGTCCTGCAGATGGAGATATCCTGGCAGCCCAAGGAGATTATTTTCAGGTTGTTAAAGGCGGCGGTCATGGTGATTATAATACTATTGTTTTAGCACCTTTTTCCGTTCAAGAGATGGCCGATTTAACTCCTCAAGCTTTTGAATTGGCTGAAAAATACAGGAATCCGGTTGTTATTGTTAGTGACGGAATGTTAGCAAAGATGATGGAATCAGTAGAATTACCTGAAAAAATTGAACAAAAGAAAAATTTTGACTGGACTTTAACCGGTGCTAAAGGTAGAAAACATAATGTAATTACAACTTGCGCTACAGGTCCCGAACAATGGGAGCAATTTAATCTGGAATTACAGAAAAAGTTTAATACTATTGCTGCCAATGAACAAAGATGGGAAGCTTATCAAATTGAAGATGCTGATTTTATTATTGTAGCTTTTGGCAGTGTGGCTAGAATTGCTTTATCTACTATTAAAAAAGCCCGGGAAAATGGTCTTAAAGTTGGGATGATTAGACCTATTACTCTATGGCCTTTTCCCAAAAAGGCTTTTGCAGAATTAAAAGATAAAGACTTTTTAGTAGTAGAACTAAATGCGGGACAGATGGTGGAAGATGTGAAATTAGCTGTACCTGATAAAGAGAGAGTTTTCTTTTACGGAAGATTGGGCGGTGTAACCCCCACACCCGATGAACTCTTTAACAAAATTCGTGAGCTTTATGCAAAAAATAACCAGTAATAAGAGGTGAACTAAATGAAGGTTATTTATGAAAGACCGAAAATACTGACTGACGCCTATTTTAAATATTGTGGTGGGTGTGGCCATGGGCTGGTTAATAAAATAATTGCAGAAATCCTAGAGGAAGAGAAACTGCAAGAAAAGACAGTTATTGTTTGGCCTATAGGTTGCTCCGTTTATGCAGATAAGTATTTTAACGTTGATTCTATTTGTGCTCTGCATGGTCGTGCACCTGCGGTAGCCACCGGAATAAAAAGGAATCTTCCTAATGATAATTTGGTAATTGTTTATCAAGGAGACGGCGATTTAGTTTCCGAAGGAATGGCAGAAATTATTCACTCGGCTATCAGAGGAGAGAAGTTTACGGTCATTTTCATTAATAATGCTATTTATGGGATGACCGGTGGACAGATGGCTCCGACCACACTTTTGGGTCAAAAAACAACAACTTCTCCCTATGGTAGAAAAGAGGAAGAAAGCGGTGCCCCGGTTAATATGGCTGAACTGATTGCCAACATTAAAGGGTGCTATTACAGTGAAAGAGTTGCTGTTAATAGCCCTAGAAATATCCTGGCTACTAAGCGGGCCATTAAAAAGGCTTTTAATTACCAATTAGAAGGTAAAGGTTTATGTTTTATTGAGGTTTTATCTCAATGTCCTACCGGTTGGGGGATGAAACCATTAAAAACTTTAGAACATGTAGAAAGGGAAATGCTAAAGGTTTACCCCCTGGGAGTTTTTAAAAGTCCGGAGGTGAAAAATCAATGAAACATGAGGTGATTTTTTCCGGTATCGGTGGTCAAGGGGTTATCTTAGCAGGAAAATTGTTATGTACTGCAGCAGCAAAAGAAGGTTATACGGTAACTTTAGCCCCTGCTTATGGCCAGGAAAAGAGAGGCGGCCGGACTAGTTGCCAGGTTGTAATTTCCGACGAGATTGGCTCTCCGGTAATTTCTGAGGCAGATTTAATTTTAGTCTTTGATGAAAAGTCTCTGGAGGATTATGAAAATAAGGTTAAAAAAGACGGTTATCTGCTTATTAATAGTTCCATGATTAATATTGAACCAAAAAGGACGGATATTAAGGTAGTAAAAATTCCTTTAAATGACGTTGCCAACGAAATAGGTAATGCCCGTACAGCAAACATGGTTGCTTTAGGGTGTATAATAGAAATAACTAAAGTTGTTAGAATTCAATCTTTAGAAAATGCAGTATTATCCAGGGTGCCAAAAGGAACAGAGGAATTAAATAAAAGAGCTTTATATGAAGGTATACAACTAATAAAACAGGGAAAAGGGTCGATTCGCTATGAAATATGTTGATTTAATTAATGTAATGCGTAAGGAATATAATAGAATGAGTAAAGGTCATAAATTAATTGCTGAGTATATCATAAAAAATTACGATACTGCTGCTTTTATGACAGCAGCAGATTTAGGTAACAAAGTAGGAGTAAGTGAATCTACAGTTGTAAGATTTGCTAATGTTTTAGGATATAGTGGATATAGAGAATTACAAAAAGAGCTACAAGAATTGGTAAAAACAAAATTAACAACAGTACAAAGAATTTCAATGAGTACTACAGATTTTAAGGATTACGAAAATATCTTAAAAGAAGTTGTAAAAAAGGATATACATAATATTGAAAGCATATTGGATGAAATTGATTACAATGTTTTTAGAGAAGCCATAAAGGTAATTTTAGAATCAGAGCATGTATATATTTTAGGTCTTAGGAGTTCATCTTTCTTATCTGGTTATTTAGGATTTTATTTAAATTTCCTATTAGATAATGTAAAGGTAATCACTGCAGGTCCTAATGATGTATTTGAACAATTATTAAAATTAACTAGCAACGATGTTATTATAGGTATCAGCTATCCTAGGTATTCAAATAGAACATTAGAAGCTCTTGATTATGGGAGATCAAAAGGTGCTAAAATAATTTGTATTACTGACAGTCTAATATCACCAGTAAATCAGTATGCCGATTATGTATTAGTAGCTAGCAGTAATATATTATCTTTCGTAGACTCACTTGTTGCTCCAATGAGCCTTTTAAATGCGCTAATAATTGCAATAGGTACAGAAAAGGGTGAACAAATTACTTCATATTTTGAAGACTTGGAGAATATATGGGCAAAATTCAATATATACATGACAAACAATAGAAAAGAATAAATAATATACGTTTTTAGTCATTTTTATGAGCTATGGTTTATTTTAACCATGGCCAATTTTATGTAAAAAATATCATTTATAATATTATCATAAATGATATTATCCCCACACATAAAAAATCTGCTATAATTAAAATAATATTTATATTAGGAGGAATGTACATGAAAAAACTATATCTAATAAGACACGGTGAATCAGAATGGAATGCACTAAAAAAAATTCAAGGACAACAAGATATACCTCTAACTGAAAAAGGTATTAAACAGGCTAAATTAATAGGTAATAGATTAATTAAAGAAGGTATTGAAAAAATCTATTCAAGCGATTTAAAAAGAGCCTATGATACCGCAAAGATTATTGGGGATATATTAGATATTGATGTAATTCCAGTGAAAGAATTAAGAGAAATCAATTTTGGTATATGGGAAGGATTAACCAGTGATATACTAGAAGTTAAATACATTAAAGAGCATAAATTATGGTTAAAAGAACCTGAAAACTTAAAGATTGAGGGAGCAGAGAGTATAGTAGAAGTTCAAAAAAGAGCTATGGAAAGTGTAAATAAAATCATCAATGACAATAATAATATTGATAACGTTTTAATAGTATCCCATGGGGCAACATTAAAAACTATAATATTAGGGTTGCTTGGAATAAACATTTCTCATTTCAAGAATATGTCATTAAAAAATGTAAGTTTAAGTGTAATAGAATTTAGACAGCACAATAGGGTATTAACTTTATTTAATGATACAAATCATTTAAAGGAGATTAAGTAGATGAAAATAGGAGTTATAGGAGGAGGACCAGCAGGAATTATTGCAGCTGGGTTTGCTGGTTCCAGAAAAAAAGATGTAACATTAATAGAAAGAAATGATAAATTAGGGAAAAAACTATTTATAACAGGTAAAGGTAGATGTAATGTCACAAACTACTCACCAATTGAAGACTTTTTTGAAAAGGTGATAACAAATAGTTTCTTTTTGTATAGTAGTTTCTATTCTTTCACCAATCATGACATTATAAACTTATTAGAAAGATACGGGGTGAAATTGAAAGTAGAAAGAGGAAATAGGGTTTTTCCGGAGTCGGATAAATCAAGTGATGTAATTAAGGCTTTTGAAAAGTTCTTACATGATAATAATGTAAAAATAATGTTTAATACAAGAGTAAAAGATGTAGTATACAAAAATAATAAATTTATACTTACTTCAACAACAGGAGAAATAATGACTTTTGACAAAATCATTTTAGCAACTGGAGGAAAATCTTATCCTGCTACTGGTTCAACGGGAGATGGCTATAAATTTGCGGAAAAACTTGGTCATACAATTAAACCTATTAAACCTTCATTAGTACCTATGGAAGTAGAAGAAGAGTGGATTAAATCAGTACAAGGTCTTTCGTTGAAAAACGTAGCTTTGAGTGGATGGGTAGAAAAAAAGAAATTAGATGAAAGATTCGGAGAGATGATCTTTACCCATTATGGAATTTCTGGTCCGATAGTGTTATCGATGAGCAATGTAATAAATAAACATTTAGATAAAAAGATAACCTTGAAAATTGATCTAAAACCTGCTCTTCCTTCTGAAAAATTAGATTCGAGAATATTAAGAGATTTTGAAATAAATAAAAATAAACAAATTAAAAATGCACTAGATAAACTACTGCCCAAAAAACTTATTCCTATAGTAATTAACCTATCAGGTATAGAAGAAACTAAAACAGTAAATCAAATTAAAAAGGAAGAAAGGAGAAAAATAGTAGAAACTATAAAAAATTTACCCTTAACATTTAAAAAATTTAGACCTATAGAAGAAGCCATTGTAACATCAGGAGGAATATCTACAAATGAGATAAATCCATCAACTATGGAATCAAAAATAATACCCGGATTGTTTTTTTGTGGTGAAATAATTGATGTAGATGCACTTACAGGTGGTTATAATTTACAGATAGCATATTCTACAGGATATTTAGCTGGTAATAATGTATAACATATTATTTTAACCTCATAATGTCTTCATTAATTAAAAATAATATGCATAATGTATAACAAATAGATATTTAGGAGGTTAAAATGAAACTTACATTTAGTATATTTGAAAAAGTATTATTAATATTATTAGCTTTATCTTTTTCATTTCTTATATTTGTTCAATTTTTAAATTATAACAATAATGAAATTTCAATTAATACATCCTGGTTTGGCCAAGATTACATTTCTTTTTTGGATGGCCAACAAAAACTAGATAAAGGAATAATCATCCTCAAAAATTTAAATCCTAATTATAATAATGTTGGAATACTGATTAATGGTGAATACGTTGCAGATTTCTTGGAAAATGATGAAGTAAAGATTTATGTTTATCATAACGATATAGTTGAAATTGATGGTACAAAGTATAATAACCAAGTAAGTATTAAAGTAACTGGAATAAGCAAAAATGTTGAAAGACCAATGTTGGATGAAGTAGTCACCACTTCCCAAAGCATTGAAATATTGTGCAAAGTTCAGCTAAAATAACTTGTTGAAATAATATTTTTAATATATAATTATTAAGGAAGTGATGACAATGAAATTGGTTTCAATAAGAGGAGCAATAACTGTAAACAATAATAGTAAAGAAGATATTATTGAATCCACAAAAGAATTACTTACTGAAATAGAAAAAGAAAATGGTTTAAAGAAAGAAAATGTAATCAGCATTTTATTTTCCTCAACTAGAGATCTGGATGCTGAATATCCAGCTAAAGCTGCTAGAATGCTAGGATATACTCAATGCGGAATTATGTGTTTTAATGAAATGTACGTAAAAGAAAGCATTGATAAGTGCATTAGAGTAATGATTTTATATCAAGATTCTGTTTTAGAACAAAATCAAGTTAAACATGTTTATTTAAGGGGTGCAAAAGACTTAAGACCTGATTTGATAAATAAACAGTATTAAAAGCCACCAATTGGTGGTTATTATTTTATAAGGAGGCTCTTATGGATAGTAAAAGACTAGTAATAGCTATAGATGGACCTGCTGGAGCAGGAAAAAGTACAGTTGCAAAGAAGGTTGCTGATATTTTGAATATAGAGTATATTGATACAGGTGCTATGTATAGAGCATTTACCCTAAAAGTTTTAAAATCCAATATAGATATTAATAATCTGGAAGAAATGTTAAGATTACTAGAATCTACTACTATAGAGTTTAGGAACAGACATATATACTTAGACGGGACAAGAGTTGATGAAGAAATTAGAAGTAATACTATAAGCAATAGTGTTTCTCAAATAGCTAAGATAAAAGAAGTGAGAGAAAAAATGGTGAAACTACAACAGCAGTTAGCCAAATCAAATAATGTTATTATGGACGGTAGAGATATAGGAACAACAGTCCTTCCAGATGCAAACTATAAATTCTTTATTACAGCTTCAGTTGAAGAAAGAGCAATGAGAAGATATAAGGAATTAGTAGAGAAAGGTATTTCAAATATAACAGTTGAGCAAATATTAGAAGAAATTAAAAAGAGAGATGAAATCGATAGCAATAGAGAATTTTCACCTTTAAGGAAAAGTCCTGATGCCTATGTTATTGATACGACTAATAAAACAGTTGATGAAACAGTACAAGAAATCATTTCTATAATTGAAGGGAGGTAAATGGTTGAATTTTTATAAATTTGCTAGAGGTCTATTAAGAGGAATCTTTAAAATATTATACAGGATAGAAATTGAAGGAATTGAAAATATACCTGATAAAGGAAGAGTTATTTTATGTGCTAATCATATAAGCAATTTAGATCCAATTATTGTAGGAATTATCAGCCCAAGAGCTATTTGTTTTATGGCAAAAAAAGAACTATTTAAAAACAAATTTATTGCTAAGATACTTTACTTATTAAAAGCTTTTCCTGTTGATAGGCAAGGGTCTGATATCTCTGCCATTAGAAAATCATTGGAAGTGTTGAAAAATGAAGAAGTATTAGGAATTTTCCCAGAGGGAACACGAATTTCCAATGTGGATATCAATTCTGCCAAACCAGGAATAAGCATGATTGGAATAAAATCCAAATCCCCAATAATACCTATATACATTGATTCAAATTACAAGCTATTTAACAAAGTCAAAGTAAAGATTGGCAACATCATATATTTAGACAGCTATTATGACAAAAAATTACGAACTGAAGACTACAAAAATATTAGCGTTGAAATTTTAGAATCCATATATTCTTTAAAAAAATAATAGGAGGAAAGAAAGTGAAAATCTATATTGCTGATTATGCAGGATTTTGCTTTGGTGTCAAAAGAGCAATTGAAATTGCTGAAAATACTTTAGCAAAGTCAGATAGAGATGAAAAAATATTTTCTATGGGACCTTTAGTTCATAATTCTCAAGTAGTTGAAGATTTTAGTAAAAAAGGCCTTAATGTATTAGAAAATATGGACGAAATAAATCAAGGGAAAATTATTATACGTTCACATGGAATTTCAGGTATATTACAAAATAAATTACAGGACTTAAATATAGAATTAATTGATTGTACTTGTCCATATGTGAAATCTGTTCAAAACAAAGCGAAAAACTACTACGAAAAGGGATATAAAATAGTAATAATAGGAGATAAAAATCATCCAGAAGTAATAGGTATCAATGGATGGTGTAATAACGAAGGGATTATAGTCAATAGTGAAGAGGAAGCAAATAATATGCATAATTACGAAAAAATTTGCATATTATCACAAACAACAAACACCCAAGAAAAGTTCCAAAAATTATCAAGCATTATCTCTCAAAAAGGGAAGGAAGTTAAAGTTTTTAATACAATTTGCAACGCAACTAACCAAAGGCAAACAGCTTGTGAAGAATTAGCAAAAAAAGTTGAAGCAATGATTGTAATAGGTGGGTATCATAGTTCTAATACTAATAAATTAGTAGAGATTAGCAAAAAACATTGTGAAAATGTATATCACATTGAAACTTATAAGGAATTACCTTTAGAGGAAGTATCAAAATTTAATACAATAGGGATAACAGCAGGTGCTTCTACGCCTAATTGGATTATTGAGGAGGTTGTTGATAAATTGGAAAACGTCAATAATAACAATATTATGGAAGCTATTGAAAGTTCTCTAAAAAAAATTAGTAGAGGAGAAATAGTTAAGGGAAAAATAATAAGTATATCTGAAGATGAAATTATAGTTAATATTAATTATAAATCTGATGGAATAATACCAAAAGAAGAGATATCCAATGATCCTAATTTTAATCATAAATCCATTTTCAAAGAAGGAGACGAAATAGAAGTTTATATATTAAAATTAGATGATGGGGAAGGTAATGTTATACTATCAAGAAAAAGAGTAGAAACCATTAAAGCATGGGACAAGCTTGAAAAACTATATAGAAGCAATGAAATTATTGAATGTAAAGTAGTTGATATAGTAAAAGCAGGATTGGCAGTTTTTGTAGAAGAAGTAAAGGGCTTTATCCCAATATCCCATATTTCAACAAAATATGTAGAAGACCTATCAAAATATAAAAATAAAATTCTTAAGGCAAAAATTATTGAACTAGATAGAAAAAGAAATAGAGTTATATTGTCTAGTAAAGAAGCAGAAAAGGAAATGACCATTCAAAAACGCAAGGAATTGTGGAATAGTTTAGAGATTGGTAATACCGTAGAAGGTGAAGTTAAAAAAATTGCTGACTTTGGCGTATTTGTAGATATTGGCGGATTAGATGGATTGATTCACATTTCAGATCTATCATGGCAGAGAATAGAACATCCATCTCATGTATTAAGCGTAGGTGATAAAGTTAAAGTTCAAATTTTAGAGTTAGATAAGAAGAAAAATCGAATTGCTTTAGGATTAAAGCAAACTCAACCTAAGCCTTGGGATGTATTTATTCAAAATAATAAATTAGGAGACGTTGTGTCTGGAGAAGTAGTAAAAATAGTAAATTACGGTGCATTCATAAGACTTGAAGAAGGAGTTGAAGGCTTAGTTCATATATCTCAGATCTCAACAGAACGTATAAACAGCCCATCGGATAAGTTAAAAATTGGAGATGTTGTGCAAGTTAAAATTATAGATATTGATGAAAAAGGACAAAAAATAGGTTTAAGCTTAAAAGCCATAGAAGAAGAAAAAAACAAACAAGTAGAAGAGGCGATAATGGAAAACTATAACAATGAGAGTTTTGATGTAACAATAGGAGATATAATCAAGAAACAATAATAAATTTTGGGGTTTTGATGTATAAATATAATTATTCTGTAAAAAATAATAATGTAACCTCTCAAACTACATCAAGACCCCCTTTAAGTGATTCTGTGGCTTTAAGCCACAGCTTTTTTTGTAATAAATAAAAAAATCCATATCCATTAATAAGAATTTCTTTTAAGAGTTACAAAAAGTTTTCTCAATTTTATTCTTTTAAATATTTATACATTAATTTTAATACGCTGAAAAGGGGAGTCAAATGGAACAATATGAAGTTTTTAAGAGAAATATTAATAATTTGATAAATGTAGATCTGAATTGCTATAAAGAAAAGCAGATGTTAAGAAGAATTACTTCATTAATGAAAAGAAATGGATTTAATAGCTTAGACGAGTACTATATAAAATTAAAGACTGATAATAAATTATTGGAACAATTCATAAATTATCTTACCATAAATGTTTCAGAATTCTATAGGAATTTATCCCAATGGAAAATATTAGAAGACAATATAATACCACATTTAATAGAATCAAAAAAGGGTCCACTAAAAATTTGGAGCTCAGCTTGTTCTACTGGCGAAGAACCCTATTCTTTAGTTATGCTATTGACAAATTTTTTAAATTTAAAAGATATTAAATTGTTGGCAACTGATATTGATTTAGGGGCTATTGAAAAAGCTAAAATTGGAATTTACAACGAAAAATCAATCAAAAACTTACCAAGAGAATTTATTGACAAATATTTTGAAAGAATTGGGAGCACATATAAAATTTCAGATGAAATAAAAAGATCAGTGGATTTTAAAAGATTAGATTTACTTAAAGACCCTTTCCCAAAAAACATGGACTTAATTGTATGTAGAAATGTTCTTATTTATTTTACTAATGAAGCTAAAGATTTAATTTATAAAAAATTTTATAATAGCTTAAGTAAAGAAGGTATTCTTTTTGTTGGAAGTACAGAGCAAATACTTTTACCAGAAAAATATGGATTTAAATCTGTCAAAACCTTTTTTTATAAAAAAATTGATTAGTCGTTTATTTTTATTTAGAACCATAATCATTTGGTTCTATTTTTTTATCAGTAAAAGAAAATAATAAGAGAATAATGGTAAAAAATATCCATTTCTATCAAATAATATAGAAATTTTTGTAAAGGAATTTATTTCATAA
>ENA-OWOZ01001827-OWOZ01001827.1-bioreactor-metagenome-genome-assembly--contig:-NODE-1827-length-17802-cov-3.011058_pt1 | contig 17802 bp, 13 predicted proteins | sample MGYA00238140_ERZ651804 | MGnify/ENA primary metagenome ERZ651804 (study PRJEB26910, sample SAMN07631232) | bioreactor metagenome | isolation source: Switchgrass digestor | place: USA: Dartmouth... | reverse complement strand
CTCCTTGTTCTGTCCTACATTTTCCACCGTGTCCACATTGTCAGGGCTGTGGGGCTTTGCCACCAAAGGAACCAGAGAATTAAGGTCAATGACGATTTCCTCATCATATTCAGCATCGGCATCGGCCTTCAGCTCTATCCATTCATCTTCCCGGCCTTGTGCGCGCATAAAGGCCCGGGTCATCTCGTCGCTGGGAAAAATGGATGTCGTGGCACCCAGCTCAGCTCCCATGTTGGCAATGGTTGCTCTTTCAGGCACAGTCAGGCTTGCCACACCGTCGCCGGCATATTCCATTACCTTTCCTACCCCGCCTTTTACCGTAAGGATTCTTAGAAGCTCCAGGATAATGTCCTTGGCAGAAACCCAGGGCCTTAACGCTCCTTTTAAAAGAACCCTGCATACCTTTGGCATGGTCAAATAGTAAGGACCCCCTGCCATCGCCACAGCCACATCCAAGCCACCGGCTCCGATGGCCAGCATTCCAATACCGCCGGCCGTGGGCGTATGGCTGTCCGAGCCAAGCAGCGTCCAGCCGGGCCGGCCGAACCGCTCTAAATGCACCTGATGGCAAATTCCGTTGCCCGGCCTTGAAAAATAAATTCCATATTTTGCAGCTACCGTTTGAATGTATTTATGGTCATCAGCATTCTCAAAGCCTGTCTGCAGGGTATTATGGTCGATATAGGCGACAGACTTTTTTGTCCTGACCCGCGGAACCCCCATAGCCTCGAACTGTAAATATGCCATGGTTCCTGTAGAGTCCTGGGTCAAGGTTTGATCGATTCTAATGGCGATCTCCCGGCCGGCGATCATCTGACCGGAGACCAAATGAGACTCGATGATCTTCTGCACTAAATTCTTTCCCATATAGTTCCTCCTTGTTGAAGCCATTTTCACGTTCTAAAAACCAGGTCTATCCCTGATGATAATGATATGTATTATTGTATACATTTACAGGCTCTATGTCAAATGAAAGTCTTAAAAAAAGGATTCGGGCAGTGCCCAAATCCTTTTTTTTATGCTGTAGTAGCCTGTTTCTCCTGCTTGTCAGTTTGCTTTCCGGGAGGTACCAGAACAATACGATCTCCGTCCAATTCCACCTTAATTTTGTTTTGACCCTTCAGCCCCAGAGCCTCGAGGAACTCGCCGGGAATCTGCAGCCGGCCCGCTCTGTCCAAAACTGCCAGTTCCTCATGGGACTCTTCATCGGATTCTTCATTGATAAAGCCTTTTTTCAATTCCGCCAGCTCTTCCGCATAGGATTTCTTTCGAATGAATTCGCTGCTGTTTCGACCGTCGCGAATGGCAACAACCCTGTCCACTTTCCTCGAAAGCTGGCGATCATGGGTGACGATGACAATGGTCAAGCCCAGTGTTCTGTTCAATTCCCTGAATACATCTAGAATTTGCATTGCTGTCTTCGTATCCACTGAACCGGTGGGCTCGTCAGCCAGAAGCAGTTTAGGCTGGTTTGCCAGTGCAATGGCAATGGCAACCCGCTGCTGCTCGCCGCCGGAGAGCTGGTTGAGCTTGCTCTTCATCATCCTGCTGGTAAAGCCAACCATCTCCAGAAGCTCCTTCGCCCTTTCCCTCCTCATCCTTCCCGTAAAGACCATCGGAAGCTCAACATTTTCAAGAGCCGTTAGGTAAGGAATGAGATTTCGCGCATTATTTTGCCAGACGAATCCGACTGTTTCCCTCTTGTACTTTTTTAAATCCTTATCCGTATACTTTAGAAGATCTTTCCCGTCTACAAAAAGCTTTCCCGCCGAAGGCCTGTCTAAACCGCCCAGCATGTTTAAAAGCGTTGATTTTCCGCTCCCGCTGTTTCCTATAATAGCCATCAGTTCTCCCCGTTCAACAAGGAGATCCAGGCCCTGCAGCGCAACGACTTCCAGATCTGCTGTTTTATATATTTTTACCAGGTTTTCGCATTCGATCATATATTTGCTCTGCTCATTCATGCTTTGCTCATTGCTCATCCACTATCACCCCGTCCTCTAAAGTATACACGCGATCGGCCAATTCCATCATATTGGGATCGTGTGTGGTCATGACAACCGTGATCCCTTCTTCATGGGCCAGATCCTGAAACAGCTTCACTACCTGCAATCCCATGTGGGTATCCAGCTCTGCTGTAGGTTCATCAGCAAACACTACCATTGGCCTATGGGCAATAGCTCTGGCAATGGCCACACGCTGCTGCTCGCCTCCTGACAGTTCATGGGGACGATGGTTCATCCGCTTATGAAGGCCTACAAACTTAAGGCATTCCTCAGCCCTTTTTCTTCTTTCGTTGATATTATAGTTGGCCAGGCGCAAGCTAAATTCCACATTTTCATAGGCGGTCATCAGGGAAATCAAGGCTACAGACTGGAAAACAAAACCAATCTTTTCTCTCCTCAGTTTATCTCTTTTTGAATCAGAAAGCTGTGTGATCTCCAGGTCATCAAAAAGGATTTTTCCGCTGTTTGGCCTGTCCAGTGCTCCCAATGAGTTCATCAAAGTCGTCTTTCCGGATCCGGAACGGCCTCGTAAAATTGTAAGCTTCCCTGGCTCAATTGTTATATTGATATTTTTTAGAGCGTGAACAATTTCTCTGCCGGATTGGAATTGACGATTTACGTTTTCTGTTCTGATTATTGGTTTCATATGAATCCTCCCCTAGCTTGAGTGCTTGATAGGCCTTACGCGAGAAATCATTCCCACTAAAGCAGCAAACCCCGGCACAGCATCTGTAAAAGCCGTAACTTGCTCCGGTAAATCGATGGGGCTTGCTGACAGCCTATCCGGTGGAACCTGCCTTGATCCGTAAATGCAGGAAAATTTTGAGCTGTTATGGAACTCTTTAACAATTGTGCTTCACTTTATATTACCATATAGCGTATAAATAGTAAATGTTTGTTCCTTATAAACGAACTCTTTTCTTTATAGATGTTACAGCCGGTCATGTATATGGGACAATATATGATGCCGGAGCTTTGCAAGGATAATCTGCATGTGCACCAAGCTTATAATACCATAATATCATAATCTTACGAGCAGGACCATAGATTTTCATGGAAAAGCGGAAAATATAAAAAAATCTCTGAAATTCATTCAGAGATCTTTAACCTTTCTGATTTGATTCGTCGCTATTTTGATTCAAACATTCCCTGCAGAACCCGTAAATCTCCAGCTTATGGTCGGTGGGGACAAACTCCTCTTCCTCGGGCAAATCGTCTAAAGGGCAAAAATCGATGGATCGGACCTTTCCACAGATCTTACAAATCATATGATGATGGTGCTCTCCCTTGTCATTCAGCTCATAGCACGAAGCGTCCCTTCCCCTTTCTATCCGGAGGACGATCTTCTCCTGAACGAGCATTTCCAGATTTCTATAAACCGTTGAAAAATTCGTTCCGGGGTTCTCCTGGATGACCCGTTCATAAAGCTCCTGGGCTGTGAAAATCGGCTTATCCGCATTCTCAAAAGCATCCAATATGGCAGCGCGCTGTTTCGTAAGCTTATAGCCCCGCTCCCGCAATCGTTTTTTCAAGCCTTTGTCATCCTTCATTATGATAGCTCCTCTAAACCAATAGTTATCGAGTGCCCAAAATGGTACATCAATAATATAGTACCCTACTACAAAAAGGAATGCAAGATCCCTAGCAAATCCCAATCAAAGGATCTGGCTCTCCATGCCGCTTTCACAAAAATCCACAATGCGAATATCCCAATTTTCCTTAAATGATGAGGTATATGACAGCATATTTTCTTGAAATTCCACATTGCTTTCATCGATGATGGCTATAATCGTTGGACCGGCCCCGCTTAGGAAAACTCCCTTGGCGCCGAATTTCTTGGCCCCTTCCAGCATTTCATCCCAATGGGGAATCAGGCTTTGTCTGTATGGCTGATGCAGGCGATCCTCCACGGCTGTCATGAGATGATCCAGCTGCCCAGTTAACATCGATGCCGTCATTAATGCCGCTCTGCTGATATTAAAAACTGCGTCCTGAATCGGTACTTTTTGGGGCAAGATCTCCCGGGCCTTTGATGTCGGCAACTGAAATTCAGGAATCATCACTGCCAATCGCAAATTCCGGGGTGGGGAGATCCTGACATAAACCACCTTTTCTTCGTCCATACAAGCCACGGTCATCCCGCCTACGATTGCAGGCAAAACATTATCCGGATGGCCGTCTATTTTTGCGGCAATCCTGATGAGCTCATCCTTGCTTAGTTTCCCCCCGCTCATGAGATTGGCTGCGGCGATACCGCCTACAATGCATGCGGCGCTGCTACCCAGGCCCCTTGTTACAGGAATATCGCTCTTTAAATTCAAACGAACTCCCCTGGGATAGATGCCCAAAAGATCGAAAATATATTTCATGGAAGCATAGACAAGATTGCTCTCATCCGTCGGTATATATTTTCGCTCCGCTTCAGGTACAATAATCTCAAGTCCCTTATCAATTTCCTCTGCTTCAATCACATTGTACATATCAATGGCCATCCCCAGGCAATCAAAGCCAGGACCCATATTGGCGCTTGTGGCCGGAACCCTTATTCGAATCATTTTTTCTCCCTTCCCTCTACCCCATACTAGAATCTCTGCAGAATAAAAGGATCGTTTTTTATTCCTGGGCGATTATATCTATCTTCCTGACACCGGGGCATTCATAAATGGTCTGCATTAAGATTTCCCCGCTGTATTCCATCTCCCTGGTGTCGATGGATATGGTCGCATTGGCCATCCCATGGATGGGAATATTCTGGTTTATCGTCAATATATTCGCCCTGGACCGGGCAATGATATTTAATACATTTGACAGAACTCCGGGAAGATCATCCAGAATAAGAGCCAGTGTGATAATTTTGCCTCTGCTGCCCTCTGTAAAGGAAAAAACGGCATCCTTGTATTTATAATAAGTGCTTCTGCTAATCCCCACTCTTTCAGCCGCTTCATTGACAGTGGTCACTTTTCCCGTCTCCAGAAGAAACTTGGCCTCTATTACCTTTTGAAAGACCTTCGGAAGTACCTCTTGCTTGATAATATAAAACTCACCCTTGTCCATATTTTTTCCTCCTTGTCCACGGTAGGCGCACATCTATCTGCAATACTGGAATTTTATCACGACTTTCAAAAGGGGACAAGCAATTGTCAGCAGAAAAATGCATCCACTTTATACGATTAACTTTGAAATTCTGCCTTTTTCACCATCATTCTGCCACTGATTTCAAAGGATCTGCTGTTCATTATCATCTCCAAAAGGGACCTTTTGAATGTGCGGTGAAATATAGAGCTAACAGACCCGAACCCTTGAAATAGTAAGATAATATCGATTTCAGAGTGAATTGGCGGTTAAATCCTGGTTAAGAGGTGAATATGTAGAAAATGTAGTATTGATAAAATATTCAGAAAAGGATATTCTATAAGTAGAAATATATAAGGAGCGTGAATTTTTAAATGGACTCGTGGACGTGGTTCGCCTTGATAATTTATATCGGTGGCACCATCTACCTAGGTCGAAAGTTAACAAAAACCAGGCCCATTGACAGAGAGATTTCATAGGATATATGTAAAAATCGGTCAAGATGATAAATCCTGACCGATCTTTTTTTCTTATTCTTCCTTTTCTTCCTCTGCTTCTTGAGCCCGTAACCTGGGATAACGGTCTTCGTTAAGCCTCCTTGGATTATCTCGACCACAGATGTCTTCCAATTGCGGCGGGAAGAGGGGCAGATTGAAGAATTCTTCGCAAACGTTTTCTGCAAACTCTTCGCAGGGCGGAATTTCACAGAAGCCAAAGGCCGGAATCAACAATTCGACCGTGGCTACAATCTTCAGGATAACGGTGACACATACATCCACGTCAAACCGGAAAGTCTCTCCGGGCACAAAGGTACCTGAAACGCAAATTGCATTTACTATGCTCTCTAAACGGAAAGGTATAACGGATTCATCAGGTACAAACATGATGACATCCTTGGGTATGGTAATGACGGCCAAACCGGTCCCCTGTCTGCCTTCTGCATCCTCAAATACCACTTCAATCGGTATCTCAACTTTGGTTCGAACCCTGGCAAAGTTGGGCCGATCCGCCAATCTCTCGATCATGGTTCCGACCAGCTTTCCTTTCACCGTTGTGCTCCGGCAACTGATGAAGTTCAGCGGCGGAACGAAGCCAGATCGATTGTCACTCACCTGCTTTAAAATAATTCTGACATCTGTCAGAGTCTCCTGCTGCAGGCATGCATCATAAACTTTATCTACCTGAATGCAGACACGCTCGAGAATATGCCTCAATCCTTCAGAGCCGATTCTTCCCGGGCATCTTATATTGCCTTCATTTTTATAGGAATAGAAAGACATCACACAACCTCCTTTTCTTTGAATATGCGAGATCGCAGGTATCTCTAATGCATAATATGAAAAGCTTAATTTGTATGTGACGTGTAAGGTGATAAAATTTATTCCTGTCACATATTCATAAATGAGTAGATAAAAGGTGGTGATGTCATGGTGAATTGTGAAGAGAAGGCCTTTTTATTGGAAGAAGCAAGCGGGCGAAGATGGTACTTTTACCTTACTCCGGAAAAGCAGATCCATTATTCCTATCAAGAAAATCATGAATGGGTAAAACCCTCTCCGATAGACAGGCAAAAGGTAAAGATGTTTTGTGCAACCATCGACACCAATGGAAGAATCTATCTCATTGCCTATACCCTCTCCAAACAACTCATCTACTATGAATGGGAAGGTTCCCAATGGGTCAGCAGCATCATGCACCGAATCCATTCGCGATTTCAGGATATCTCCTTTTTATCCGTCATCTCCACTTATAAAACGGTCCATATCCTGTACTATATCGAAAGCTCCCTTCGAATGAGTTCTGAAATACTCATACATTATTATCTGAATGGGGATAAGTGGAACGGGGATAAGCTTTGGACCTTCTCCTCCAATGATTCCGTCAGACCCCAGGGGCTTTTTGCGGATCAAAGGGATGACCTTCATTTTCTCTACAGCAGGCCTACACAAAAGGGAGAAGCCCTTTTTTATTCCCGGTTTGATTCCTCCGCCCTCTCCTGGTCTACTCCTGTATTTTTATATCAGTCGGCCTATCCGTTTCACAGCTGCTGCCTCCATTCCGATCAAAATCGAAAACTTCATTTGCTCTGGAAGGAATCGGCGGATAACATGAGCAGAATAAAATATCTGGAAATCGGCACAAAAAACACAGTTCCCTTTGAACCCTCATCGGAGCTTGTACTTTATGAAAGCCAGGAGGATTTATATTTTCCTACTCTGATTTTCCTTAAAAATATCTATTGTTTTTGGAATGTGGGCGGCCTTGTTTATTACAGGCAATCTTCTAACGGTATCGACTGGGATGAACCAACGGTGCTGCCCTCTACCCAGAATCAAAAAATGAGCTTTTATTATTTCACGTCCTTCAATTACAAAGACTTAACTCCCACCCTTGGCCTTTGGGGAATGGATTATCCCAATATCAATCTATTTATGATGGATATGCCCCTTGAAAAAAAGCAGGGCGGCAGTAAAGTCCTCATAGCAGATTCTCCCTTTTCCTCCCCGGTGGCAAGCGAATCGACAATGCAAAGCAATCTCATTGAAGAGATTGTTCAAGAGCTTTCAGCATTTAAAGAGGAGCAGAGGCAGCTAAAGAAACAGCTAACGGCAATAGCAAAGCAAACGGAGGAATTGTTTTCTGCCTTTAGGCTTTTTGAACAGCATGTGAACCTGAAGGATAAAAGCCTTTTCCATCTGGAAAGCAGGGTAAAACAGTTAAACTTTGAAATGGAAAGACTAAGAAACAGCCGCAGGATACAGGCCCGGGCATCGAATCACCCCGCAGAAGAAGCGGGAAATGAAAATAGAACGGAAAAAGAAGCGATTGATCAAGATGTGCAAAAGGAGGAGACGGACAGACCGGCAGCAAAGGAAAACATACAGGAACAGGAAAGCGAGCAGCCGGCAGACAAAGGCATACCCAATCTGCTGGAAGGAACGATTATTGAGAAAAAGAAAAATCCAAATGAAATCAAGCTGGGAAATGTCAGCATCCTAATAAACTCAGACGAAGAAGAGGACTAACAAAGCAGATTGCCGCTTTGCTAGTCCTCCTTCTTTGATAAAAATGCATCCAAAAGCCTCAGCATTTCATTTCTCCCAACTCTGGTTTGGGCTGAAACCGGCACAATCGATATTTCCGGTTCCAAAGCCAGGGCTTTTCTAAGCTCATCCAGCTGTTTTTTCCATTTGGATTTTCCAAGCTTATCTATCTTTGTTGCCGCTACAACAACCGGAAAGCCATAGTAGCGTATCCAATCCATCATCTGCTTATCTTCTGCAGTTGGGTTGTGCCGGCTGTCAATCAACTGAATAATGAGCACTAAATTTTTCGAACGGGAAAAGTAGGTTTCCATCATCTGTCCCCACTTTTCCTTTTCCTCCTTGGGAACCCGGGCAAATCCATAGCCGGGCAGGTCCACAAAGTAAAAGCTGTCATTAATCCTGTAAAAATTGATGGATCTGGTCTTGCCGGGTTGCCCGCTCGTTTTGGCCAGTTTGAAATTATTGCACAGGCAATTGATAAAGGACGACTTCCCGACATTTGATTTGCCCACGAATACAATCTGAGGCAAATGATCCGCCGGATATTGCTCCGGTTTTACAGCGCTTTTAAAAAACTCAGCTTTTTTGATCTCCATTCTTCTCCCCTTTTTGTTCCTTTTGTGCTTGCGGTAATCTGGTCAAGGCGTGTTTTAACACTTCATCCATGGAAGATACCAGAACAATCTTTACCTTTTTCTTGATGTTGTCGGGTATCTCCTCAAGATCCTTTTCATTTTCCAGAGGAATGATCACCTTTTCGATACCGGCCCTGTGGGCAGCCAAAATCTTCTCTTTTAAGCCTCCGATTGGAAGCACCCTGCCCCGGAGGGTAATTTCCCCTGTCATCGCCACTTCCTTTCGGACGGGGATTTTTGTCAAAGCAGATATGATGGCTGTAGTCATTGTGATTCCTGCCGACGGCCCATCTTTGGGAATCGCGCCTTCCGGAATATGGATATGGATATCCGTGTTATTATAAAAATTAGGATCGATTCCAAAGACATCCGCCTTGGATCGGATGTAACTAAAGCCTGCACGGGCTGATTCCTTCATGACATCCCCCAGCTGACCGGTCAATACCAGTTTTCCCGTACCGGCCATCGGAACAACTTCAATGGATAAAGTATCCCCGCCCACAACGGTCCAGGCCAGACCCCGTGCAATTCCGATTTCATCCTGCTGGTTCGCTTTTTCGTAACGGAATCTGGGAATCCCCAGGTAAGTCTTTAAGTTTTGGCTGGTTACCCGAACCCTTTTCTGGTTGGTCTCCAATAGCTTCCTTGCCGCTTTTCTGCAAATTGTGGCAATTTGCCTTTCCAGGTTGCGAACCCCGGCTTCCCGGGTGTAATAATTAATGATATCTCTGATGGTCTGCTCCGGGATCAGCAGGGAAGATTGGGCCAAACCATGTTCCCTTTTTTGTTTGGGAATCAAATATTTCGTAGCGATGTTCAGCTTCTCCTCTTCCGTGTATCCGGCTATGCGAATAACCTCCATCCGGTCCAGAAGAGGCTGGGGAATGGTATCCAAGGTATTGGCGGTTGTTAAGAAAATCACCTTTGATAAATCAAAAGGAATATCCAGATAATGATCCCTGAAGGAATTATTCTGTTCGGGATCCAGCACTTCCAGCAGGGCCGATGCCGGATCTCCCCTGAAATCGCTGCTCATCTTATCGATTTCATCGAAAAGGAACACAGGATTTTTGGATCCTGCCAGTTTGATGGAGGAAATGATTCTTCCCGGGATCGCACCCACATAGGTCCTCCTGTGGCCCCGGATTTCTGCCTCATCCCTCACTCCGCCCAGGGACATCCTGACAAATTTTCGATTGAGGGCACGGGCAATGGATTTGGCGATCGATGTTTTTCCGACTCCCGGAGGGCCAACGAAGCATAAAATAGGGCCTTTCATATTTTTCGTCAATTGTCGGACCGCCAAATATTCAATGACCCTTTCTTTCACCTTTTCCAAACCATAATGATCTTCGTCCAAAATCCTGGCCGCATTTTTCAAATCCAGGTTGTCCTCAGTTTCCACGTTCCACGGAAGATCCAAAATCCAGTCCAAATAGGTTCGGATCACCGTTCCCTCCGCTGAACCGGGAGCCATCTTTGAAAGCCTGTCCAGTTCACGCATCGCCTTGTCATGGGCTTCCTCGGGGAGATGGGCTTCCTGAATCTTTTCACGGTATTCCTCTACTTCCCCCTGTATGCCGTCATTCTCTCCCAGTTCCTTCTGAATGGCCTTCATCTGCTCCCTGAGATAATACTCCCTTTGGACCTTATCAATCTGTTTTTTGACCCTGGCATTGATTTTATTTTCAATTTTGAGAATCTCAATCTCCCTGATTAAAATATCATATAGCCTTTCCAGCCTTGTGACCGGATCAAAGGCTTCCAGGATATTCTGCTTGTCTTCAATCTTTACCAGGATATTGGCTGCAATAATATCAGCCAATTGACCCGGCTCCTTTACGGAATTAACGGATAACAGGGTATCCGGGGATACTTTATTGCTGATTCTTACATATTCTTCAAAAATATCATAAACGGTCCGCATCAGGGCTTCCTGCTGCAAACCGGTATCTTTATAAAGCTCCTCATTTTCCTCTTCTATCAGCACTTCAATATAGGGTTCGGATTCGGTATATTCGATGATCCTTCCTCTTCTGATTCCTTCCACCAATACCCGGATGGTATCACCGGGAAGTTTCAAAAGCTGCTTGATTTTTGATATGGTTCCCACATCGAATATATCATTCTGATCGGGTTCCTCCACCCGTGCATCCTTCTGCGTAACAAGGAAGATCTCCTGATCGTTCACCATCGCTTCTTCCAATGCAGCAATGGATTTCTCTCTGCCTACATCAAAATGAAGGACCATATATGGGAAAATGGTTAAGCCTCTTAGCGGCAACAAAGGTATTTTTCTGCGGTTGTTATTTTCATCGGCCATCCTGTCATCTCCTTCTTCATGCTAATCTTTAAAACTTGTCCAAATTCAAATGACGCAAATATCTATTGCTTAAAAAAGCGGTTTTCCTTTTCTATTATCTTTATGAATACTTTTTTATTTTATCCCATTCCCCTGGAAGTATTAGAAGATTCCTGTCCATATTATACCTGCAACCATGAAAGCCTTCAATAAAATATTAAAACAAAAAAATCGGGTTCAAACCCGATTTTCCTCAATACCAAGCTTTATCGGCTGGATGCGCTGAGTAAGTCAACCTCCTTGGGAAGAGTCCTGAGTTTATTCTCCTTCTCATCTTCAATTAAAGCATGCTCGATGACTTCTTCGATCCTTTCCACTGCAATAATGGAAATAGGATAGTTCTGAAAATTCTCCTGCCAATTTTCCTTTGGTATAATCACTTTTTCCGCTCCGGCCTCTATAGCTGCCTCAATCTTTGCCGTTATCCCTCCAACCGGCTTGACTTCCCCTCGAATGGATATTTCTCCGGTCATTGCCACCTTATTGTCGACGGCTTTGCCTGTAATAGCCGAATAAATGGCCGTTACCATGCTGATCCCTGCCGACGGTCCGTCAACGGGAACCCCTCCGGGAAAATTCAGATGGATATCATAATCCCTGGGATCGATGTTCAAAAATTTCCTTATGACTGTCAGTACATTGTCCACAGAACCCTTAGCCGTGCTCTTCCGGCGAATCTTTTTCCCCTCTTGACCCATCTCTTCTTCATCAACAATTCCGGTTACGGTGACTAAGCCTTTCCCTTTGGGAGCGGGCATAGCAGAAGCTTCAATCTCCAAAAGGGTTCCCAGGTTTGGCCCATACACCGCAAGTCCGTTGACATAGCCTATCTGTGGAGCCTTCGAGACCTTTACTTCCGGCCTTGGACTGTAATGGCCGCTGTTGATGACCCACTCCACATTGGCAGTTGAAATATGGGTATACCCGTCCGTTAAGGCAATTCCGGCAGCCATTTGGATAATGTTCACGGCATCCCGGCCGTTGTTGGCATACTTGCCGACGATCTCTACTGCCTTTTCATCAATGGTAAAGCCGCTTTTCTTTGCGGCATTTCTTGCAATCAGCGCCACTTCATCCTGTTTCAAAGGCCTGAAGAAAATCTCAAGGCACCTGGAGCGTATGGCAGGGGGGATTTCGCCGGGAGTTTTGGTTGTAGCTCCGACCAGGCGGAAGTCTGCCGGCAATCCGTTTTGAAAGATATCATGGATGTGCTTGGGCACATTCTTGTCTTGAGAATTATAATAGGCGCTTTCCAGGAAAACCTTCCGGTCCTCCAGAACTTTAAGCAGCTTATTCATTTGAATAGGATGCAATTCCCCGATTTCATCCAAAAACAATATCCCCCCATGGGCCTTTGTGACTGCCCCGGGCTTTGGCTGCGGTATTCCGGCCACTCCCATCGGCCCGGCGCCTTGATAAATCGGATCATGGACTGAACCGATAAGGGGATCGGCGATACTTCTTTCGTCAAAGCGGATGCAAGTCGCATCCATTTCGACGAATTTGGCATCTTCTTTAAAAGGTGAACGGGGATTTTTCTTCGCCTCTTCAAGAACCAGACGGGCTGCACAGGTCTTCCCCACTCCGGGGGGCCCGTAGATCAGCACATGCTGGGGATTCGGCCCGCATAAGGCAGCCCTTAAAGCTTTGATCCCTTCCTCCTGGCCAATAATCTCATCAAAGGTTTTTGGCCGCGTTTTCTCGGATAATGGTTCGCTTAAGGAAATCTCTCGGAGCCTTTGGAGCTTTTCCATCTCCAGTTTGGACTCCTTCTCTATGGCTATCTTACTCCCCTGCTGGCTTTTGTACATATTGAGAAAGTACAAGCCAATCACAATCGCAAAGAAGAGTTGTATCATCATTACCAGATTTCCTAGCAATATTTTTCCTCCCCTCAGCAGATAAAAATCAACCGCAGACCTACAGAAACAGCGAAACCCTTCGACAGGTCTACACACTTACTATTATTTCAAACAAGAGGTTTTTTATCCTCTGAGAGGCAAAAAAATGGAATAAAAAAGGAACCTATAAAGGTTCCCTCATGAAGCTGATTCTTTCTTTTCTTTACTTTTTTTATTTCCTTTTCTGGCCCGTTGTTCTTCCGAAATGATCAAAATCGGCTCGCTGCGATTGATCACCGTATCCTTGGTGATAATGCACTTTTCCACATCATCCCGGGATGGGATCTCATACATCACATTCAGCATGATATCTTCTAAAATCGCCCTCAATCCCCTTGCACCGGTCTTCCGCTCAATTGCTTCCTTTGCAATGAGCTGCACGGCTTCAGGTTCAAATTCCAGGGCAACTCCGTCCATTTCGAAAAGCTTTTGATATTGCTTGATCAGCGCGTTTTTGGGCTCCAGCAGTATTCGCACCAGAGCCTCTTCGTCCAGGGGATGAAGCACGGTGATAATCGGCAGACGGCCTACAAATTCCGGGATCAAACCATATTTTAGCAGATCTTCAGGGAGTATATGCTTTAAAATCTCTCCCACATCTTTTTCCTTGCTGCTTTTGATTTCCGCCCCAAATCCCATGGAGCTTTTTCCGATTCGATTCTGAATAATCTTGTCAATGCCGTCAAAAGCACCGCCACAGATAAACAGGATATTGGTTGTATCAATCTGAATGAATTCCTGATGGGGATGCTTTCGGCCTCCCTGGGGAGGAACGCTGGCAATCGTGCCTTCCAGAATCTTTAAAAGAGCCTGTTGTACTCCTTCTCCGGACACGTCCCTCGTAATAGAAGGATTTTCTGATTTTCTTGCGATTTTATCTATCTCATCAATATAGATGATGCCTCTTTCAGCTTTCTCTATATCGTAGTCCGCAGCCTGAATCAATTTCAAAAGAATGTTTTCAACATCCTCGCCTACATAACCGGCTTCGGTCAAGGATGTTGCATCCGCTACAGCAAAAGGAACATTCAAAATCTTGGCCAGGGTTTGAGCCAGGAGGGTTTTTCCGGAACCCGTAGGGCCTAACATAATGATATTGCTTTTTTGAAGCTCCACTCCGTCTGCTTTGGCATCGCTGTTGATACGCTTATAGTGATTATAGACCGCTACGGAGAGAATTCTTTTCGCCTGTTCTTGTCCAACCACATACTGGTCCAGGACGCTTTGAATTTCCTTCGGCTTCGGGATGTCTTTGAGCTCCAGCTCGGAGGCATCGTCAAACTCCTCTTCAATGATTTCCTGGCAGAGCTCAATGCATTCGTCACAAATATATACACCAGGACCGGCCACCAGTCTTCTGACCTGATCCTGAGTTTTTCCACAAAAAGAGCATTTTAACTGCTTTTTGTCATCATATCTCGCCATCTTGTCACCTCTATATGTTTCTATTTGCGCGGGGTTATGACCTCATCGATGATACCGTATTCCTTTGCTGCTTCAGCTGACATAAAGAAATCTCGATCGGTATCCCTTTCAATTTTTTCTAAAGGTTGACCCGTCTTTTCAGATAGTATCTCATTTAATCTTCTTTTTATTTTAAGAATTTGCTCAGCATGGATCTTGATATCGGAGGCTTGCCCCCTCGCGCCGCCTAAGGGCTGATGTATCATGATTTCACTGTTTGGCAGGGCAAAACGCTTCCCTTTGGTTCCTGCAGCCAGGAGGAAAGCTCCCATGGATGCAGCCATCCCTACACAAATAGTGGTAACATCGCACTTGATATACTGCATGGTGTCAAAAATCGCCAAACCGGCGGTAACGGAGCCGCCTGGGCTGTTGATATACAGCTTAATATCCTTATCCGGGTCCTTGGCTTCCAGAAAGAGCAACTGAGCAACAACCAGGTTGGCTGTCAAATCGGTGATCTCATCTCCCAGAAAGATGATTCGATCTTCTAAAAGCCGAGAATAGATATCGTAAGAACGTTCACCCCGATTGGTCTGTTCGACAACAATAGGTACTAAACTCATACCTCACAACCTCCTTATTTTTCACTTTCTGAATCGGCCTCAGCCGATTCCTTTTTCTCAGTGAAATGGGCGGAATGAACCAAAAAATCGACTGTCTTTTGAATCAGTAAATTCTCTTTTATATATTCAGCACTGCCTGCAAAATCCTTCTTCACTTCATCAACGCTTCTCTTGTATTGCTCGGCCATTCTCTCATATTCTTTTTCCATGTCTGCTTCTTCAACGGTAATTGCTTCTTCTCGGGCAATCTTTTCCAAAACCAGTTGAGTCTTTACTCTATTATATGCCTCATTCCTATATTGTGCCCTAAAATCATCAAGGGATGTATTGGTAAGCTTCAGATACCGTTCAAGGTCCAGGCCTTGGAATCTTAAGCGATAATCAAAATCGCGAAGGATGCTGTCCAATTGATTTTCCACCATCACTTCCGGAATGTCCACGGTGGCGTTTTCCACAACTTTACTAATCACATTGTTTTCATTTTCCACCTGGGCCCGCTCTTTTGCGATTTCTTCCATTTTCTTTCTTAGATCGGCCTTGTACTCCTCCAGGGTATCAAACTCACTGACATCCTTGGCAAATTCATCATCAAGGGCCGGAAGTTCCTTTTCTTTAATCTCATGAACGGTAACCTTGAAGACTGCTTCCTTTCCCTTTAATTCCTCTCTAAAATAGTCCTCAGGGAAGGTCACCTTGATTTCCTTTTCTTCACCGATATTTGCCCCGATCAGCTGCTCTTCAAAGCCGGGTATAAACCTGCCTGATCCAATCTCCAGGGACTGATTTTGAGCAGTTCCTCCCTCAAAGGCTTCTCCGTCAACGGTTCCTGAATAATCCAAAGTGACCCGATCTCCCAGTTTCACAGCCCTGTCCTCTACGGTGATCCATCGGGCATTTCGCTCTAGTTCCTGGCGCAGCCGCTCCTCTACTTCTTCATCGGTTACAGGATATTCTACTTTTTCAACTTCAACACCCTTATACTGTCCCAATTCCACTTCCGGTTTTATTGTAACGGTGGCGGTAAAGATCAGGGGGTTGCCCTGGCCGATCTGAACAATATCGATTTCAGGCCTATCCACCGGTTCGATTCCGTTTTCCTTAACTGCCTGGTCATATGCTTCCGGGCAGGCTATATTCAAAGCATCTTCGTAAAATATTCTTTCCCCGTAATATCTTTCTATCACTTTTCTAGGTGCTTTGCCCTTACGGAAGCCAGGAATGGCAATGTTTTTCCTGTTCTTTAAGTAAGCACTCTCCATGGCTTTATCAAAGATGTGTGGATCTACTTCGATCTCCAGTTTTACTTTGTTTTTTTCTATCTTTTCAACTGTAGCCTTCACTGAAATGTTCCTCCTTAGAAAATATTTACTTTTCATTATATTAACCCATTCGGGTCCAGTTCAAAACATAAAAAAGCAAAATTACAGCACTATAACTATTATATTATAGCACAACAAATCAAGATGTCCAATAGTTTATTGATGCAAGTAAGCTGGCCGAAAAAGAAGGAGTACATGAAATTTCCTGTCAGCTGGTAATATTTACAGGTTTCCACCTTAAGTTGAATATTAGCACAATCCCTTTTCCATTGCAATAGCCCATGAGGAAGCCTGCTGGAATTTCATGTTGAAGAGAAAATTGTCTCATAGTATAATAAAGCTAATAATTAGGAGGTGGTACTATGAGCCTGTTATTAGACTCAGTCTCAAAAATACTGCTCTTTGACGGAGCCACCGGCACCCAGCTTCAGCAATATGGGCTAAAGGCCGATGAATGCCCCGAGCTTTGTAATGATACCCACCCCGACAGAATCCGAAAGCTCTATGTAAGCTATAAGCAGGCCGGGAGCCAGGTCATACAAACCAACACCTTCGGTGCCAATCGCATAAAATTAAAGAAATTTGGCCTGGAATCTAAAGTTGCACAGCTCAACGAAAAAGCGGTCCGAATCGCCAGGGAAGTCATGGGTGAGGACGGCCTTGTCTCAGCCTCCATTGGTCCCACCGGAGATTTTTTAAAGCCCTACGGCAGCCTGACCTTTGATGAGCTTTACGATGTTTTTGCTGAACAAATCCAGGCAGTGGCCCAGGCCGGAGCCGACATCATCAACATCGAAACCATGATGGACATCAGTGAAGCACGGATCGCACTCCTGGCTTCCCTTGAAAATACCAAGCTTCCCACCATCTGCTCCTTCACCTTTGAGAAGCAAGGCCGAACGCTGATGGGCAGCCCACCAAACGTACTGGTCGAGATTGTTCAGGCCCTGGGCGCCGCTGCCGTCGGAGCCAATTGCTCGGGCGGTCCGGACGAATTGCTTCCTATTATTGTAGAAATGAAAAAATACGCAAGCGTTCCTCTTTTGGTTCAGCCCAATGCAGGCCTTCCGACCGTAGTGGATGGCAAAGCCGTCTACCCCCTGACTCCGGAAGCAATGGCAAAGGCTTCAGTCAAACTGGTGAAGGCCGGTGCCAATATCCTTGGCGGCTGCTGCGGTACCACCCCTGAACATATCAGGCATATGGCAAAGGCAGTGGATAGGCTTGAGGCCGTTCCCCCAGGCAGGCTGGTGGAAGAATGCATCTGTTCCAAATATCAGGCTGTACCGATATCCGATGTTCAGGATCGTTTATTGGGCTTAAAAGTTAGCCGGTCTACTCAGGCCTTCGACCTCCTTGACAAGATCCTGTCCTCGGGTATAGAATCCCCTGTCCCCCTCCTTTCATTTGATGATTCCCTGTCGGCAGAT
>ENA-OWOZ01001823-OWOZ01001823.1-bioreactor-metagenome-genome-assembly--contig:-NODE-1823-length-17825-cov-75.221377_pt1 | contig 17825 bp, 13 predicted proteins | sample MGYA00238140_ERZ651804 | MGnify/ENA primary metagenome ERZ651804 (study PRJEB26910, sample SAMN07631232) | bioreactor metagenome | isolation source: Switchgrass digestor | place: USA: Dartmouth... | reverse complement strand
CAACTACTTTGTCACTTGTTTGCCTGTTCATATCAAGGCAAAGCTATCAGTTGTTTCCTGCGAAAGTTGATTTATTATAAATAATTTTTGCCAGATCAACGAGTTGATTCTTAATAATAGCACAGATACCTACTTATTTGTTCTGTAATTGCTTGTTATATCCGGCCGGAACAAACTTCTTTTAATATTCCAATTGTAGGTTCTTAGATACTTACCATCTTCATATGTATAATCATCCATAACTTCTCTTGTAATACTTTCAGCAATTTCTTCCGGTGCACCATATATGCTTAATTTCTTATATAGTGGATGTTTTTTGGGATTCATAATCCTTATTATTATTTTGTAATTGAAAAATATTAGAATTGCAAAAAGTGTGATGGTTATCGCTAGCTGGTAATAAACATGTTTTTCGAAATTTCCTGTAGCATCAAATATAAATGGCAGTAGATCTTCATCATTGGATAAAACTTCAGAATGTAATTTGATTTCGTGTTTTAATGCTGGGGTTAAAGGTAAAATCATACCGGAAAACTTTGTAGCAGAAGAATTATTTAACGGTACACGAACAAGCAGATATCTTTCTTCTATCTTAAGCAGGAGATACTCATATATATTTTTTACTACCGTTTGACTATTGTCGGTATACGTATTTACAGTATATCTAACCCGAGTCTTAATTGGCTCATAGCCGGTAATCCTATAATAAAATTTATTGCCATTAATATAATAATTGTTTTGTAATGGTTTTTCAATAAAACCTCCTTCATCTTTCAATTCACTTATTGACAATAAATTTTCCGGTTTCATTTCAAAAGGCCCGCAAAAATAGTTATAAATATTCTTGTAAACAGGTTTTAAGAAACAGACAACAGATAAAGTTACTGTCAGGATTATAATTAAAAACACAGCATTATTTTTAAAAATCATTTTATTTACATAGTTATTTTTCAAAAAAAAACCTCCAAAATAAATTAAGTTGTTTTCCTATGCTTTTAATCCACTGCTTAAGTGAATTACGCAATACTCTCAAGTATAGCTATTTGTTTTAAACAGTTAAATATACTTTTATCAAAAATTTATATGTACTTATTATATACAAGTAAGATTTTATTAGCAATCAAATGTATGGAAAAACTTAGAGAAATATATTGATATAGAATAAGATATATTTACTCCATAATAATTACTGCATCGGATTCATTAAAAACAGGAAAGCAATTCACAGTATAGCCTGATATATCAATTCTGTATCCTATTGCATTTTTTGTGGAACGAGGTTTCCATGCTTCATATCCACTTCGACCGAATTGGATTTTATTTAAATATGGGCCATAGGATATGTTATTGTAATAAATTTTGTCCTGTAGTGCTTCAATTAATAACTTCACAGAATCAGGATCGTTTTGCTTTATTTTTATCTGATTTTTATTCAAAGAGTCATATAAGTCATTTAAATCTTTGCAATCTGAGTCCATAATAAAATTCATTATAGCCATGGATATTTTTTCGAGTTAATTTCATCTAAGTGTTTCTTAGTATATTTCATATCTCCAAAATCCGGTCCAAAGCCAGTTTGAGTTATTTGGAACATAAAAAAGGAAGAAAGTAATGAAATAATACAAAGTATCATCAAAATTTCTTTTACAAACTTTTTATTACTAAAGATTATTAAGAGAGTCCCTAAAATTATGGGTATAAATGATAAAACTGTCAAAAGAACTGCACTAGCTATAAAGTATTCAAAATATGTTGGATAATCTACATATAAATAGTCCAAATAACTACATTTATAATCCATGTAAAGAGATAACGGACCCTAAATTAATAAAAGTACACCTAAGAATTTATAACCGTTAATTTTATAAGACAAAATATTTTTAATTTTCAATGTAATACCCCTTTTCAAAAGCAAATAAAAAGATTTCCACCATTTATGAATTCTTATAATTTTTCTGAAACAATTCTTACTAAGTTGTTAGTTTTCAGATAGATGAGCGAAAGTAAAAAATGCACATCCAGAGACTTCAGTAATGCTGAACGTAATGATTGTATAAGGTTATAATCCATATTATAATTCTATCATACTTACTTGCCGAAATAAAATATTATTGAAATTCTGTATTTGCCGGTTACTTTAGTCTGGAATTGTTATTGTTATATGGCATAAAGTAAATAAAATATCGAATGACAGACGATGATATTCTATATACATCTTCAAAAATTTTATAAGATTTTATCATAAAGTAATAGAAAAGGAAGCAGCATAAATAATGCTGTTTATAAATATTAAGGTTGGTAGCTGTTTTCATTTGGTAAATAAATCATATAATTATAGGATTTTAAAGAAGGAAATTTAGATAATCTTGAATTTAGATACAAGAATCATTGATTTTCATGCATGACAAACAGCAGACAGTTTTATATAATTTTTATATAGTATTGATATATTTAAAAGCTTTGGAGGTATAACTTTGGAAAGCAGTCTTAAAAGAGTCAATGAAGTCTTCAGCGATTATGAAGTAGATGGAAATATTAGCTCGGCAGTTATACAATCTGCAATTTTGAAGCGAAAGAGCAGGACTTTGGAAATTAAACTTAGCTCGGACAAATATATCAATGTGAGAGAAATTGAAGGTTTGAATACATATATAAGGAAAAAATTTGCTTTAAATGATTCTGAAATTACTGTGGAATATACTGACGGCACAGATAAAAAGCCTATAGAAAAGGAACTTAAAGATATTATATTTGCTATATCCTCAAAGCATCCTCTATTAAAAGCCGTTATCAAAGACACGGAGTTTGAAGTGGAGGACAATGTTATAAATTTTAACTTTAAAATTGCTGCATCGCACCTTTTGTCAAGTTTGGGTTACGATAAAAGGATAAGTAAAGCAATAAAAAAGCTGTATGGTACAGAGTACAAAATAAACTTTATTGACAGAGTTTGCAGTGAGGAATTGAAAAAAATACGGGAGGATGCGATGGAAATGGAGAAGCAGCTTTTAAAGGAACAGGCAAAAACGGTTCCCGAGCTGCCGAAAGAACCTCCACAGCCTAAAGAAAGCAGTACTGAATCAGCAAAAAAAGAAGAAAAGAAGGAAAATACTAATTTGATATTGGGTAAAAATGCAAATATAAAGGAATCGGTAGTTAAAATTACCGATATTGTTCCCGATGAGGGAAGAGTAGCAATAGAGGGGGAAATATTCAATATTGAATCAAAGGAATTAAAGAGCGGAAAGACTTTAATATCCTTTGCCCTGTATGACGGTTCCACTTCCATGACATGCAAAGCATTTGTAAAAGCTGGAGAGGATGGAGAAGTTTTATCCAGATTAAGTAAAGCCAAGGGTGTTAAACTTGCCGGAAATGCCAGTTTTAATAAGTTTTCCGGAGAAGTCGAGTTTGTTGCAAATACCATTATAGAGACAGAAGGCAAAAAGAAGGCTAAGAGACAGGATAACGCAGAGGTAAAAAGAGTAGAACTGCACATGCATACTCAAATGAGTCAGATGGATGCTGTTTCAAGTGCAACTGACCTTATCAAAAGGGCTATGAGTTGGGGAATGAAGTCCATTGCCATAACAGACCATGGTGTAGTACAGGCTTTCCCTGAAGCTCATAAGTTATTGGGCAGAAACAATTCGGACATGAAGGTAATATATGGGGTTGAAGCATACCTTGCGCCCGATAAAAAGTCTCCGGTAACCAACCCGAAAGGTCAGAGCATTGACTCAACTTATTGCGTATTGGACTTGGAAACTACCGGATTTTCACCGATAACTGAAAAAATTATAGAAATTGGAATTATGAAATTAAAGGATGGAAATGTAATAGATCAGTTCAGCTGTTTTGTAAATCCAGAAAAGCCTATTCCTGCAAGGGTAGTTGAGGTTACCAATATAACTGATCATATGGTACAGGATGCTGAAACCATAGATAAGGTATTTCCAAAAATTATGGAGTTTATTGAAGACAGTGTTTTGGTGGCTCACAATGCAGACTTTGACATCGGCTTTTTAAAGCAGAATGCAAAAGTTTTGGGCTATGATTTTGATTTTACATATGTGGATACATTGACTTTGGCTCAAGACCTTTTCCCGGATTATAAAACCTATAAACTGGGGAAAATAGCTAAAAACCTTGGGATAAAGGTTGAAGTGGCCCATAGGGCATTGGATGACGTTGATACAACTGTCAAAGTATTTAAAATTATGCTGGACATGCTGAAGGAAAGAGGGGTAAAAACCCTTGAAGATATCGATAAATTCGGTATAGATGAGGAATCTAGAAAACAAGACTATAAAAAGCTCAAAACCTACCATGCTATTATATTGGCAAAGGATTATGTGGGTTTAAAAAATTTATACAAGCTTGTATCCTTTTCACATTTGGATTATTTCTACAAGAAACCGAGAATACTGAAAAGTATATACAAAAAGTATTCTGAAGGATTGATTATAGGAAGCGCCTGCAGTGAAGGGGAGCTTTTTCAGGCAATTTTGCTTGGAAAGCCGGAAGAGGAAATTGAAGCTATTGCAAGAGATTACGATTATCTTGAAATACAGCCCCTTGGCAATAACGATTATCTGGTAAGAAAAGGAGAAGTTCCGGATAGGGAATATTTAAAGGAAATTAACAGAAAGATAGTGGAGCTGGGTGAAAAACTGGGCAAGCCTGTGGTGGCAACCGGGGATGTTCACTTTTTAGACCCTGAGGATGAAATTTACAGACGAATACTCGAAGGTGTTCAGGGGTATGAAGACGCAGATAATCAACCGCCTTTGTATTTAAGAACCACTGAGGAAATGCTTGAAGAGTTTGCCTATTTGGGAGAGGAAAAGGCTTATGAGGTGGTTGTTACAAATACTAACAAGATTGCCGATATGTGTGAACAGATAAGCCCCATTTCTCCTGAAAAGTGTCCGCCGCATATTGAAGGCTGTGAGCAGACTATTAAGGATATTACATATAGCAGGGCTCACGAGCTGTATGGCGACCCATTACCGGAAATTGTTCAGAAAAGACTTGAAAGGGAACTGGATTCAATTATAAAAAACGGTTTTTCTGTAATGTATATAATTGCCCAGAAGCTGGTATGGAAGTCCAATGAAGACGGTTATCTGGTGGGTTCGAGAGGATCGGTAGGTTCTTCAGTGGTGGCGTATATGACCGGTATTACTGAAGTAAATGCCTTGCCGGCCCATTATCGGTGTCCCGCTTGTAAATACTCGGATTTTACGGACTATGGTTATGGTATTGGCTTTGACTTGCCGGACAAACCATGCCCTGTTTGCGGAGAGATGTTGGAAAAAGATGGAATAGATATTCCTTTTGAAACGTTCCTGGGATTTGACGGAGATAAGGAACCGGATATAGACTTGAACTTTTCAGGAGAATATCAGGCAAAGGCACATAAATATACAGAAGTCATATTTGGAAAGGGGACAACCTTTAAAGCAGGAACTGTAGGTACTGTTGCGGAAAAAACAGCTATTGGCTTTGTTAAGAAGTATTTTGAGGAAAAGAATATCCATGTTAATAAAGCTGAAATTGAAAGGCTTGCAAAGGGTTGTACCGGCGTAAAGAGAACTACGGGCCAGCACCCCGGAGGAATAATAGTTGTGCCGAAGGGAAGGGAAATATACGAATTTTGTCCTGTACAACACCCTGCGGACGACCCGGAATCGGATATAATAACAACGCATTTCGACTATCACTCGATAGATCAGAACTTATTAAAACTCGATATTCTCGGTCATGATGACCCGACAATGATCAGAATGCTTCAGGATATTACCGGAGTTGACCCAAAGACCATACCTATGGATGATAAGGAGACCATGTCCATATTTTCGTCAACAGAAGCTCTCGGTGTAACTCCGGAACAGATAAATTCAAAAGTGGGAACCTTTGGGATTCCCGAATTCGGTACCAAGTTTGTAAGGGGAATGCTTTTGGATACATTGCCTAAAAAATTTGCAGATTTGATATGTATATCTGGTCTTTCCCACGGTACCGATGTATGGCTTGGAAATGCCAAGGACTTGATAGAATCCGGCACTGTTTCATCGTTAAGTGAAGCCGTGTGTACGAGGGATGATATCATGGTTTACCTTATGAAAAAAGGTCTTCCGCCAAGTGCAGCCTTTAAAATTATGGAGACCGTTCGTAAGGGAAAAGCTCTTAAAGATCCGAAATGGCCGGAATATGAAGTTATGATGAGGGAACACGATGTACCTGAATGGTATATAGAGTCCTGTAAAAAGATAAAATACATGTTCCCTAAAGCACATGCTGCAGCTTATGTCATGATGGCCTTTAGGATAGCATGGTTTAAAGTTCATATTCCGTTAGCATATTATGCTGCATATTTTTCCATCAGAGCAAAGGCTTTTGATGCGGAATATATGATAAAAGGAAAAGAAGTTGTCAAGCAAAAAATGAAGGAAATTGAAATGCAGGGAAATCAGGCATCCAATAAAGACAAGGAAATGTATGAGGATTTGGAATTGGTTTTGGAGATGTACGAAAGAGGTTTTAAATTCCTGCCTATAGACCTGTATAAATCTCATGCTGTGAATTTCCAGATAGAGGGTGACAGTTTGAGACCTCCTCTAAACAGTATAGCCGGCATGGGAAATGTTGCTGCGGAAAATATATATAATGCTTATAAAGAGGGAGGACCTTTTACTTCGGTAGATGATTTGAAGGCACGTGCCAAAATTGGAAATTCTACCATTGAGTTGTTGGAAAAGTTCGGCTGTCTGGAGAAACTGCCGAAAAGCAATCAACTGAGTTTCTTTGATTTAATGTTAAATTAGTTTTATGACTTTCCATTAGTGCAAAGAATGACCGTTGATCAATCAAACGGTCATTTTTTATATTGCATTATATGTGCAATTTGGGAATGATTTTGATTTGATTGAGAAAATTCATGACAAACATATTAATTGTGTATATTGTTTAAGCATAAAAAGCCATTCATTTTACCAATATATATAACAGAGTGAATATTTTATACTATTTGTTTTTTACGGATAAACTAAGTCTTTTTCAAAAATCAAAACAAGGATATTTCATGACTTAAAAAATTGATAACAGAACCGCGTGATTTCTAGGGCTGCCTGACACAAAAAATTTTTCTTGACAAATGAAAAATTCGTCATATAATTAAATCTAGATGTTTACTATAAGTAAACTTTTAGTTTAGTAAAACTTAATTTTATGATTTGTAATCTTTTTTTGTATGGGATGTGTAATTATGGAAATAGGAGCAAAAATAAGGCAACTTAGAATCACCAATCAAATGACGCAAGAGGAGTTGGCTGCCAGGGCAGAACTGTCAAAAGGGTTTATCAGTCAGATAGAAAACGACCTTACTTCTCCGTCAATTACAACATTGGTGGATATTCTCCAATGTCTGGGTACGGATTTGAAGACTTTTTTTAGTGATTCTGAGGATAAGCAAGTTATTTTTAAGGAAAATGATTATTTCAGAAAAACCGATGACGAGCTTAAGAATACCATAGAATGGGTTGTGCCTAATGCTCAGAAGAATGCCATGGAGCCAATCCGTTTGACCCTTATGCCGGGAGGTAAGTCATTGGAGGACCAACCCCATGAAGGAGAAGAGTTTGGTTATGTGGTAAAAGGAAGTATTAATGTACACATAGGTAATGAGTGTTATCGGGTTAACAAGGGAGAATCTTTTTATTTTGAATCAAATAGAAAGCATTATATTGAAAATGTGGGAAAAGGCGAGGCTCAAGTGATTTGGGTCAGCACTCCCCCAACTTTTTAGGAGGTTGCCGTGGAAAAGAATGTTATTATCAGGTTGGAAAATGTAACAAAAAGTTTTGAGGATCAAGTAGTCTTAAAAAATTTGACTTTGGATGTGAAAAAGAACGAGTTTCTCACCCTTCTTGGACCTAGCGGCTGTGGTAAAACTACAACCTTGAGACTGATAGGGGGATTTGAAAAACCGGATGAGGGGATTATTTGGCATAATGGAAAGGACATCAGTGATGTACCGCCCTATAAGAGAAACATCAATACGGTGTTTCAGAGATACGCTCTTTTTCCACATTTAAACGTGTATGAGAATATAGCTTTTGGTCTGAAAATAAAAAAGATGGACAAAAGCTTGATCAGCGAAAAGGTTAAAAAGGCCTTAAGACAAGTGAATTTAGTCGGTTATGAAAACAGAAGAATAGATCAGTTATCCGGAGGTCAACAGCAAAGAGTTGCCATTGCACGGGCTATTGTAAATGAACCGGAAATTTTATTGCTGGATGAACCCTTAGGAGCATTGGATTTAAAACTACGCCAGGAAATGCAATATGAATTGAAAACTCTTCAAAAGGAGCTGGGTATTACCTTTGTCTATGTAACCCATGACCAGGAAGAAGCCCTTACAATGAGTGACACGGTTGTGGTTATGAACAACGGTGTTATTCAGCAGAAGGGTACACCGGAAGACATATATAATGAACCGGTTAATGCATTTGTTGCTGACTTCATAGGCGAGAGCAATATTATAGAGGGTATTATGAAACAGGATGGTGTTCTTGAGATTTTTGGCCGCATATATGAGTGTGTTGACAAGGGTTTTGCCGACAATGAAAAGGTGGATGTGGTGGTGAGACCTGAAGATATAAAGCTATTGGAACCATCAGAAAATAAAATAAACGGTCAGGTGACTTCCTGTATTTTTAAAGGTGTTCACTACGAGACTTGTGTAATGACAGAAGGCTTTGAATGGGTAATACACAATACTAAGAACTTTAAGCCCGGTGAACAGGTAAGTATTAATGTGGATCCTTTTAACATTCACATTATGAAAAAGATGGAGAAGGAGACAGGCGAATGAACAGAAAATGGTTGGCTTCCCCTTATATAATTTGGATGATAATTTTTATTGTGGTTCCTTTGCTGATGATTCTTTATTATGCCTTTACTGTGAAAGATGTAAACGGAACCCGGTTGACATTTGAACATATGATGAAGTCCTTTGACAGCAAATATTTAGCATCTCTTGGGATATCATTTTGGTATGCGATTATATCTACTGTTATATGCTTGATTTTGGCCTATCCTTTAGCTTTAATTTTGGCTAAGTACAGCAAGGGTGGCTCTACTATAGTGTTTATCTTCATTTTACCGATGTGGATGAACTTTCTTTTAAGGACTTACGCCTGGCTGTCATTGCTGGAGACCAACAACGGGCTTATAAATACGATTCTACGTGCTTTGCATTTGCCTGTTCTGGATATTATCGGGACACCGAAGGCCATTATACTGGGCATGATTTATAATTTTTTGCCTTTTATGGTATTGCCCATATATAATTCGCTGGCTAAAATAGATAAGTCCATTATGGAAGCCGCTTATGATTTAGGGGCCAATGATTTTAAACGATTGCTGAAAGTGACCATCCCACTTAGCATGCCTGGAGTAATGAGCGGTATAACCATGGTGTTTATGCCGGCGGTGACATCTTTCGTAATTCCTAACTTATTGGGAAGCGGTAAAGTTAACTTAATTGGAAACATTATCGAACAGCAATTTTTGATGACTTATGACTGGGGATTTGGATCCGCTCTTTCCCTTGTGCTGATGATTATAATTTTAATTTCCATGGCTGTTATGCGGAGAAATGATGAGGATATGGAAGGCGGTGCGGGATTATGGTGAAAAGAGGAATAGAAAAAATATATTTGGGTTTGATTATACTTTTTCTTTACGCACCGATATTGACTTTAATAGTTTTTTCCTTTAACGATTCAAAATCAAGAGCCAAGTGGGGCGGATTTACTTTAAAATGGTATAAGAACATGCTGAATGATCCGCTGATTTCCAAATCCCTTTATTATACATTGGCTATAGCATTGCTGGCATCGGTTATTGCTACTATTATAGGTACTTTAGCAGCCATCGGCATTCATGTGATGAGAAAAAAGACAAAATCATTGGTTTTAAATGTAACTTATATGCCGGTTTTAAATCCTGATATTGTTACGGGGATTTCTTTGATGCTGTTTTTTGTTGCAGTTGGGTTGAAGCTTGGTTTTACATCCATGTTAATTGCCCATATAACTTTTAACATCCCCTATGTTATATTAAATATTTTACCTAAGTTAAGTTCCTTGAATAAATTCACATACGAGGCAGCACTGGATTTGGGGGCACATCCGATGCAGGCCATATGGAAGGTTATTATTCCTGAGATTATGCCCAACATTATTACAGGATTTTTATTGGCATTTACTTTGTCACTGGATGATTTTGTAATCAGTTACTTTACTACCGGAAGTGGTGTTACAAATCTTTCCATAACCATATACACCATGACACGAAGGGGAATAAAACCTGAGATAAATGCATTATCCACTATGTTGTTCTTATCTGTTTTGATATTGCTGTTGATAATAAATAATCGTACTGAAAAACAAACAAAGAAATTGGGAGGATCGAATGTATGAAAAAGATAGTATTATTGTTAACTTCATTAATGCTTGTATTAACTGGCTGTGGTAAAAATGTTGAGACTGACCCCAATAAGCCCTTGGCCGGTACAACAATTTATGTATATAATTGGGGAGATTATATAGCTGAAGATACTATTGAGCGTTTTACCAAAGAAACAGGAATTAAGGTGATTTACGATACTTTTGAATCCAATGAGGCTATGTATGCCAAATATAAATCAGGTGCTATAAATTACGATGTATTGATTCCATCTGACTATATGATTGAAAAATTAATATCTGAAAATGAACTGTTACCATTGAATTTTGACAATATACCCAATGCGAAATATATCGACAGCTCATTTAAAAATCTAAGCTATGACCCGCAAAATATTTATTCCGTGCCGTATATGTGGGGGACTTTGGGAATTATTTATAATAAGGAAATGGTGGATGAAGAGGTTGATTCCTGGAATATTTTGTGGGACAGCAAGTATAAGGGTAAAATTATAATGATGGAATCGGTAAGAGACTCCTTTGCAGTAGCTCTTAAGAGATTGGGATATTCCTTGAACAGCACCAATAAGACAGAGGTGGATGAGGCTTTTGCTACATTGGTAGAGCAGGGCCCGTTGGTTCAGGCTTATGTAATGGACCAGGTAAAGGATAAGATGATAGGGGAAGAGGCAGCTTTAGCTGTGATTTACGCCGGGGACGCTGTTTATTGTATGGATCAGAACGAAAACTTGGGTTATGCTGTTCCTAAAGAAGGTACGAATTTCTTTGTTGATGCCATGGTTATTCCGAAAACTTCAAAAAATAAAGAAGGGGCTGAGGCCTTTATCAATTTCATGAACGATCCTGAAATTGCTTTAAACAATACTGAGTATATCGGTTATTCCACGCCACATACAGAAGCAAAAGCTATGTTGGATGAAGAAGTGCGCAACAACCCAGATGCTTATCCTCCAAAGGAATTAATCGAAAAATGTGAAGTCTTTGTGGACTTAGGCCCTGAAATGACTGCTTACTACAATGACAAATGGAATGAACTCAAAGCATCCTTGCGTTAGAATTTTGAAGTTAAAATTTTAATTGTAGTTTGATGAATATTAAATATCTCGAAGAGAAAAATAAAAAAACATTTTTCTCTTCGAGATATATTTTTTAATTATTTTACCAACCGATTTTTGTGGGAATGCATCTTTGACTTATAACTTTATACGTTCCGTCTTCCCAGGCTAAAGCAGAGATTAAGAATCCAATACCGTTTCCATGGCTTAGCCCTCAAACATATTGAGCAAATTCAACACATTGCCTTCCATTTATATCAACTATACTTACATCACATATGCCGTCTACACCAATTTCCGAATAATTAATTTCACCTTTTAACTTTCCGTTATCGTCATATATTATTGGCATAATGCCATCGTTATTTTTGGCATAACTTTCGTAAAGTTCTCTATCTAATGGAATATCTTCGGTAAAACCTGCTTCATTACAAATTACATTTGCTTTGTAGTCGTCAATATAAGCAACACGTGCTCTAAAGCCAAAACTTCCGTTATCTTCTAGAGGGTTATTACGAGAGTGCTTTGGCAATGGTAAAAACTCTAAATCATCGGTAAAGGTTAAAACAAACAATAATTCCAGCCCGCGTCCGGTACCGCCGACATCAAATGCAACTGCTATGGCCTGCTTGTTATCTATCCCAAGATCGAAAGCATTGATTTTTGCTTCATAGGAAACAAAATCACCGAAATGTTTTTGATATGTAACACCATTAGGGATATTTGACTTCATGTTCTTCACCGGTGTCTTTATCTCCTAAAATGTGTTTTATGAAGAACAATTCGATAGTTTCAGTTTGGCCGTCCCCTGTTATATCTGCTTTTATTGTATTTTTAGGTTCCGGTGGCAATTCAATAGGCTCAGAAATTTGTATGTTATCCGGTCCCGAAAAGAATTTAATAGAATCAGAAACTTGGGACGAATCGTTTGAAGTATCAAGTCGGTAATTATCTTTTGAATTTGCGTCAGGTTCCGTCGAAAGCAAATCTTTTATTTCAACTTGAAATTTATCGACGGTGTAATCACCGAGCTTGCCGTAAACAGTATATATCCCCGGTTTTATACCGGACTGTTCGAGGTTGACCTTTATAATATTCTTTTCAATTAGAGTGTCATTTTTCTTAGGCAGTACTATGTTTATATTGTCCCAGGATATAGTATCCTTTTCGTTTGACATTTCGAGCCATCCACTTATATTTTGCGAAGGAGATTCCCCTTGATCCTCAGTATTACTAAATACTGCATTTATTGAAAGGGTTTCATCCATATAATAACTGTCCTTAAGGGAATAACAGGCAAAATTTTTACAATCCATATTTCCTGATAATCTCCAGTTATTGTTTATGTCAATATCAAAAAGTTTTTTTACCAAAAGAGTGGGTAAATCTGTGTTTTTGCAAGAAAGAAGTTTTACTGATTTTCCCGTTCCACTCCGGTGCCAAATACATTCTGCATACATTTTATGATTTTTGGGGTTTATATTTAATCCGATATAAACCATTCCTTCCCTTGCTTTAAATACTAGATTAAGAGACAATTTAACCACATCGTTTAGCTGTCCTGAGTCTGATCCGGTATCATCAACAAATTCTTCCCAAAAACTTTCGTGGTTTATAAGGTCATATACTTCTTTTATCAGCTCAGTGTCATTAGACTGGTATATGGGAAAATATCTACGGCTTAAAGAGTCAAAATAGTTTACTACAGCATCACCACCAATATAAATACTGGCACTGTCAAAATTGCCTTTGGTTGTTATTTCCGACAGGTATCCGTCCAGAGAAATTTCCTGGCCATTTTTTGCCTGCACATTTTCTTTTTTTATTGATTCTAAAGCTTTTTTATCCAGTTCAATTACTTTTTCATTTAAGTTTTTAATAATATCGGTCTTATGAATACCCAATATTTCATCTGTGAATACATCCAACACCCTTTTTAAATCTTTTGCATAAAAACTGGCTTGGCTTGCCACAAGTGTGTCTAATACAATGTACTTGTCTGAAGGAGTTTTTATCATATCTATTCTTACAGGTAGATTTATACCGGTTGAGATGTCCTTACAATTTACAGTGTAAGCCCAGACAAACAAGGATAATTTATCGCCGTCAACCTTTCTGCCGAACTCATGCCAGGCTGCATATTTCGGTACTTCCTTGGAAGAGAGTTTTATGTTTTGCAGAGCTTTATATACAGCCCGATCCATATCATCAAGAGAATCGATATAGGAGTTTAACCAGTTTTGCATGCTTTTTATTTTATCATCATCCATAGTAGGTCTTATATAGGATTGGTTTAAAAGATTATAACTCTCTAATTCCTTGTAAAAGTATGAGACATCATTGCTGTTGGCAATGCCATTCAGCTCAGAGGTTCCTTTATTACCTTTTGTAGCATCTACATTTGTACTATCGCCATTAGTTATGGTTGCAGTTTTATCCATTGCTCCCGAAAGAAAAAATATGCCTACTACAAGCAAAATTACTGCTGCACTTATACTTACGGTATAACCTTTTTTCTTAAATAAAGTTATTTCTTTTATTCTATCTTTAATTTTCTTTTTTCCTTCAAGAATGCCTGCCATGCCTAAAAGAGATATTTCTCTCGTACTTTGTGACGATAGTTTCAGAAGGGTCAGTCCATAGCCTTTGTGCTTACTTGTGTCCAGTTGGTTTAATGCCATGGAATCGCAAGATGCTTCAATGTCATGCTTAAGCAGTGAAAAAGCAAACCATACAAGGGGATTGAACCAGTGAATAAACTTTGTAAGCAACGATGCAACTCCAAGTATTGTGTCTTTCCTTTTAATATGGGAAAGCTCATGAAGAACAATTGCAGTTAAATCCTCATCGCTGATGGAGTTTTCAATTCCTCGTGGAAATAAGAGGATGGGCCTTATAAAACCGTAAACGGCAGGAGCTTTAACTAAAGAAGTTTCCTTTACTCTTATTTCATATTTAATATTGAGTTTTGAACTCCACATATTTATATATTGCTTTGTAGTGTTGGATACAGTGAAGGGAAGGGATTTAATTCTTATGTAAAAGAATATATTTATTATTGTATATACCGATAGTAGAGCAGCAAAGCATACTAACCAAATAATAGAAAGAATATTACTTTTGCTTTTGGCATTTATCGGTTTATCATTGTATTCAGTTTGGGTCAAACTGTCAAATGAGTTATCAATTTCAGCTGTTGTTTGGCTATGGGAGAAATTATTAATGTCGATATTATTGTTACTTGTGTTTTCTTCTATTGGATGAAGGGAATTATCGAAGGAAATTGTATTATCGTCGTAGAAAACGATAAAACTTTCGTCAGCTTCATTTATCGGTGCTATATTGATATTTTGAGAGATATAACTCGTTGGATTTATATCGGGAAGAAGATTGTAAATACTGAAACTTGTGCTAATGTTAAAGGGTATTATTAGCTTTATTATGACCATAATCCACAAATAAACTCGAAATTTGGGTGAAAACTTAACCTTGGCCAGAGGACGCAGCATTAGGACTATAAGTATTAAAAATGAAGCATTGATGCTCAAATCCAAAACAACTTTAAAAATATCGTCAATCATTTTCTTCTTCCTCCATAGTATCTAAGATACTCTTTAATTCCTCTATATCGGACTTTGTAAGTCTTCTTTTGTCGATAACATTCAGCAGTAAATCTTTTACCGCACCGTTAAAACATTTTTTTAGAAATGAATCGGTTTCGGCTTCAATACACTCTTGTTCAGTAACCAGAGGATAGTAAACATAAGCTCTTTTGTCATTATTGTCTTTTTTGGTTGCCAGAATTCCTTTATTGACCAGTCTGTTTAAAAGAGTAATTATAGTTTTATCGCTCCATTTTGTGGAATCAGACAGTTTTGCCGCTATTTCGGAGGACTTGGCCTCTTTTTTTTCCCAGATAACCTTCATAACCAGCCATTCCGAATCAGATATAAGTGATGCCTTGTTTTTCATAACAGCCTCCATGAAAAATATACTTACTATTGTAAATATAATTTTAGATTACATTAGTAAGTATATTTTGTCAAGATAAAATATTTCATTATAGATGATTCGGTAAATATAAAGTATACAAGCAAATATAAAGTGCATATCCAAAAAGTTCAATAAAAAGCTACTGTTTTTTTCTTTTTTGTTAGTGTAAAATATGTTTGTGAAAAACAATAACAATGGAGGGAATCTATGCCTATTAAAAAATCGATTTTTATTTTTACTTTACTGTCACTTTTAATTCTTACGTCCTGTTCACCAGCAAGTATAAGTTCTTCAACGCCACCGGAATTACTAGATAATACAATTTTGAGACCGGAGTTTGAGCTGAAAGATGTAACCTTTGCGGCCGGTACTGCTTTTGCAATAGAAATGGATGACGAGAATGTTTCTTTGGTATTGACAGCTTATCACTTGTTTGGAGAAGCAGGAGGTTTGGAGGAAGAAATTCCTTCAGAAAGGATGCCGGACGTTTTCCAAACAGCCATATTTACAGATGCCTATACCGATGAATATTGCGGAGAATGCGATAAAGTCTTAAAGATAAAAGATGCAGACAGTATTCCAAATGTAGATAAAGATTTAGTGGCCTTTTATTTCGGTGAAAATCTTGATGCAAATAAGTTAAAGTTAAGTTCAAAGCTGCCTAAAAAGGGAGAAACGGTTTGGCTTGCAGCGCCTACAATTTATAGCGTGGAACCAAGATTGCATAAAGCAACGGTTAAATCCGCTTCTAACAAAAGGCTTACTTTTGAGTATGAGGAAAAAGATATCGAATTAACTGCAACAAGCGGAGCCCCCATTTTAAATTCAGCTGGCGAAGTGGTAGGGTTAAATGTAGGAGGCGGTCAGCAATACGGTAAAACTATTGGTGTTGCAAATCCTTGTACTAGTATTAGGAAAAGGTTAAAGGAAGCACTTCGCTGATATGGCATGAACAATACCATAAAGTCAGTTACATAAAATACCTATTTGTGATATAATTACTAATAAAGTATAGGCACGTTATTTTTATTAAAATAAATCATATGGGGGGTTTTATTATGAAAAAATTTTTAAGAAAACTAAAATGTACCTCGTTTATTATAGCTGCGGTAATGGTTTTGGGATTAGCTTTTTCACCGGCTTTATTCCAGGACAAAAAAGTTAATGCTGCAGAGTATCCGGGCACAACCATTGTTCCAACACCTGCTGCTACCAGATTGGTCATCACAATATACCTTGGCGATGTAGATGAAAATAAGGTTGTCAATTCTTTGGATTTAGCAAAATACAAGCAATATTTGCTTGGAGAAATTAAATCTCTTCCTGAAGCAGGAGATGTAAATCAGGACGGCGAAATGAATTCAATTGATTATGCTTTGATAAAAGCATATCTGTTGGGGCTGGTTAAGGATTTGGGTACTAAGACAATTTGGGGACCTCCAGTTCCTACGCCATATGTTCCAACACCTACGCCAATTCAAACACCAAAACCTACCATCAAAATAATGCCTTTGGGTGATTCGATAACCGACGGAATTACTGTGCCGGGAGCTTATAGAACCAGACTTTGGAAAAATATTACCAGTAACGGGTACAATGTAGATTTTGTAGGATCTATGACTGGTGGACCATCTGACCTTGGAGATAAGAATCATGAGGGACATTCCGGATGGAGAATTGACCAAATCAGCAACAACATAAATTACTGGATGGATACTTATAAACCTCAAATTGTACTCTTACATATAGGTACAAACGATATCTCGCAAAAATACGATTTGAACAATGCACCGAACAGGTTAGGTGATCTGATTGACAAGATTTGTGCCAAATTGCCCGCTAATGGAAAGCTTTATGTAGCAACTATTATCCCAATAAGTTATGCAGATGTAAGAACATATAACTCTCAGGTTGCTGCTGTTGTGCAGAATAAAGCAAATCAAGGAAAGCCGGTTTATTTGGTAGATATGTACAGTGCTCTTACTCTTAGCGATCTTGCCGATGGTGTACATCCTAATGCCAACGGCTATAATAAAATGGGAGATGTTTGGTTTAACGCTATAAAAGGAGATTTGGCAAAGTAATATAAAATTCTTTTAAATATTATTGGGAAGGTATTGTACAGTAATTTATGCTGAGATTACTGTACAATACCTTAATTTATACAATTTTAGACAGATGTTTTGGTACAGGCAAAAAGTTTGTTTTAAATTGCAATATTAAATGCAACACCTATAGTAGAAATCATTTTTTGTTTAGGTGGTAAATCCACAATATTATC
>ENA-OWOZ01001820-OWOZ01001820.1-bioreactor-metagenome-genome-assembly--contig:-NODE-1820-length-17832-cov-14.640270_pt1 | contig 17832 bp, 23 predicted proteins | sample MGYA00238140_ERZ651804 | MGnify/ENA primary metagenome ERZ651804 (study PRJEB26910, sample SAMN07631232) | bioreactor metagenome | isolation source: Switchgrass digestor | place: USA: Dartmouth... | reverse complement strand
AAACCTACTGCATAAAAAATTTGTTCTTGTTCTTCTTTGTTAATCTTTTTCATAGTTTATACTCCTTAAAATAAAGTAACAAGGCTGCATTAATGCAAGCCTGTTAAGGCTTACATCTATCTGCATTTAAGCAAGAGTTATAAGTTCTTTTTCTGGATAATTTTCATTGATAATTAAATTAGTCAATAATAATTCTGTTACATCGGGATAATTAATATTGATATCGTTAAAATTAATATTAAATGTTTGTTTTGTTTTAGTGTCTGTTACTATTAATCTATTTTTACTAATCCATTTTTCAATTATAACAAAATCGTTTTTGTTACCTAAAATTTCATTTGATAAATCACTTTTAATATCTTTTAATAAAATTCCGCTGTCCTTAAACCTCATAAAATACTCCTCCTTTTTTATATTCTTAAAAGGCTCTATTCCTAATACTAAATACATTATACTACTTCCTTTCTTTGTTATACATATACTTTAATCTATGCTAATTTTTTCATAGCATTTTCAAGCTGTTTTAACATCTTTTCATGCTTTGCAATTTTAACTTGTATAGGATTAAAATTAGTATTTAAAGCTTTACATCTTGCTATAGTATCAATATAATGTTGTCTTAATAGTTCTGGCTCAAAAATTTTCCAATGTTTTTTTGGTGTTTCAATTCCCACAATAATATTATCATCATTGATATAAAAATTTTGATAATGTTTATTAAGTAATTCTTTTAACATGGTTTTATTCCTCTTTAATTGTTTAATATAATTACTGTAATGGCTTGTGACGAATTGAACGTCATTATAACATTATTGTTATACTTCCTCACCAGAGGCAAGCCGTTGAAACGTGTCTTATACTGTTCTTAAATTATAGCGTAAACAATACGCCTTATATTCCTCTTCTGTTATCTGTTTTTTTAAATATTGTTTTTTAACTTCCATGGCTTGTAATGTTTCTTCTGATAAAGTATAGGATCGATGCCTTTTATATTTACGTTTACCATTAATTATAGGATTAGCTTTTAAATAATCCTTATAGGCTAATTCTGATATAATTTTATCTATGGCAGATGTATTTTTCACTGTTTAACCTCCATTCTATATAAAACAAGGATTTTATTCAATGTTTAATATTGATTTTATTTTATATTGCAAAGTTTCATAATGTCTTAATTGTCTTGTTATATCTTCGAAATATTCATATAATCCATTTATTTTATTGCACTGTTCTATATATTTTTCTCTTTGTTCTTGTAAATTAATTTTTTCTGAAAAATTTGCCTTGTTTATATCTTCTATAGATGGACATGGCATTGTAAATAATTTTTTGTGTTTATTTTCAAGTATATTATGTAAATCGTCATACAAGCGTTTATAATATTGTAATTCTGCATTAATATCTATTAATATAGATTGTAATTTATCTTTTGTACTTTTTAATCTGTCGTTATTGATAAAAAAGATATAAGATCTTGATATATCACTGACTTGTTTTATATTTATATCTGTATACATTATACGACCTCCTAAAAATGTATATTATATTTCGCAAAGTCAAGCTTGCCACTTGTTAAAAATTCTTTAAAACAGACAAGCATATCTTCTTGATAAAAATTTCTTGCCTTGTTATATATATTTAATATTGTTGTTGCTATACAGCGATTGATCTGGGTGTTAACTGCATTACAAGCTGACAATAATTGATCTGTTGTGTAAATTGTTTTCATGTTTAGACCTCCTTAATTATAATTTAATTATTTATGTAGTCCTACAAGCCATAAAATAGTTTATAGGCTAAAATAACCTTTGCCATGTGTTTACTTCCTTATTCTGGACTTGTGACCAGTAACCATATAATGGTTAGTGCATTAACGGATCAGTTAATGATCCGCCACTCTGCAAACTGATATAGTATTATTATCAACGACAAAACATTCGGATTCATCTGCCGATAAACAGCATATAATTTGATTAAATTCATTATAAAAATTTATAATTACTTGTGGATTTTTTAAAAAGTCATGATATGTTAGCTTATAATCTTCACAAAATACTAATACATCATTAATCCTTAAATTTGATCTTTCGTCTTCAAAATGATAGATTTTAAGATCTTCCAATTTTTCAGGCTTATTTTTTATTGTTAATAGTTCTTTTACGGTATAGATTCTTTTTTCTTCCATGATTAATCCCTCCTGATTTTTATTGTAATGACTTGGTAAGGCTTTGCACCTTACTGCCCGCTTTAACGGATCAAGTCAAAGACTCTTCAGGATAGCTTTAGATAAAATACATTTCGCCATTAATTTCTAAAGCTATTGCATCTTGTGTTAATTCTGTTTTCAAGTTTTCGCAAAATGTTATAACCTTTTCAATGTTAGCTTGTAAGTCTGAATCACTAGCATATGCAAATATCATTGTAGTATTTTCTTTTACTAAACCCACTGTATTCGATATCCAATAACCTAATGCAGGTGTACTTGTTGCGCCTCCAAAGCACTCAGACAAAAGTGATGCGCACTCATTTACATATTGTGTATTATCAATTGGCTTGTTAATATCCGTTGTGCTGGGAATGTAAACCGTTACTTTACTAGATAACTTAAACATGTTTTTTAATTTTGCGTTTTGTATCATTTTTGTTACCTCCTTTATTTATTTACAATGTACTTATTTATGCCAATAACGATCGGTATATTTCCCAAGATCCTTACTACATATAATATTACTCCGCTGTTTCCGCTGCATCACGCTTTGGCAAACGTTGGTATTATACTTGTAAGTTGGTTTAACCTATATACCCATTTATCGAGATAAAAGGTTATTGGCATAGTATAAATACACTGTAGCAATCCGCTTGTATAATGTTTCGACATTAGGATTTTTCAAAACCTAAGTGCTCCGCCCGTACTCATTATATGTCCTATAGTGTTTTTTATGTTACGGTTGTTACCCGCTAGTTATTATAACACGTAACATATAACTTTCTGCTTCCCTAGTGTTTGTTCCTTCTATGCCGACTCAACGTTTTTTACTAGCATCCATGCCTGCCACGTAAAAAACAAGCAAAAAACATTATACAAGCCGATTGCCTGGGACTGTAACGTCATAGTCCGTTTACGGTGTACTTTATACAGTAGTACACAACTATCACAGGATTAACGAGTGCTGCTGTCCTAATTTTTACTTGCTGGTAGCATTAGCAAGGTACTAGGTTTACGGGTTACCGTTGCAGATAGTTTATACTCTCTCTAGCAACTTGTAGAGTCTGCACAAAGATTTTTATTTGCAATAGCATGCATGGCTGCTATAGGTTTATTATATCTTGTGCATTTCTTATCTTTGATTATAGTATAGCATCATAATGCTATAATGTCAATAGCAAAGTTATATATTTTGTGTTTAGAAATACTTATAAATATATTAGTTGATATTATAAATAAAACAAAATAAAAAAAGTGCCGGAACTGAACCGGCAGCTTTATTATTATAATACTTGTTCTGTACTAAAACTAAAACCCGTATTATTTAGTCGTATTAGCGATGCTTGATAGCCATCACTTACATGGTGTATCGTCAATTTATAATCATATCCTCTATTGGTTTGCGTTTTTATACTCAAAACCCTATTACAAGTTTTACGCTTATTACCAATGACTCCAGTATATAGACAAGCATCCATATTATTATTATGTGCCCATGCTGCAATTATATTAATAGTCTGTTGGAGTGCGTCATTGTAAGTATTGTAAGTATTTTTACTATCATTAATTAAATTTGTGATCCACATTTCTGATGCCTCCTATAGTACTATATTTATCTTTGATTAGATTGTAGCATTATAATGCTATATTGTCAATAATATTGTTGCATATTTTGTATTTAAAAATACTTATAAATATATTAGTTATGCTTATTAATATATACGATTGCAGATGCAATAGATTATTTTGGTCTAATAGATTAAACCAATATTGATATGCTACTACTACAGACGTAATATTATATGACGTATAATATTATGTGATATATAATATTGTATTGTGTATAATATTATATGGTGTATAGTATTGTATGATGTATAATATTCTGCTGGTCTAATGTATTAGACCAAAAGCATTGGATCGAACTGTCAAGAAAAAAACTTGACACTACTGTCAAGAAATTTACTTGACACTTTAAACAAATTCAGGCAATTTATTTAGTAATTCGCACTATTACACATAGTTTTTAAAACCATATCTAATTTGACAAAAATACATAAAGTTAAATTGCCCTCAAAAAGCCTTATTTCAAGTCACTTTTACAATACATTCATTACATATATGCTTAATAGACATGGGGGGATAGTTTACATTTTTCAAACATTTGTTCGACTAAAAAAAGCCCTATCTGTTCTACTCACACATCACAAATTAAATCAACAACCGAATAAAATTATCATTATAATGCTAAAAATGCTTCGATAGTCCTTTCGGTAAAACCCATTAAAATCAATGCTTTCATCGATTTTCCCACTCTATAAAATCACTCATTTTTACACCAAAACAGCCATCAAACCCTTGATTTTACTGGCTTTTTCCGAAATCACATCAAAAATTCAAAATTACACCCATAATCTACCCATTTAAAAACCACAAAATCAAGTAAATTCAATATTTCTTTAACTTTTCCCGAAACCCTATTATTATCTCACGTAAAATTGCCCAAATTTCAATTTTTATCATTCAGACAATAAATATATCGTCTAACAAATAAAAACGCAAATTTACCCCAAAAACATAATATATATAATAATTTTCATACATAAAAATATACCTGTATAACCCCGTATAAAAATGGGTATAATAATATTAAGGAAAATCAAAATTTCCCCTTTACTCACCCTAAAAATTTTATTTTCATTACACAACAAAAACAACAAAGCAAACAAACTGGACGGAAGGTAGAAAGGAAGAAAAAGAAAGAAGGGGGTTGAAAACCCCCAATAAGGAAGAAATTTTAAATTTAAAACCACGATAAATACTAATTCACAGCCATTTTGGACTTCCACTCGGTTTATATATCCATTATAACCCTATTATATATCCTATTAACCATGTCTAATAATCCATTTTCATTAGTACACCAACTATAATGGGGGATACGTTTACATCCTACAAAGCATACAACATTATATGTTTTATATCCTTTATAATATTTTCTTACTATTTTACAATGGTATTTATTTTGCTTATATGGATTCCTCACATGTTTATTATTACTGGTAATCCAATACTCATCATTTCTATTCCCTTTAAAATTATTACCCCACATTTTAGTTTCAATCACAATAGCTAACTTAATATCATCACAAAACACAATATGATCAATTTGACATTTCCATAATCCAAATCTAATGTTATTTTCTACTCTAAAATTATTAGGTAGTTCTTTTAATTTGTTTGTTACTATTCTCTCACCTAATTTACCTATTTCTTCTTTTCTTATCTTATTTTCAAAATAATGGCATTTATCTAATACATATATCACAAATATAACCACAAAAACCATTATAATACGAAAAGAGTCCATATAATCACCTCTAGGTAATTAGTATGGACTCAAATCAATTACATTATTCATCAACTAAATAGCAATCAAGTACTCGTAAAAGAACTCTTTCTGTATGCCCAATAAGAGTAATTTTATCACCTTTTTTTAGCTTTAAAACTTTTTCTATCTCTTTTTGGTCAATAAAATAACAGAATAAAATTTGCCAACCATCTATTATAGAATCTTTTCTTTCATGGTAAAATGTAATATAGCATCCATCTACATAATTATAATTTATAGAATGTATCCTACCAGTTAATTTCACATCAGTATCTTTGAGTTTTTTATTCATTTTAAGTATAGCAGCATCATTCCACAAATTATCTGCATAAAAATTAAATAAATCTTCTACGTAATAATGCTTAAACTTTTCTGGATATTTTTCATATCGTTTTTTATTTGTAACATAATTACCAAAATATCTATCAATCTCATATCCTGTGCGAGAAAACTCACTATCATCAACTACTACTGTTTTAACGGATTCATTTGCATTAACAGTATTTGCACCATCGTCACTCAAAAACAACAATCCTAATCCAATAAGTATAACCCATATCATACTATAATACCCCTTTCATATTTAATAAATCTGTTTTTAAAACCCTATAATTCACTCTACTATCCATTGGAAGTTTAATATTATTTCCTACCACAAAAACAATTGGCATTATAGGTAAAAATTGCTTATATAATTCAGCATTATAGAATCTTTCGTATTTTGCATAATTAAATCCTTTGTTACTGATTTCAACTTCTAACAAACCAATGTTTGTTTTCCCTCTGTGTTTATATCCAAATATAGCATCAGGACGTATATCACCTAATAAAGGTTCAATTTTAAAATTCAGTACTTCTGTATACTTATGTAATTCACGATAAAAGTCAGTAACAAGTAAACTATGTTTTAATTGCTTAGGCATCTTTTTAAAATATAAATATTCGTTATTTACACTATCTCTCATTCGTTTAACTAAATGACTTTTGCTAAGTATTTGTAATCTTTTGTACGCTGCTATTCTACTTGGAAAAAACAATGTAGCAATAGTAGATGTGCTGGCAATCTTATATTCATCTAAAAAATCAAGTATTTGTTTATCTCTAGTGGTCATCATAAATTATTAATCGCCTCCACAACTAGATCATCATTAACAACTACTTTTTTATTTTCATATTTTTTATCTATATATGTATGTTGGATTAACTCTCTAGCTTTATCAGTTTCTAAATATGGTGTTTGTACTTCAATAATTTTACCTTCTCGTTTAAACCAACCATGACCCTTTCCAAATAACTTTTCTAGTCCTGGTTCATCAATAATTATATTACTGTTTACATGATTTGATGTCTTTAAACCTAAAATTGTTGCAACATTAGCTTTAATTCCACCGTCTAATACCTTACTATCTGGACGCTGTGTTGCAAGAATCATGTGTATACCACAAGCTCTTGCTTTACGACCAATTGTTTGTATTATTGGCATTGCTCCAGTAACATATTGCAAATCAGCAAATTCATCTATGATAAGTAAATGATAATCAAGTTTTTCATGTGGAAATTTTTTATTATATTCTTTTATATCTTTTACATCATTATCATAAAACAGATCGTATCTAATATCTATTTCTTTGTCTAATTTACCCAATATATCCATAGCATCACTAAATTTACGACCAAAATTTATTACTTTACTAGATTTTCTGAAAATATTAAATTCTGCACCATTTTTTAAATCAATCAAATGTAATTGTACATTACTTGTTAATATTAAATTAGTTATAATACTTCTTAAAGTTGTTGATTTTCCACTACCTGAACTTCCGGCAATTAACATATGCGGATCACCAGATGATAAATCGCATTCAATTAATTCTCCTTTTTTATCATATCCAATGAGTATAGGTACATCACCTTTTAATTCAGTTAATATATAATCATAATGTCTTTTTGGTTTTTCATTAAATACTTCAATCTGAATTTCTTTATATGTATATTTAATATCAATATTTTTTCCCAAATGTTCTTCTATTGCTTGCTGACTTTTCTTAAAATCCTCTGAAGATAATCCAGCAGGTAAAGTAAATTTATAAATAGTACTACAATCAGTTTTCTTTTTACTTTTAAGTAAAGGATATACATGATTTGTACCTAAATCTAATGCTCTAAATATTCTATCAAACTTACTCCAAGTCAAAAAGTAATAACCAACACCCCATATACCAAGCCATTTTAATATATTACCATATGTTGTAATGTCATTTCCAAAGAAATAAGTTATTTTATCTAGACCAAAACCTAAAAAGAATGAAAGTATACTTGAATTTAATAATTGTAATTTATAATCATCTTTTAAGATTTCTTTAGCTATTGGTTTAAACTCCATATACATCACCTCTATTGAAATAGATCTGATAATTCGTTCACAATTGGAGTATTTTGTACTGGATTTAATTTATTATTTTTACGTTCTCTATCTAATTTTTCTTTAGCAGCTAATTTCAACCATGCTGATTTACCAATAATCTTACTTGCTTCTATAATTTCATCATAAAGTTTATCTTCATCCGGATTATCTTTAAAAGATACTCTTATATCTTTACGCATATTGATACACTCCTTCTAAATATTGCTCATATTTTTGTAATCCAAATTTATAGTATCCTATAGCATTTGCAAATTGAGGATTTGGAAGTACAAGACTATTTGGAAAACATTTTATAAAGAACTGACCAAGTAATATACTTCCTCCACCAGATAACAATATAGGTGTTGTAGCATATGGATAATTAGGTTTGAATTTAGTAAATATATTTTCCAAATAATCACGTAAAATAGATTTGAAAATTTTAACATCTTTCATTTCGCCATAAAGAATAAATTTACCTGTTTTAAATATATCTTCAATTTCTTTATTACTTAATTCATAGTCACATAATACTAATACTTTTTCTCTAATCAGCATAAACAATTTAAGAATACCATCAAACCATGTGTCATATTTTTTAATATATGGTATTCCTTTTTTTATTTCAACCATAACAACATTAATTGTATAAGAGCCAATATCAAATGAAATATATAACCCATCTTCAAGACCAATATTATATATAGCTCCTACTCCTTGAGCAAATACAGTAACATCTTTAATATTAGGTTTGAATTCTTTGTTTTGATATACTATATTACAATTGTTATAGTTCATTATAGTTTGGATTAATTTATCTTTTTTATTGTTATATTGACTTATTGGTAAACCAACTACCAAAAAGCATTCATCGATGTTATTAATAGCACAATCGTATAAAGTAGCTACTTTGTTATGTTCACTCTCAATTTTATCTTTATCAGCTGTAAACATATCACCGTTAAAATAATAGACTTCATTATCAATTATAATCTCGTATTTGTTTGATAATGTGTTGTTTATTCTTGAATATGCTGCGTTAAAAATATGCTTATTACTATCTTTAAAGTACATATAACCATGATCCTGACCTAATATTGTAGTAACATTACTCATTATTTTTCACTCCTTTACTATTTTGTGTAATTACTTACTATATCTTTGTAGTATAAATATATGCATATGTGGTTAAATTGATACCATATTTAAGAAGAAAATTATATTTTGTTATAAAAGTTACTACAGATATAACTTGAATATACAACTTTTATATTGACAACCTATTACAGAATATGGTATAATATACTTGAAGGGAAAATAATACAGAAAGGAGTTAAATTATAGAAAATAGTACATGTAAAATTTCGCGTTCCAGAATTATCTCTTATTATATTACTTTTCTATTATTATATATTACTTTTCTCTTATTACGTTCAAGATCGTACACATGTAATAACACCAGAATTTAAAAATTTATAAAAACTGGTGTTATCCAATAACACCAAAAATAATATATATTTGAATTTTGGTGTTATCAGATAACCCCAGCATTAAGACATTAAGGAGGTGAAAAATATATTTAATAAAGATGGCTATGTTACTTTTAACAAAGACCTTATAAAACAAAAAGATTTACCCGACAAGCTATTGTTAGTTATGGCTTATTTGCGATTGTATTGTGCTAGAAATGGTACTATTAGTACAAGTATAAATATAATAAGTAAAAAAATTGGATACAAACCAAATTATCGTGAAGGGAAAATAAACGATCAGATAATTAAATGTATCAATTGGTTATTGGAAAGAGAATATTTAACTATTAATGATAATGTTAGTGATATTTTGAATAATGATTGTTTTGAAATTTTACTTAGTGATTCATTTAATTGTGATTCTAACTTTGTGGTTTTAAATGAGACAGAATTTGATTACATTACTTTATCAAAAATTCAACGAAGAAATAAAGAAGATTTAATAAAGGTGTATTTAAACATCAAAAAATATATGAGTTTTAGTAAAGATAATATTCAACTATGCTATCCCTCTCACTCTACTTTATGTAGGGATTGTAATATATCAAGTAAAGGAGCTATGAATAACATTATAGCTGATTTGGTTAATATTGGGCTATTATATACATATAATCCTGGTAGGTTTATAGATAATAAAGGTAATGTTAAATATGCTAATAATTTATATGCTTTGGAAGACGGTATTTTGCTACCTAATATATGTGATGAAATAATGCTAAATTATTATTTTACACAAGGAATTACTATCAATGAATTTATAAAGGAGGATATATAATGAAGTGTTACGGATGTACTGAAAGATTTGTTGGATGTCATAGTAATTGTCCTGCTTATCAAGAATATGTAGCTGAAAAAGAAAGAATAAGACGAAATAAAAGAATTCAGAAAGAATATTATAATTATAAACACAGGATTACATATAATATATAACTTTTTAAAACAAAAGGAGAATACATATGGCAAAGGATGCTTTTATTGAAAATGTTATTGAATGGTTAAAGAATGATAATAGAGCTACATTAAGTTTATCTCAACGAAGGACAATAAGCAAAATTGAAAAGTTAGCAAATGAATATCCCGATGAATGTAAAATAACTGCAAGAAATACTGATGGTACTATATGTGCTCATGTACCTGTGAGTTGGATTAAAATTAGTCCAAAAAGAAAAGTATCTGAACAACAGAGGGTGGCTGCCAGTGAAAGAATGTCTAAAATTAAAGCACAGCTTTAATATTTTGGGGTAAATTTCGATTTTTATTGTTTGGGTGATAAATTATATGACTAAAGTGTGAAAATTGAAATTTGGGTAAAATTATGTGAGATAATAAAGGATATTTTGTTGTAGTAAAGTGTAAAAGGAGGAAAATAAGTGGCTTTAAATAAGCAGATACATATTTACTTAGTAGATACAGATGATTTTTATACTGAAGAAGAGAATAAATTAAGTAATAAAATTATAAGATATAAGAAATATAAAACTATATTTAAAAAATTTGATAAAAATAAATATATGGCTGATAAATTCAAAAAACAACAATATATAAAAATAAAAAAACATATAAATAAAACTATTAATGACACAAAAGAAAAATTGAAAAATGAATTCAAAAAAAACAATGAATTAATAAGGACTTTAAATCCAAATAGAATTAATGATAAAAAGATTATATCTGTATTTGAATCTACTTTGACTAGAACATTCAATATGGAAATAGATCAATTATCTACAGATATAATGGTTGTACAAACATATTACTTTGAAGTTATTGAGCAATTAATTAAAAATGGATTTATATATAATGGTGTGAAATATAGATATTACTCTTCTAGTGCAGGTCAAATTAGAAAGAAAAAAGCTGTTTTTGTTAAAGAAGAGTTATGGAATAAATATGAAAAGACTTTAATGTGTGGTTTAACAGTTGAAAAAATTAATAAACTTGGTGGTATTAATGTAAATAAATTTTTGGCATACTTGGCATTATCAAATAGCGCCACTGATTTATGGGAAGATTTTGACATAGATAGATGTATAGTAGTGGATGATTTTGAAACTAATGTAATTAGTGAAGTTGATTATATTAATGATATAACATACAAAATTGAAAGAAAAACAATGCAAGTACCTATCACACATACGGATGGGTGTGGTATGATTTTACCTAAATTAAATAAAAAGAATTTTATGATTAGGCTTCCCTGGATAAAAGGATTGCTTGCCTCTTTTGACTTTGTTAAGTTTATAAAAAAGTATAACTGCTCTCCTATTATTAAAGATATATATAATAAAGAATGGAATATTATAGAAGATGATATTCAGATTATTTTTACAAAAAGTCAATTTAAAATGTATAATTATTATTCTAATTGGGATGAATACAAAACATATTTTAAACAATATAATTGTCAAGCTGCTATTTGTAATTTAGAGGAGGATAAGTTTCCTTGGGCAAATATAAATTATCAAATGATGCAAACCTTAACTGATATAACTAATGATGAACTGCAAAAGATAATTGAATATTCAAAAAATAAACTAATTAATCTTTCAAGTGATAAAAAAACCATGCTTGAAGTTTTTGGGGTTATTGATAGTAATCAAAATAAAACTTATTTACAGCAGGCATTAGAGATATATCCAGAATTATTACAAGATAAACATTGTAAGCGTATATTAAGGGAATTAAAAAATAGTTTAGTTAAAAAATATAAAGCCGCTAAAATAGATATATACGGCAAGTATACTTTTATTATTCCTGATTTATATGCATTTTGTGAATATTTGTTTTGCGATATTAAAAATCCAAAAGGATTATTGGATAGTGGGCAAGTTTATTGTAAGTTATTTAAAAACATTAAGAAGTTAGATTGTCTAAGAAGTCCACATTTATTTGCAGAACACGCAATAAGAAATAATGTGGTTGATAAAGAAAAGTCTAAATGGTTTAAAACAGGTGCGATTTATACAAGTTGTCATGACGTTATTTCTAAAATTCTCCAATTCGATGTGGATGGAGATAAGTCGCTTGTTGTTGCCGATGAATATTTTATCGAGATTGTTGATCGAAATATGAAAAACTATAATGCTGTACCGTTATATTATGAAATGAAAAAAGCAAAACCTGAAATTTTAAATCCAGAAAACATATGGCATGGGTTAAATGCTGCTTTTAGTGGAGCAAATATAGGGATTTACAGTAATAACATATCTAAAATATGGAACAGTGATATATTTATTAGTGGTACAAATTTTGAAAAACAGGAAGCGTTAAACATTATAAAATTACTTTGTATGGAAAATAATTTTATTATTGATTATGCCAAAACTCTATATAAACCTAAAAGACCAAAAGATATAGATTTAATTATTAAAAAATATATACGTGGTAAATTACCACACTTCTTTATTTATGCAAAGGATAAAAAACCACATCAAGTTGAAATGGTAAATGATAGTTTTGTTAACAAATTAGATAAAGAGTTTAAAAATATTCCTTTAAGATTTAATATAAAAAATTTTGGTAAATTAAACTATAAATATTTAATGTATGATCCAAGTATAAATATTGACGATACTGTTATTTCTGCATACGATAAATTAAATAAAGAATATCATTTTAAACTCAATCAAAAAAATCAAAATAATATCAATTACATAATAAAATTAATACGTGAAGAGTTGTTATCTTTAAATTATAGTGAAACAGAAATAACAGATATGTTAGTTAAATATTTATATTCTGTGAAAAAGACACCGTATAAAGAAATACTTTGGAATTGTTTTGGTAATGTAATTGTAAACAATTTAAAAAATAACATACCACAAAACAGTATACAATGTGAAAAATGTGGTTATAGATTTGTTCCAAAATCAAATAATCATATTTATTGTGATGAGTGTGCAGTAGAAGTCAAACGTGAAAAAACAAGGTTAAGGGTTCAAAAATATAGAAAAAGAAAAAATGTAACGCTTTAAAAAATTATTGAAATCCTTGATTTATAAGGCTTTGCTACGCTTAATTATATTTTATTAAATTATTTAAAATCGCTAAAAGCCTTGATTTATAAGGTTTTAGATGATTATTGATAGTTTGCCTTCAAGGGAATAAAGACTCATAATACAAAGGAATGAGTTTCCCTTTACACTAAATATATTAAACTTTATTTTACATACAAATCACTCACCTTCCTATACGGATGGCGTTCTTACGTTCTGTGGGTGCGCCATCTGATTCTAAAAATAATTTTGATATTTGCCTTGTATAGAATTTAATTCTATATTCCAAGGTTTATGACAGGGTATCCTTGTTTGATATGAAATTGCTATTTTATATGACTTGATAAAAATGTGCCACGCACACTCGTGACTTTAGTCATGAGTAAGTGGCACGATAATAATTGACAAAATAATAATATAATATTCTAATAAAATTAGAAAGGTAGGTGAATTTATCTATGGAAAAAGCATATAAATTTAGGTTATATCCAAATACAGAACAAAAGGAATTACTGTCTAAAACCTTTGGTTGTGCTAGATTCGTATATAATTATTACTTAGACAGGCGTATAAAAGCATACCAGCAAAACAAAACAACTATGAATTATAATGCTTGTTCTGCGGATTTAACCAAACTAAAACAAGAAAAACCTTGGTTAAAAGAAGTAGATAAATTCGCCTTACAAAACGCATTAAAGGATTTAGATAGAGCTTTTCAAAATTTCTTTAGAGAAATTAAAAAAGGTAATAAAAATCAAGGATTTCCTAAATTTAAGTCTAAACATCATTATAAACAAAGTTACAGGACTACGTTTACAAACAATAATATAAAAGTAGAGAAGAATAGAATTAAACTACCTAAACTTGGTTGGGTAGATATGATACAACACAGAGATATTCAAGGCAGAATAGTAAATTGTACTATAACTAAAACTTGTTCTGATGAATATTATGTTTCTATATGTTGTACTGACGTTGTAATAGATAAATATGAAAGTACAGAAAACAGTATTGGAATAGATTTAGGCTTAAAAGAGTTTATAACTACATCTGATGGTGAAGTAATAGAAAATCCAAAATATCTATTAAAACTAGAGAAAAAATTAAAACGAGAACAAAGAAAATTATCTAAAAAACAAAAAGGAAGTAAAAATATAGAAAAGCAAAGGATAAGACTAAATAAAATTCATAAGAAAATTAGAAACCAAAGAATGGACTTTTTACAGAAATTATCTACAAGACTGATAAGAGAAAACCAAATTATCTGTCTTGAAGATTTGTCTGTAAAAGGTATGGTTAAAAATCACAATTTAGCAAAAAGAATATCGGATGTGTCATGGAGTGAATTTACAAGAATGTTGGAATATAAAGCATTGTGGCATGATAAGATAATTCAAAAAATAGATAGGTTTTATCCTTCTTCTCAATTGTGTTCAGTGTGTGGATATAAAAATGAAGATATAAAAGATTTAAATATAAGACAATGGATATGTCCACAATGCAATACAAAACATAATAGAGATGTAAATGCGGCTAAAAACATACTAAATGAAGGATTGCGATTATTAGCAAGTTAAATATAAATGAGTACCGTAAGGGACTACGGGATTTCAAGCCTGTGGAGATGGAGGTTACGAAGTCTAAGAAGCAGGAAATTCTAACTGTGAGGTTAGAAGCCTACGACTTTAGTCGTGGGAGGTTCACTACTTATAGTTTTCAAGCAGTTAAGGTTTTGTTTGTTGTACCAGATGAACAACGAATAGCTATTGTAGAGGTTATAATTGTAAAGATCGATTAAAGGGTGCGATATTCATCTCACTCTTTCGTTACTACTATGATTGCTTTAACGAGCAATCAGTAATATTTAGCATATTAACCCAATCTTTATGATTGGGCAATTAGCAAAAGTATGATTTCTAGAATAGGAATCATTTTATAACATCAAATTCGTAGTCATGTTATGGCTACATAGCACATCATTCTATCTGGCTACCTGAAATACGGTAGCCTTTTTCGTTACTACTCTCCCACTCTTGGGAGTTTAAAATATATCAAGAAAGGAAGATCTATTATAAAAGATATAAGTAAGTTAGAAGGTAAAATCATGAATCAAATTTGTCCACAGTATGTTAGTAGAACAATTAAAAAAAGACATTATTATATGGTGGAATGCGAACAAGCTTACAGAATATTAAATAAAATCAGAGATTTATTGCCTAATCACAAGTGTTCCACTATTATAAAAATTTTAAAAAACAATAAATTAAACAAAGAAAGATGGTGACCAAGTGCCAAAACGGTTTTATGATACTAATGCTTTATTAGAACTTCAAGCTGAAGCATTTAAAGAGCCTTTTGTATGTAGTTTAAAAACCATTGAAGAAATTGAAAATATAAAAACGAGTGCAAATAAAGATCAAGAAATAAAATACAAAGCAAGATGCTTGGCAAGATTGTTAGATGAGAATGTTGGCAAATATGAAGTTGTTATACCTGATGACAATACATATAGAATATTGAATATAAAGGAGCTAGATCCTACTCCTGATAATATTATTTTAGCTTGTGCTTTTCAGTATATTAATGATGATGTGGAATTTATATCTTTAGATGTGGCATGTAAATTAACTGCCATATATAGATTTGGCTTGAATGTTGGTAAAATTAATATTAAAAACAAAGAAGAATATAAAGGATTTAGAGAAATTCAAATGTCTGATGAAGAGATGTGTTACTTTTATGAACATTTGAATGAAAATATATATGGATTAACGATAAATGAATACATAATTGTTGTAAACAACAATAGTGAAGTTGTTGATAAATTAAAATGGACAGGTGAAACTTATAAGAAAATATCTTATAAAAATATTGATAATGATATTACTGGTAAAATAAAACCTCGTAATGTTCATCAAGAATTGGCGTTTGATATGCTTCAAAGTAAAGAAACAACTATAAAAGTGCTTACTGGTACATGGGGAACTGGTAAGGATTATTTAATGATAGCTACTGCTTTGGATTTTATAAAGAAAGGTAAATATGACAAAATTATATGGGTTAGAAATAATATAGAAGTTAAGAATACAAAACCAATTGGTTATTTACCGAATGGTATTAAAGAAAAATTATTACCTTTTGCTATGCCATTAGCTGATCATGTAGGTGGTAAAGATGGACTGGAAATATTGATTCAGCAAGGTAAGGTTGAAATAGAACATCTTGGATTTATGCGTGGTAGAAATATTGAACGTGCTATCGTAATATGTAGTGAAGCTGAAAATATGACTACAGAGCATATTCAGATATTGTTGAGTAGAATTGGTGAAAATTCAGTTTTATGGTTAAATGGTGATTTTAGACAGGTTGATGATAAGGTATTTGAAACCAATAATGGATTAAATACTTTGATAAATAAATTAAAAGGATTTAATCGTTTTGGTTTCGTTCAATTACAGAAAACAGAAAGAAGTGATACAGCAGCTTTGGCTGATTTGTTAAATTAAAATATAGATTGTGAAGCGGAGGAAACGCTTATGAAAGATATAACTCAATTAGAAATTCCGTTGGATGAGTTATTAGCAAATCCTAATGAACTTAGTCCTATTATGTATCAATATTATAAGGGTTTGCAAAATAGAAGAATTATTATAAACGATCAAATAACAAGTAATATTGTTGAATACGTTATGTTACCATTATTGGAATTTGACAATGATGGTACAGGTAAACCAATTGAAATAATACTATGTACTATTGGTGGTTCTTTATTTGACGGTATGCCTTTATGTGACATTATAGATAATCTTAAAACACCTACAATTATTAAAGTATTGACATACGCTTATTCAATGGGTGGTTTAATTTTAATGGCAGGGTATAATAATCCTAACGTTAAAAAAGTTTGTTATAAACATTCTACTGCCCTGCTTCACGCAGGAAGTACATATTTAGAAGGTAATTCAACTAGTGTTAAAGATACATTTAATTTTCATCAGAAGTACGAAGAAAAAATTAAAGAATATACTTTGTCACATTCAAAAATTACTGAAGAAGAATATGATAAAATGGAGCGTTATGAATGGTACATGACCTCTGATATTATGCTTGAAAAAGGTTTAGTTGATGAAATTCTTTAATTTTTATTTTAATGTCGATTGCGTATATTATTCCATTAAAAATTATATGTCAATGTATATAGTTTTGTCAATACTACTACTTTTTTATTTTCAAAAGAAAGGAATGGTGGCTTATCTTTGATTTAAATAGATTGCCTAATGAAAGCAATTTTGAATATAAGTTAC
>ENA-OWOZ01001816-OWOZ01001816.1-bioreactor-metagenome-genome-assembly--contig:-NODE-1816-length-17846-cov-6.198829_pt1 | contig 17846 bp, 20 predicted proteins | sample MGYA00238140_ERZ651804 | MGnify/ENA primary metagenome ERZ651804 (study PRJEB26910, sample SAMN07631232) | bioreactor metagenome | isolation source: Switchgrass digestor | place: USA: Dartmouth... | reverse complement strand
ATCTTATGACTGATGAAGGTTTGCTGGATACCCAGTACGGGGTGAAGGGTGTGACTTATACCTGGAATGAGGACAGGACCACGCTGACACTGACCCAGGATGCAATAGATGATATGGCAAACGGCAGCAAGAAATACGCACTGGGAAGTTGCATGATGCTGGACAATTACGCACGGCGCAGAATTTGGGAAGCCAGGCCTACAGACGAGTTGACCCTTGTGACGGTTGATACCTGGCTCAAGGAACCTATGGCAAAATATACTGCCGACTATAATGCGGCCGGCGGTAAATTTGATCCGACCGACCCGCGTTTTGAACCGATGCAGGAGGTTGCAACCAAACTGGAAAATGCCCGGAAGGAGTATATTGCGAAAATAATCGCTTCAAAGACAGAAGCTGAATTTGAAAGGAATTATAATGAAGCGATCCAGGTTTTGAAGGAACTCGGGCTTGACGAGTTTATAAAGTGGAAGAATGACGGATTCCAGAACGCTAAAAATGCTCTCGGTCAGAAGCACAGCTGGAAGCCTCTCCTGAACAAGTAATATTACCATGCAGCCCTCCTGCAAATGCGGGAGGGCTGCAAAAAAAGGAGGACGTATGATAAACGAGAGGATAATAATCGACACTGATATAGGCGATGACATAGATGATGCATTTGCGATCGCATATGCTGTAAAATCAGGCCTTTTGATAGAGGGTATTACTACGGTTTTCAGAAACTCGGAAAAAAGAGCTAAAATAGCAAAAGCGCTGCTGAGAATATTTGGGCGTGAAGATATCACCGTATGCGCGGGAACAGACACGCCGCTGGTCGCACCTGTACGTGCCATGGATAAGGACAGCTATTCGGCAGACGGAAAATTTATACCATGCCAGTATAGAGATGAAATGGACAGTGAAGTGTTTGACGAACGCCATGCTGTGGATTTCATCATCGAAAAAGCGAATGAATTCCCCGGAGAGATCACGCTTGTTGCAATAGGGCCGCTTACGAATGTTGCACTGGCGATAAGAAAGGCGCCCGATATAATTAAAAAGCTCAAGGGAATCACTGTTATGGGCGGATATTTTACATGTAATAAACCCGAGTGGAATATTCTTTGCGATCCTGAAGCGGCAAGAATCGTTTTCTCTTCCGATATACCGCTCAGGGCTGTCGGACTTGATGTTACGCTCAAGTGCAGGCTTGAAAAACCCTTGCTGGAAAAGCTCAGGACTGCGTCGGACAGTTCGTCTGAATTGCTGTTCAGCATGATGGATCAATGGTTCAGGCATTATGAGTTTGAGTGTCCTGTGCTTCATGATCCGCTTACGATAGGGACGATAGTCTGCAACAGCTTTGTAATATTTGAAGAACAGCCCGTGCTGGTAATGCTGGACAGGGATCAATACGGGATAACGGCTGTAAAAGAAGATACTGCGGAATACGGGTGCAGGAAGATATGGGTAGCGGTTTCCGTCGATCCTGACAGTTACCTTAACGATTTTATCAGGAAGGTTTTTTAAATACGCAAAGAAAGGTAGATACGGTCAAATATATGCTAAAAACTAAATGCTTGAATCCCATGCTGATAAATGCGCTTGCAAAATGCGGACATGGGGACAGAATACTTATTGCCGACGGCAACTATCCGCTCGATTCTCAGGCCAATGAAGGCGCGGAAAGGATATATCTTAATCTTACACATGGTATACCTCTTGTCACTGATGTGCTTAAGGTAATAGAAGCCGTGCTGCCCATAGAAAGCTATACTGTTATGGTTGACGACACCGGGAATACATCTCCGATAGCAGAGGAATTCAAGGCGATACTTCCACGGGATGCTTGCTGTACAAAGCTCGGCAGGTTTGAATTCTATGAGGAATGCAGGAAGGAAGGGCTCAGAGCAGCCATATTGACAGGAGAGCAAAGACTATATTCCTGTATTATTCTAACGACAGGTACTGTTAAGAAAGGATAATTGTAATGGCAAAAATTGTTGTGGCAGGCAGTATGAATATGGACCTGGTGATTGCTGCTCCGCGTCTCCCGGTTATCGGGGAGACTATACTTGGAAGCGGTTTTGAGACGATTCCAGGCGGCAAGGGAGCAAACCAGGCAGTAGCAGCCGCCAGGCTCGGCTGCAGTGTAGCGATGATTGGATGTGCCGGAGACGATCTTTTTGGAAAAAACCTGATAGATAATTTAAAAGCAAACGGCGTTGATACCAGCGGTATAAAAATACTGCAGGGAACACCTACAGGCGTAGCCGTGATCCTGATCGAAAAGGGCAACAACTATATCATAGTGGATCCCGGAGCCAATGCGATGCTCGAACCCGGTGATATACAAAACCATGAAGAGCTTATCAGGAACTGTGATTTGGTCATAACACAGCTGGAGATACCCATAGAAACGGTGAAGCATGTCCTCAAAACCGCTAAAAGGAATAATGTCAGGACGCTGCTGAATCCGGCGCCGGCCGCCGAACTTGGCAATGAACTGCTTGAAATGGTTGATGTACTTACTCCAAACGAAACCGAATGTGAAATAATGACGGGAGTAAAAATCAAAAGTATTGAGGATGCCAAAACAGCCGCAAGGATCCTTTTGAGCAGAGGTGCAAAAAACGTAGCGGTGACTCTTGGCGCAAACGGTGCTATCTATAACTGCGGAGAAAGGCTGGTCCATAAGCCTGTCCGGAAAGTAAGGGTCGTAGATACCACTGCCGCAGGTGATTCTTTTTCAGGAGCGCTTGCTGCCGCGCTTTCCGACGGAGCTGATATGGACTCGGCAATAGACTTTGCTAATGCCGTCGGGACGCTGACGGTCACTAAAAAAGGTGCTCAGACTTCTCTGCCATACCTTAGTCAGGTAATGGAGTATATGGGGGGATGAACAGAATGACCCGAAGGGAAAAATTCTACAGCGCGATGAGAAGATTGGACGATTCCTATGTCCCGTTTGAGTTTATCTTATGCCCTTCACTGAAAAGAGAATTTAAAAAAAGGACGGGAAGAGAGGATTACGAAAATTTCTATGATTTACCCGCCAGGATACTATTCCCTGACTATACCGGCCGGAAAGATAAGTTCTATGGATACTTCGAATCTGTGGAGGGTCTCGAGATCAATGACTGGGGGATCGGATTCAAACCGGGGCGGACCGATGATTTTAAAATGATGAAGCATCCGATGAAAGATTTTGAAAGCCTGAAGGAATTTGAGGAGTATCCATATCCGGATCCTGTCCGTGACTATGATTGGGATAAGCTTAAATCACAGGTCAGAGAGGTTAGGGACAGAGACCTTATAGCAGAGGGCTACCTTGAGATTACCATTTTCGAGACAGCCTGGTATTTGCGGGGCATGGATAACCTAATGGTTGATATGCTCACCGATCCGGAAACTGCAGAATACCTTCTTGACCGCATCACTGAAAGGAGATGCCTGTCGGCAAAAATGCTTGCCGAAGCAGGGTGTGATGTGCTGCGTCTTGGTGATGACGTGTCGACACAGCGTGGTATGCTTATGAGCCCCGATCTGTGGAGACAGTTCCTGAAACCAAGGCTGATGAAGGTTATCAGTGCTGCAAAAGAAGTTAGCCCGGACATATTGATTTTCTACCATGGATGCGGGGATTTACAGGAAATCATACCGGATCTGATAGATGCAGGTATTGATATACTGAATCCTGTACAACCCGAATGTATGGATCCGATCAAAATAAAGGAAGAGTATGGAGACAGGATTTCCTTCTGGGGAACCATCGGCACACAGACCACTATGCCGTTCGGAAGCGTTCGGGAGGTAAAGGATGCATGCAACATGATGATAAAGCATGTCGGCAAGGGAGGCGGCTTATTTCTTGCTCCATCGCATGTACTTGAGCCTGAGGTGCCCTGGGACAATATAGAGGCTTTTGTCGATGCAGTTAAATCGTTTAACGAGAAACATATGTGACCGGAGGTGAATATGAACAATAAAGAAAGATTTATGGCACTCATGGAAGGCGAGAAAGTAGACAGGGTCCCAATATACTATTTCGGTACGTGGAGAGAAACAAAGGAACGCTGGCAGAGGGAAGGCCTTGAGGGAGAAATCGATTTTGTGGCGGATGCCGGACCCCAGGTACCCGGAATGGACCCCGACTGGGAATATGGCATGTGGGGCTGCCATGGCCTGGTAAGAGTCGGGCTGCTTGGTGATATTGAGCCTTGTGTTATAGAAGAAACAGATGATTATATTATCAGAATGAACGAAGTAGGAGAGGTCACAAAGGAAGCCAGGACAGGGACATCCATGCCTCTTGTCCTGAAATATGCACTTGAGCCTGCATGGGACTCGTGGAACGATTTCAAAAGGTACCTGGACCCTGAGGATCCGAGGAGAAGGCCTGTGGACTGGGAGAAAAAAGCAGAAGAGCTGATGGAGAAGGATATGGTGCTTTCTTTTATGGGGGGCAGTTTATACGGGTGGTTCAGGAACTGGATGGGGATCGAGAACATTTCGTATCTCATGTACGATGACCCGGACCTCTATGACGATATGATGTCACATATCGTAGACATGCAGATAAAGCTTATGGAACCGGTACTGAAGAAAGTAAAATTCCAGTTTGCATATCTCTTTGAGGACTGCTGCGGTTCAGAAGGCCCGCTGTTTTCTCCCGAAATTTACACCGACATGCTTGACAGGCACTACAGGAAGCTTATCAGCTTTTATAAGGATAACGGCGTAGATTACATCCTTCTTGACAGCGATGGAAAGGTGGACAAGTTTGTCCCACTTTGGCTGGATTCAGGTGTAGATATAATCTTCCCTCTTGAAGTCGGGAAATGGAAAGCAAACCCGGCCGACATGAGAAGCAGGTTTGGCGATGAGCTGAAAATCATCGGCGGAGTCGACAAGAGCATCGTGGCTGAAAACGAGGACGTAATACGGAAGACCTTGCTTGATCTTAAGCCTGAAGTCGATAAGGGCGGCTTCCTGCCGATGCCTGATCACAGGATACCTCCACATTGCTCGCTGGAGCAGTTCAAAACGTATATAAGGGTATTCAGAGAGGTTTTCAGTTACTGATTTTTCGACAGGATCCTGTCACCGTCAGCTCACTGCATATATGTTAGCCTGGATCGACACGATAAAACAGTTGAAGGTCGGGGTGTTCTCAAACTCGGCTCTGTCGTTGGCCTTTCTGTTATTGCTCTTTTGATTCGTACTCAAGGCTGTTTATCAGTTTACTGGCTGCAATGGACAATGGCACATCTTTTAACCAGGCGGCACCTATGCTTCTGGGCGGGATTTTTTCCAAAGGCTCGATTTCATACAAATTGCCTTTTGCCAAATCATCTTTGATGAAATTCTTAATAACACACGCTATACCAAAGTCAAACCTGGCGAATTGTATCAGCAAATCAATGTTGCCAAGCTCAAAATCCGGTCTCACCGATATGGAATTCTCCTGAAAGTACCTGTCGATATACAGCCTCGAATTGCTGCTTCTTTCCAGCAAAAGCAGGGGGTGTTTCACTATTTCACTCAATGGCTGTTTTTGGGTGCTGAGATGTTTGTACTTTTCACCGGCAACGAAGCAATCCTGTATTTCCATTATGCTTTTTAAGTGAAGCTGCTCGTCATGAAATGGCATATTAATGATCCCAAAATCGATTTTGCCGGCTTTTAAATGGCTTATGATCTCAGGCGTAGTCGGACATATTACATGTACCTTAATGGCGGGGTGAGCCATGTTGAAGCGCTTTAAATGAGGCAGCAGATAATGCTTGCAAAGAGTATCGCTTACCCCTATTCGTATTTCTCCGCTAAGCAGATTTTTTATGTCCTCTATTTTCTTCTTTGCTGCAGATATGAAATTAAAAGCCTGATCAATGTATTTATAGAGGACTTCCCCCTCCTGTGTCAGCTTAACGCCTTTTGGGGTCCTTATGAACAGCGTGCATCCCATGTCGTCTTCAAGTTGTTTGATAGCCCTGCTTACAGCCGGCTGGGTTATATACAGCTGTTCCGAAGCTTTTGAAATGCTCCCGTATTGGGCGGCAAAATAAAATGTTTTGAATGATTCCAGATTCATAGGTATTACCCACCTTTATAACTTATATAAACAATATGCATTTCATTTATATCATGCCATCCATTATAATCAAACTATAAATAAATGCAAGGAGGTTTTGTAATATGGGTACAAAAATAGGTATAAATGGATTTGGAAGGATCGGCAGGGATACTTTTAAGGTAATCCTGGAGAAATACCCAGGCGAACTCGACGTCGTTGCCATTAACGATCTGACTGACGCAAAGACACTGGCACATCTTTTGAAATATGACTCTTTATATGGAAAATTCAACGGAACTGTGGAAGCAAGGGAAAATACCCTGGTGGTTAACGGCAAAGAGATAAAGATACTGTCTGAGAGGGACCCTGGAAACATTGACTGGAAGGGGATGGGAGTAGAAATAGTCCTTGAATCGACCGGCCTGTTTACTAAGAGGGATAAAGCAGAAGCACATATTACAAAGGGAGGGGCCGGGAAAGTACTCATATCCGCTCCTGGAACAGATGAGGACATAACGATAGTATTGGGTGTCAATGAGAATAAATATGACCCCGAAGCACATCACATCATATCCAATGCTTCCTGCACCACAAACTGCCTTGCACCGGTAGCCAAAGTACTGAATGATAACTTTGCCATAAGGAAAGGTTTTATGACCACAGTACATGCATACACGAATGATCAGAGGATCCTGGACCTTCCTCACAGCGATCTTAGAAGAGCAAGAGCCGCGGCCGAGTCTATCATTCCCACCAAAACCGGCGCTGCTAAAGCAATTGGTGTGGTTTTGCCTGAGCTGTCGGGAAAGCTCAGTGGATACTCGCTGAGAGTACCGGTTCCAACAGTTTCTGTAATTGACCTTGTGGCTGAAACAGAAAGGAATGTTACAAAAGATGAAGTAAATGCCGTGTTCAAAGCTGCTGCAGACGGACCAATGAAGGGTATAATGAAATACTCCGAAGAGCCTTTGGTTTCTGTAGATTACAAGGGCGATCCTGCATCAGCCATATTTGATGCATTGTCCACAATGGTAATAGGCGACAACCTGGTTAAAGTTGTTGCATGGTATGACAATGAATGGGGTTATTCCAACAGGTATGCCGATCTGGCTGCATTTGTAGCAGCGAAAATGAATTGAATATTGTTTATCGTCTGATGATTCTACCTGCTTCCTGGTCTTCGGCTTTTTGCAAAATGGTGCATGAAATGAACAGCATCCGGATATACGATATGTTATACTCCTCATTGAAAGGAGATGCAGGTATGTCATTCATATCGGATTTTGAAAGCGCAATTGAATACATTGAGGAAAACCTGACCGGCGATAGTACATGATAAGGAAACAGAAAAGTCCAGGCAGACGTTTGGCTGGCATATACAGTATAATTACAGTGAGGAGAAGTATAATGAAACGCTTCGTATCGTTTTGCGAAAAAAACCAATACCTGGGTCTTCTCGGCTTGTTGGGACTGATATCTGATAACAGATCGCTGCGTATACTGTTGCTGTTCTGGGTGTTTGGCTTTGTCCCCATTTTCTATAATCCCGCCGTCTTTTTTCAATCGCTGAGACAGCTGTTTGGAATGTTGATCATTTCTATACGCTATGGTTCCCGCATCCCAAATGCAGAGCACTACAATGGAAGTGTAAAGTATTCACTGCCCTTTCGCGGGACATGGACAGTGGTCAACGGCGGGGTCGAGGAAGCGACTTCCCACTCATGGCAAATCCAGACGCAGCGGTATGCTTATGACTTTATAATCATTGATGAAGAAGGGAACAGCTTCTCCGGAAGCCGCACGAATCCTGAGGATTATTACTGTTACGGGAAAGAGATATTGGCTCCGGCGGACGGTGTAGTAGTAGAAGCCAAGGACGGATATCCTGACAGCATGATACTGGAAAATGGTGAAGCAAATTGTGCCGCCAGGGATATCCGTGGCAATTATATCCTCATTCGGCATGCAGAAAGGGAATACGGCCTGTTGGCTCATTTAAAGCAGGGCAGTATTCGTGTGAAACCGGGCGATACCGTAAAACCTGTATTATTGTGAAGCAAATATGCATGTGAAATCATTACAGGTTTCCTGTGCGAAATCCCCGGAAGCAGGAAGTAAGATCCGGCACTGTTTTATAAAGCTGGGAACCTCCGACTATTGACAATGCGCTGAACTGTTATGTATAATCCATATAAAATTCTTCAATTTATCAAATTAAAGCGAAAACACGTTGAACTAAATTTCATACAATTGAATAAAATGATCCATAAGTGCATAAAGGCAATGACCGGGAAGTAGTAGCGGTTGTGAAATATCCTTTCAGAGAGCTTTCGGTTGGTGTGAAGAAAGCAGGGTATCGGCCGTGAATTCATCCCAAGAGCTGCAGGCTCAAAGACGAGCTCCCGTTTGTCAGCTTGTCCTGTAGGCTGTGCCGGATCCATCCGTTATAATGGAGAGCAATGATAGTTGCTCACTGAGGCTGTGGGAACACAGCGAAGCAAGGTGGTACCGCGGATGGAAATCTCGCCCCTGTTTATTGGACAGGAGGCGTTTTTATTAATACAGCATATTTGGTTTAGCCGGCGGATTTGCACGCGGCAAATATCCGCATCAAAAATACAGACAGTTTTGATATTTAAGATATAAACTTATTTACCATGGGGGGATGAAAATGAAGATGAAGATGAAGAAATTAATAAGGGTGGCAGCTGCTATCCTGTCCTGCGCATTTGTCATAATGGCGGCCGGCTGCGCAAAAAACGGTACGAAGGAAAGCGACGTTGCGTCGACAGTGAGCAGCGATTCTTCAAAAAAGTACAGCATAGGGATAATACAGTATGTGGACCACGTTGCACTGAATTCAGCAAGGGAAGGATTTATTGACGCATTGAAAGACAACGGCTATGTGGACGGCGAAAATATCGCGATCGACTATCAGAATGCCCAGGGAGACCAGTCTAATCTCTCTACCATCAGCGACCGTTTCATAGCCAACAAGGTCGACCTGGTGCTGGCAATTGCGACTTCGGCTGCGCAGGCTATTGCCGGGAAGACCACTGAGATCCCGATCCTCGGGACTGCAATTACGGATTATGAGGCGGCGAAGCTGGTGAATTCCAATGAAGAACCCGGCGGAAACGTAACCGGCACTACTGACATGAATCCGGTCAGGGAACAGATCGACCTCCTTGTCAAACTCGTACCGGATGCCAAAACGGTAGGCGTGCTTTATACATCAAACGAGGATAACTCCATTGTCCAGGCGAAACTCGCAAAAGAAGCTGTAGAAAACCTGGGGCTGAATTACGTCGAAGTAACGGTGTCCAACTCGAATGAAGTACAGCAGGCAACCCAGGACATCGTTGAAAAATGCGACGCAATATACATTCCCACCGATAATATTTTTGCATCTTCGATGCCACTTGTGCACGGAGTTACGTCTGTGTCGAAAACCCCGGTCATATGTGGAGAGTCCGGGATGGTTTCCAACGGCGGATTGGCAACATTGGGCATTAACTACTATGACCTGGGATACCAGACCGGCCTTATGGCTATAAAGATCCTTAAAGGCGAGGCTAAACCGGCCACTATGCCCATTGAATCGGCCACCAAGTTTGATTATGCGATAAACGGCGCGGTAGCCGATGAAATCGGGATAGAAATCCCTGAAGACCTCAAACAGTATGTAATTGAAGGGAATGCCAATTAAGTTACGGAAAAATTCCGGTGCATCCCATATAACCAGTTAAGCGGCGATGTTTACTGCAACTGAAAACATAGCAGTTAAACAGAATCTAACAGGAATCGGGTGGATGAAATGCTGCAAATTATTCTGGGCGCCCTGTCTCTCGGACTGTTGTGGTCCATAATGACCATTGGAGTATATATAACTTACAGGATCCTTGACATTGCGGACCTGACGGTTGAGGGAAGCATTGCGATGGGCGCTGCTATCGCTGCGCAGGCTATTACCGCGGGAATCGACCCATACCTCTCAACATTTCTGGCCATGTTGGGAGGTATGGCCGCAGGGCTTGTGACAGGCATATTCCATACAAAACTTAAAATCCCGGCGCTGTTGTCAGGTATTCTGACAATGATTGCCCTGTATTCGATCAACCTGAGGATCATGGGGAAAGCGAACATTTCGCTGCTGCGCGTCGATACGGTTTACACGGTCTTCCAGAGACTCGGCCTTGACCGCAACGGGTCGGCGATCGTCCTGGGGCTGATATGCGTAACCGCAATAGTGGTTATCCTGTATTGGTTCTTCGGCACAGAAATCGGGTGCGCGATCAGGGCGACCGGCAATAATCCCAAAATGGTGCGGGCGCAGGGGATCAATACGAACACTACCATATTGATAGGGCTGATGATCAGCAACGGTCTCGTGGCGGTGAGTGGCGCACTGATCGCTCAGTACCAGAGCTACGCTGACATCCAGATGGGCGTCGGTTCCATTGTCATCGGCCTTGCTTCCGTCATTATCGGAGAGGTCCTGTTTGGCAGGAAGCATTTTATGAGGCGACTGATTTCGCTGGTACTGGGTTCGATAACTTATCGTTTCATCATTGCATTCGTGCTGAAACTCGGCATGCCCGCCAACGACCTCAAGCTCTTTACGTCGATCACGGTTGCTGTTGCGCTGGCGCTGCCAACGATCAGAAAATACGTTCACCCCGTGAAAATAACCATCGTGGAGGAGGGTGAATAAAAAATGCTGAAGATAACCGGATTATACAAAGTTTTTAATTACGGTACCGTAAATGAAAAGATAGCGCTGCGCAATATCAACCTCGAACTTGAAGAAGGGGATTTCGTTACATTGATCGGCGGGAACGGCGCCGGCAAGTCTACGCTGCTTAACTGCATTGCCGGGGTGTACGTGGCCGAAAAGGGTTCAATCGTTGTTGACGGCACTGACGTGACAAAACTGCCTGAATACAGGCGTGCTTCGATGCTCGGACGGGTGTTCCAGGACCCGATGATGGGCACTGCGGCCGATATGAATATTGAGGAAAACCTGGCACTTGCCTACCGCCGGGGCCAGCGGCGCACTTTAAAATGGGGCATCGGAAACAAGGAGCGCGCAATATACAGAGAATTGCTCAAACAGCTTGAACTTGGGCTGGAAAACAGGCTCGGCGACAAAGTGGGGCTCCTGTCGGGAGGCCAGCGGCAGGCGCTGACTTTGCTGATGGCGACGCTGAAAAAACCGAGGCTTTTACTCCTTGATGAGCATACGGCAGCCCTTGACCCGAAGACTGCCGATAAGGTGCTCCGGCTTACAGACCAGCTTGTTGAAGAAAACAAACTGACTACGCTGATGGTCACTCACAACATGAAGGATGCCATCAGGCACGGGAACCGTTTGATCATGATGCATGACGGACGCATAATACTGGACATAAAAGGCGAAGAAAAGAAGAAGCTGACGGTGGAAGACCTGCTGAAGCGCTTTGGGCAGGCAAGCGGCTCTGAGTTCCTTGAAGACCGTGCGCTGCTCTCATAAGATGGCAGCGTCTATATGTTCGGTACGCAGGTGATACATTACAAGTTCCCGTATGCCGCTTACCTGTGCGGTGTTCCTGGAAGTAATAAATAATGCAGCTTTTGCCCGGGGCATGTCCCCGGGCTTTTAAAATGATACAGCCAGATCAGAAGTGGGACTGACCGTCACAGTGATCCTGTTGCGCGGGGTCCTGTCTTCCTAGTTGTCGAAGGGAACGCTTATCAATTTGCTGACATTTTATGCTCTCTCTTAACTCTTTATCATCAGCCAGGAGAACTTTCAGGATTTTTTTCAACTGCTCCCTTCTGTTTTTATCGCTGCCCCAAAACTCTATATCTTCATAAAACTCCAACGCGTATTCCTTTAGCTCTTTGACCAGGGAATCCATTGCGGATTGATTATCAATGTCATTTACAACAATGTCGAAATTCTGCAGTGATAAAGTGACTGAACCGTCATCCTCCACATACCTGTCCGCTGTAAAAACAATATCCCTGACCAGCTCTTTTGCCATATCTATACTGATGCCCATGAAGAAATCCTCATTGGTATAAGAATTTCAGAAATTCGCTGCAGAATTAACATGCAGATCCACTTGACAAAAGCCTGGATGTATTATAAAAGGATTAAAAACGATTCTGAGGGATGGTTTGGGAGAAGAAAAACATGTGTCACGTACGTGCGGCTGAGAAAACGATGTGTATGATTTAAACAGGATAGCATATGAATCGGAAACCTACTGGGGATACGACCTCGAATATATGAAAAGATTCGAGGAAGTTTACAGTGTCAGTGAAGATTATGTCAGGACAAATCCTACTTTTGTACTTTCAGAGGGGAACGCCATTATTGGATTCTATTCTCTGTCAGTACAGGGCAAGGAAACGGAACTTGAGTTGTTTTATATTGACCCCGATACATAGGGAAAGGTTATGGCAAAAATGTGGGACCATTTGATGATAAGTTATTGCAAAAAAAGCAGGCATAGAATCTTTTTTATTGGTAACAAGCCCGCAGGCCAAAGGGTTTTATGAAAAAATGGGCGCTGATGTGATAGACGAGGTGGATTCGCTGTTGCGGGAAGGTCGAAAAATACCGAGATTGAAGTTTGTAATAAATATATAGCACAATCAGTGATTTGCTCTATATCCGGAAGGACTAAGCCCTCGTAAACTTAATCCATAGATCAGAAGGATTATAACCGGAAACAGAATTACCGCAGATGCAAATCGAGGTTTTAAGTGCGATTAATCCTATAATCGGCCCTCCTATGATTTGACCAAGGGCATCTATTTGTTCATGCGTGAAAAACGAGCTGACATGAATAATTTGGATAATCAGGTAAAAGGTGGCTTCCCAGCAATGAGAAACAACCCGTGGACCGAAATAGAATTAGATGATTATGAAAATCATATGAGCCTTGATACTGTTTTTCAGCTTCAGACGCTGAATCAGGTAATGAGGGAGCAATTCCATACATATCCTATGCAATACGCAGTCAAGCCCTGTCGGGATGCTGCTTGCACAAATTAAAGACAGATGCTACCATATTGGTGATATTTCTGGAAGCGAGGCAATCCAATGCCGTCGATTGCTTGACTTGACTAACTGAATATTAGCTGGATAAAGCAGTTTTCTGCCCTTTTTGGGGTTATGCTGTATAGGTAAATACCGCTTCAATCGAATTGGTAATTGATGTTTATGTATTATCAGATCAGGAGATAGGTTGAGGTTATATGGGGTTTTTCTCAATAAATGCAACTGATCTTAAATGGATCAACGGCAGTAAAGATGATCCGAAGGATCTTTGCCTTCACGGGCATGCAATAGCTGTTATTGGGAATCGAAAACTTGAATATGATGCAACAATCAGTGCGACAGCTTTATACTTATTGAAGTCACTGACGGAAGACCATATCATTTACAAGGATAACCAGATGCTTCCGTGTTGTGGATTTTCCTATATTCCTAATGAGAAACTGGACAATGTTACGATACTTGGTTCTCCAAACGGGATAGACTGGTCGATTATTCATGATGGGGAAACAGTTGTATTGGAATTGGAAGATGGGACGAAAGAAACTGTATCTATAGAGGAATATACGGCAGAAGTCTTCAGATTTGCTGATATGGTAGAAGATTTCTATTGTTCATGTTCTCCAAAGATATTACCTGAGGATAAATTTGAGAGGGATGGATATATCGCTTTTTGGAATGAATGGCATAGAAGAAGACGTCAGCGTATGGCCTAAAGCTTAATGGGCCGGCTTCTGTTGCTATACTTACAGGAAAATTGCAATCCGGAGTCAACATAATCGGACACCGGAAATGTCTATTGTATTCCGACACATCCAACGGAAGGGGTTGTTCGCGGAAAGTTTCCCTGCGGTTGATTTTGTCACCTTATATTAACCACAAATCCATTGAGGCATGATTTGATGGGTAAGTATAATAAAAGCGGGTGATGTGGATGAAAGAAATCAATATTGCCAGAAACATCGCCAGGTTGCGGCGTGAGAAAGGACTTACGCAGGAGGACCTTGCGAATTACATTGGCGTATCGAAGGCTTCTGTTTCCAAATGGGAGACCGGCCAGAGTTATCCTGACATCACGTTTCTGCCGCAGCTTGCGACTCTTTTCAATATCAGTATTGATGAGCTCATGGGTTATGAACCGCAAATGAGCATGGAAGATATCCGCAAACTGTATGTGAAATTATCTGCCGATTTTGCTTCGGAACCATTTGATGAAGTACTGGACTCCTGCCGCGAAATCGTAAAGAAGTATTTTTCCTGCTTTCCCCTGCTGTTCCACATCGGAGCCCTGCTTGTAAACAACTGCATGGAAGCGGGAGACAGGGAAAAAACCCTTTCTGTCCTTTCGGAAGCCAAAAAGCTGTTTGTCCGGGTGAAAACAGAAAGTGAAGATGCGGAGCTTGTGCAAATGGCATTAAACATGGAGGCATGCTGTGCCCTGATGATGGGGGATCCGAACGAAGTGATCGGGTTGCTGGAGGGAACGAGCCATAAGATACTTTCTTCCGAATCGCTGCTCGCGTCAGCCTATCAAATGCTTGGCAAATCGAAAGAAGCAAAAATGATACTGCAGGTCGCCATGTACCAGCATATGGTTATACTTTTCGGAGCGTTAACGGATTATCTTATGCTGTGTACAGATGACCCGGAACATTATGATGAGACATTCAAGCGTGCAAATGACATTGGTGAGGCTTTTGACTTAAAGAAACTGCATCCGTCGCTGCTCATGAAGTTCTATATCGTTGTCGCCCAGGGGTATGCCATGCTTGGAAATACAGAAAAAGCCCTTGAGATCCTTGAAAGATATGCAGAACTTGTAACCAGTGATATTTACCCGTTGCAGTTAAAAGGAGACGATTATTTTTACCTGATAGATCAGTGGATCGATGAGCTCGATCTGGGGAATACACTTCCCAGGAATGAAAAAATAATACGTAAGAGCATGGCCGACGGAGTCATAAATAACCCTGCATTTGCGATACTGGCTGATGAAATCCGGTTTAAGAGGATCGTAGAAAAACTGAAAAATAACTGTTGGGAACAGGGCACTTTACGAAAGAAATGAAACCGGGACATTATTAAAGGGGGAAGTGATTCATGGATCTGACCACGTTGAAAGAATATCTGCCGTTTCTTATTCCGTTGGTGATCGCTCAGTTTGCGCTTGCCATTACTGCGCTTATCCATGTGCTGCGTCATCCCCGTTACCGTTTCGGGAATAAAGTGATGTGGATACTTATCGTCATGTTTATACAGTTCATCGGTCCTGCTTTATATTTTGCTTTCGGCAGAGGTGAGGAATAGATGGGCATCCTGGAAATCAGGCAGCTTTATAAGCGCTTCGGACACCATGAAGTGCTGAAAGGATTGGATATGGATGTACCCGAACATTCCATTTTCGGCTTTGTCGGGCAGAACGGCGCAGGCAAAACAACGACAATGAAAATAATCCTTGGGTTATTGAAGCCGGATAGCGGCTCTGTGACCGTATGCGGTGAAAAAGTTGAGTATGGCGGATCCGGGACCAACCGACATATAGGCTATCTCCCTGATGTTCCGGAGTTTTATGGGTACATGGATCCAATGGAATATATGAAGCTGTGCGGTGAGATAGCCGGTCTCACGAAGAGCCAAATCAAGTCGAGGAGCGAGGAATTGCTGGAACTTGTGGGACTGAAAGAGCATCGAAAAAAGAAAATCGGCGGGTTTTCCAGGGGGATGAAGCAGCGCCTTGGCATCGCACAGGCCCTGCTGAATGAGCCAAAGCTCCTGATCTGTGATGAACCTACATCAGCGCTTGACCCGATCGGCAGGAAGGAAATACTTGATATCCTGCTTGCGGCAAAGGGGAAGACGACCATTGTATTTTCGACCCATATCCTGGCCGATGTTGAAAAGATATGCGACCGTATCGCGGTATTGCATGGCGGGAAGCTTGCGCTCTGCGGCACGCTTTCTGAAATAAGGGAGCGTCACAGGCTCCACGGTTTCATCCTTGAGTTCGGGAGTGAAAAAGAAGCCTCCTGTTTCGAGAATGCGGAAGAACTGAAGCAGCCGTCGATCAGCCTGTCACGCAATGGCAGCACCGTAAAGGTGTTTCTGGCCGATGGCGATATGGACGGGCATTTCCTGTTGCATGTGTTATCGCAAAAACACATCGTTCCGTTGAAATTTGCGGTAATGGAACCGACATTGGAAAGCCTGTTTGTGGAGGTGGTTCGATGACAGGCTATCTGGCATTTTTGAAGAAAGAGTTCTTTGAATACACAAAAACCTTCAAATTATTCATTATGCTGATGGTCTTTGCAGTTTTCGGGATCACGAATCCCCTTACAGCAAAATTACTGCCTGAAATTCTTGGAAGCCTTATACCCGACAGTGTCGTCATAACATTGCCGGAGCCGACGGCTTATGATGCCTGGACGCAGTTTTTCAAAAACGCGACTCAAATCGGGCTGCTCGTGATGGTGATCCTGTTCAGCAGCGTTTTATCTTCCGAACTGTCAAAGGGAACCCTTATCAATTTGCTGACAAAAGGATTGTCCAGGACAGCGGTCATTCTTTCAAAATACACCTGCATGGTCCTGTTATGGACGACGAGTATTGCCCTGTGCTTCGGGCTGACCTATGGTTACACGGTGTATCTTTTCCCGAAGGATGAAACATCATATCTGCTGTTTTCTGTGTTTTGCCTGTGGCTTTTTGGCCTGTTTTTGATGGCGGCTCTATTGTTTTCAGCCACATTGACAAGAAGCAGTTACGGATGCCTGCTCGTAACAGGCATCGTTGTGGTTATCTGTATGATTTTGAACATCATACCCGCGGTGCATAGATACAATCCCATTTCTTTATCGACGGATAATATGGGATTGATCATGAACTCCATAGAAGCGTCTGCTCTTTACAGCACTATCGTGATCACCTGTTTGCTTTCACTGATTTTTGTGTCCCTTTCGATAGTGGTATTTCAAAAAAAGCAAATATAACCGCAGTATGCCTGGAGGTCGATAGTGATGCTATTCTTCGCAGCAGCAGGAAGTATGATCCCAGGAAGTGTTTCAGTGAATACTCAATAAGTGATAAACGAAACCTCATATCTTGTGTTATGCTGTCCATGCGGGATATGTTTAGTGGTGGTAACATAAGCATACACTATTGGTTAACTTCCCGCACTATTTTTTTAATGGTGTAACATATCTATTGTAATCCTACAAAACAGATGATCAGTTATTTCCTCAATATAGTTATTTTATCTCTGTAATTGTGATATTCTATTATTTAAAGACAAAGATAACGGTGATATTTTATAAATTGGGATGAAAAAGAACGTATGGCGGCAGAAAAACCTGTAGAAGAAATTATGTATAATCAACTGAAAGAAGAAACGCAGAATATGTGCGGGAAATTCGTCCTGCTTGAAGAATTGCTTTCGTGTGCGGAAGCAATAAGTATTGACATGCCAACCTTTCTTCAAAGTCAGCAGGGGCAGAAAATTTTCTGCTCGGTTATCAACAGGCTTGTAAATGAAAAGCTTTTGAAGCCTTCAGGCCCTAAACCAGCTACAAGAAACGGGCTTTATAAAAAATACAGAAAAATATATGCTGAAAAAAAAGATCATGCCTTTACTTCCGAAATAATCAGAAGCATTGAGCCCCCTGCATCAGTTGATTATTATATTAGAAATCACGATGATTTCGTAACCGACAAATCTGTGATAAAAGTTATATCTGATTTTCTGAA
>ENA-OWOZ01001812-OWOZ01001812.1-bioreactor-metagenome-genome-assembly--contig:-NODE-1812-length-17941-cov-3.385076_pt1 | contig 17941 bp, 16 predicted proteins | sample MGYA00238140_ERZ651804 | MGnify/ENA primary metagenome ERZ651804 (study PRJEB26910, sample SAMN07631232) | bioreactor metagenome | isolation source: Switchgrass digestor | place: USA: Dartmouth... | reverse complement strand
AATACATTGACCAATGCAGCTCTTGATCCGAAATGCAAGATACCTGAATACAAGGTATGTGCAGTAAATTTAGAAAAGGCAGTTTAATATAAATTATATAAAAGGTGCTCGTAGGAGCGCCTTTTTTTCTATTGATTAGAACATTATTAGATGGAATGATTTTTTAAAAGTATGGTATAATTTATTAAAAACCCTTATTGCATGAGGAGTTGAAACAAATGGATAAAAATATTGACTTGTCAAGTCCTATATATCAGCAGATTGCTTTGGATATTTCTTCAAAGATTATAAGCGGGCATTATGAAGTAGGAGATAAGCTTTATACCCGTTCAGCTTTAGCAAGCCAATATGGTGTTTCTTCAGAAACTGCCAGGAGGGCTGTAAGTATTCTATCAGACGTGGGAATAGTGGAAGTCACCAAGGGCAGTGGAGTAATAATCAAATCCTGCGAAAAAGCTTTGAAATATGTTAGACAGTATACAGATATTCAAACTATGAAGGACTTGAAAAGAGATATAATTGGCTCTATAGAACGTCAGAACAAGGAGAATGAGAATCTGAGGGAAATGATCGGGATACTTATGGATAAGACAGAACGTTTTAAAGCTAGCAATCCCTTTATACCATATGAAATTTTTATCGACGGAAAATGTAAATTTTTAGGTAAAACCATAAGCGATATAAACTTTTGGCACCATACCTCAGCAACCATAGTAGCGATTAAAAGAAACAATGAATTGCTAATGTCACCTGGTCCCTATGCTGTATTTATAGAAGGAGATTCCATATATTTTGTTGGAGATGAGAATTCTCCTGAAAGGGTATATAGGTACCTATTTTGTTAAAAAAGCATTATAAATATAATAATCAACATAATATGATATTCTTTGATATGATACTTCCAAAGTAGACAGTCTAGTTAATTAAGAATTAGATTATCTACCTGGAGGTATTTTTTTATTTAGACCAGTTAATTTGACTAAAGTAACAACCTTATGATAATATAAAGGTTGTTAGTTAAAATCGTGAAGGGGGATGTTATTGATGAAAAGAGGTATTGCATTATTGCTTATGCTGGCAATTAGTATAGCTGCAGTACTGGGAGGCTGCAGCAGTAATGAACAATCTGAAATAAAGACTATAACAGTAACAAACAATGGTTGGGACAGCCAGATGTTACATAACGAGATAGCTAAGTTTATTGTGTTAAATGGATACGATAACTATGATTTTCAAGTATCCACAGGGTCTTCCACAATGAACTGGCAGGCTATCATAGCCGGAGATGTGGATTTAGACATTGAAAGTTGGACAGATAATGTAGCTACATATCCTGAGGATGTAGCCAATGGGGACATCGTAGATGTAGGTGTTTTGGTACCAGATAGTGCTCAAGGTTTATATGTTCCAAGATATGTTATAGAAGGGGATCCTGAACGAGGCATAGAGCCTATGGCACCTGATCTCAAAACTGTAGAAGACTTAAAGAAATATGCTCACATATTTCCTGACGATGAAGAGCCCGAAAGAGGAAGAATTTTTGGCTCAATTCCAGGATGGATGGCAGATGAGATATTGTACAAAAAGTATGAGTATTATGGACTGGATGAATCATATAACTATGTGAGATTAGGCAGCGAAGCCGCATTATTTGCTTCATTGGCTTCAGCATATAATCTAGGGGAACCGTGGGTAGGTTATTGTTATGAACCAACATGGATAACTGGAAAGCTAGATTTGGTTCTTTTGGAGGATGCACCCTACGACCCGGCTCTATATTTAGAAGGCAAGTGTGAGTTCCCTAAACAAGAACTAAAGATTGTCAGCAGCAATAAATTTGCTGAAAAAGCTCCGGATCTTCTGGAATTCTTCCAGAAATATAAAACAGGCAGTCAACTGATAAGTGAAGCTTTGGCATATTTAGATGAGACAGGAGCTACCCATGAGGAAACAGCGAAGTGGTTTTTAAAGGAAAATGACTACTTATTGGATGAATGGCTGCCTGCAGAAAGAGCTGAAAAAGTTAGAGAAGCTCTTAACTGATACACTCTAAAAAGGAGGACGAGCGTTTGAAGGATTATCTATTACATTTTCCTAAGGAGTGGCAGTTTGATGTAGGCGATACCATTGACCTTTGGATAAAATCTTTTAGCCGAGAACAAAGAGAGATTCTTACAGCAATCAGGAATTTTGTAATCACATCAATAAAGGGGATAAATTGGCTTCTTGCTATTATCCCCTGGTGGCTCCTTATAATAATTGTTATGATACTTGGCTGGAGAATAAGTGGAAAAAAAAGAGTAGGGCTATTATATGGTGCAATGCTGATATTTGTCGGTTCTTGCGGACTTTGGGATCATATGTTGGAAACGTTGAGCATTGTAATTGCGTCAGTAATCCTTTCTGTCATATTAGGATTCCCCTTAGGGGTGCTTATTGCAATGAATAAAAGAGCAGAAAGTATCATAAGACCAATTCTGGATTTAATGCAGACCATGCCTACTTTCGTATATTTGGTTCCTGCGGTAATGTTATTTAGTACGGGAAAGACACCTGCCCTTATGGCAACAACCATATATGCTGTTGTGCCAATGATTAGAATGACAAGTCACGGTATTATCCATGTGAACGGAGAAGTAGTAGAAGCGGCAAAAGCTTTCGGCTCTACTAATCTCCAAACCTTGGTGAAAGTACAAATACCCCAAGCCATGCCTACTATCATGACCGGAGTGAACCAAACCATTATGATGGCTATGTCTATGGTTGTGACCTGCGCATTGATAGGTGCTAACGGACTGGGAATGGAGATACTTTTAGCCACTAATCGAACAGAAATGGGCAAGGCACTTATGCCAGGCATATGCATCGTAATTGTAGCTATTATTTTAGACCGCCTCACTCAAGGATTGGTGAAAAGGAAGGAGGCGGAGCAGCAATGAAAGATGAAGCCATAATAAAAGTAGAAAATGCTACGAAGCTTTATGGAATAAATAGATCTGAAGCTATAAAGCTTATGAAGGAAGGCGCTGATAAGGATACAGTTTATAAAAAAACAGGGGTCACAGTGGCCCTTTGGGATGTATCCTTTGAAATAAAAAAAGGAGAAGTATTTGTGATAATAGGGCTTTCCGGTTCGGGAAAGTCAACAATTATTCGATGTTTAAATAAGCTCAATAAGCTTACTTCAGGGAAAATATATTTTCAGAATAACGATTTAGATCAGTTTAGCAAGAAGGAATTATTAGATTTAAGGCGCAACAAAATATCTATGGTTTTTCAAAACTTTGGACTTATGAATCATAGAACAGTTATAGAAAATGTAGCCTATGGTCTTGAGGTAAAGAAAGTTCCCAAAGAGGAAAGGGAAAAAAAGGCTTTAGAGATGATATCCTTAGTAGGTTTGGAAGGATGGGAGCATCAACCTATAAGCAGTTTGTCAGGAGGTATGAAACAAAGAGTTGGATTGGCAAGGGCTCTTGCCAATGATCCGGAAGTGCTGCTTATGGATGAACCTTTTTCCGCTTTGGATCCACTGGTAAAAAGAGATATGCAATTTGAGCTGCTTTCTATACAAAGAAAACTTCAAAAGACTGTGGTTTTCATTACTCATGATATCAATGAAGCATTTAAATTAGGTGATACTGTAGCAATTATGCGGGATGGAAGGATTATTCAGATAGACACACCACAGAACATGTCATTAAATCCTGCGGATGAGTATGTGTCAAAGTTCATTGACAGTGCAGATAAATCAAAGGTTCTCAGTGCTAAACATGTTATGATTACACCGAGATGTATGGTCAGGGAAAAGGATGCACCGGTTCATATCATTGAAGAATTAAGCCGTAACGATGTGTCTACTGCTTACGTGGTAGATGATTCTATGAAGCTGTTAGGCGTTATTTCTATAGATAATGCTATACGGGCTAGAAAAGAAAACATTCCTATTTCTGATCTTATTGATAGAGAAATCTATACAATTCTTAGGGATACTTTGATAGTTGATATATTGCAGTTAACAGCTAAATCTAAATATCCAATTGCGGTAGTAGATGAGGATCAAAGGTTAAAGGGGATAGTCAGCAAGTCAGCAGTGCTGTCTTCTCTTAGATAGAAATAATAGGGTAAGAGTAAAGTAAACACTCTTGCCCTATTTTTGTTATTTATTTAACTTATTCCATTGTAATAAGAGTTTTCCTATTGTACAATATGAATAGATGTGAATTTTCAGAATCGGGTGATAATATGTATTCAATAGATACTGCTATAGTTCTCGCTGGAGGAAACAGCAAACGCATGGGATTTGATAAGCAATTCATAGATATCGGTTCAATAAGCATCACCGAACACATAATAGAATCTTTAAAGGAATTATTTCCTAATGTTATATTGGTTACCAATAAACCACAAGCCTATTGTAGAAAAGATATTGAAATTATAGAGGATATATATAAAGGATTTGGACCTTTAGGAGGTATACATGCAGGGCTTATGAAATCTCAAAGCCAGTACAATTATATATTAGCCTGTGATATGCCCTATATTAATAAAGATTATATCAGATACATGATCAAAAGGTTAGAAGAAAGCAAGTATACAGCAGAAGCGGTTATTACTAAATACGGCCAATGGATAGAACCCTTTAATGCTTTTTATAGCAAAGCTTTGATTCCTAGGATAGAGGCAGGAATGCTGGCCGAAAAAAAGAAAATTTCCGGTTTGCTCAGGATGGCAGAAGTATTGTACATAGAAGAAGAGGAAGCCAGAAACTTTAGTCCCGATTGGAATATGTTCATGAATATCAATACGGAAAAGGATCTGATGATCTACAGAGCTATGAAGCAGGAGGATATGTATGGAGCTTACCAGGCAAGTAATATTAACAAGATATGATAGAGGAAACATAGAAGAAATAGAAGATATTGTTGTAACTGAATATCCATTAACTATATATCTTAATGATGAGGAACTGGTTACATTATTATGTTCACCAGCCAGCTTAGAGTTTTTAGTCATAGGTTTCCTTTTATCAGAAAGCATAATAAAGACAAAAAACGAAATTAGTACCATAAGGATAGACCAATCTAAAGGCATAGCCTATGTAAAGACAAATACTTCAAAAGATATGGCTAAATATTTCATGGGCAAAAGAATGCTAACTACAGGATGCGGAAGAGGTACTATATTTTACAACATATATGATTCAATGAACTGTGGTATAATCAATAGCGACTTAAAGATAAGCTATGATAAAATTTTGTACCTAATGAAAGAATTTGCAGCAAAATCTCAGATTTTTCAAAGCACTGGTGGAGTCCACAGTGCTGCTTTAAGTCAAGGTGAGGAGATTCTGTTTTTTCAGGAAGATGTAGGAAGACATAATGCTTTGGATAAGGTGCTGGGAGAAGCGTTTATGAAAGATGTAGATTTTTCCAAGATGCTTCTTCTGACCAGCGGAAGGATTTCGTCAGAAATGCTCTTAAAAGCAGGCAAAAGAGGAATCTCCACTGTTGTATCCCGGTCTGCGCCTATGGATCTGGCACTGAAGATGGGAATGGAATTAAATATGACTATAGTAGGATTTGCTAGAGGCCAGAGAATGAATGTATATACAGGCAGGGAAAGGATAATTTGGTAACATTTCAGGGAATGCTTCATATCTACTTGTGACCCTTGTGGTTATTTCGTGGCATTTAAGGAATACCCTTAATCATATGGTAATAAGCTGGAGCCCTTGGCTTTGGCTTAATTTGATAATTAACAAACGAAATAATGAGAAAAAAAATGCAAGGAGGTCTCTATGTTAAACAGTATTTTGGAGCACAACAAAAGATTTGTTGAAGAAAGAAAAGCAAAGGGTCTTGACAAACCGATAAGCGGTCATGCTCAAAGAGATGTTATGGTGTTTACCTGTATGGACACCAGACTTATAGAACTCTTAGAGCCTGCCATGGGTTTTAAAAGAGGAGATATCAAAATACTCAAAAATGCAGGAAACATCATAAGAGACGGATGCGATGAGATCATCAGATGCATAACTGTGGGAACAGTGCTTATGGGGCTATCTGAAGTATATGTGGTAGGCCATAAGGATTGCGGAATGTCGAAGCTTACCCCGGGAGAAGTCAGGGAAAAGATGATTGCCAGAGGTATTCCAAAAGAAAAAGTTGATTCCTTGGATATTGAACAATGGATAGGTATTTTAAAAGACGAGAGACAGAATGTGATAGAAACTGTAAAAAAGATAACAGAATCTCCTTTCGTTCCCAAAGATGTTAATGTTCATGGACTTTTAATGGATCCAAATTCTGGTGAACTGGAGGTTATAATTTAGCAAAGATTGTTAAAATTATGATAAATTTTATAGACGGATTGTGAAGTAAATGTTAAAATGACAGTAGAAGGCATTATTATTATCCTTTTGGAAAGGAGTTTAATGATGGAAAAGAGACTACTTACACCAAAAGAGATTGCTCAAGCCACGATTGACGCAGGCGTAGCAAAAACAAAGCTTTCTATCATGCAGATGATCATACTGGGGATTTTTGCAGGAGTATTTATAGGATTTGGTGGCCAAGGTGCAATCACTATCGGACAAACTTATGCCAATATTGATGTTGGAATGTCCAAATTTATTTTTGCAGCGGCTTTCCCGGTAGGTTTAATGCTTGTTGTTATCTGTGGTGCTGAACTATTTACCGGAAATAACCTGATGATTCTTGGCTGCTTAAATGGCAATTATAAACTAAAAGATGTATTAAGAAACTGGGTAGTAGTTTATATTGCTAACTTTGTTGGTTCTGTAATATTAGCACTATTGGTTGCTAACTCTGGTCTTATGACTGGAGCAGCTGCAGAAAAGGCAATAGGAATAGCAAATGCAAAGGTTGCTATACCCTTTGGAGCAGCAGTAATAAGAGGTATTCTATGCAATATGCTTGTTGTATTGGCTGTTTGGATGGCTACTGGTGGAAGGGATATCATTAGTAAAATATTCGCTTGCTGGTTCCCCATCATGCTATTTGTCCTCATAGGATTTGAGCACAGCGTAGCTAATATGTATTTTGCACCTTTAGGAATGTACTTAGGTGCGCCAATAACTTGGGGACAGATTTGGCTCAACAACTTGATTCCAGTGACAATAGGCAATATAATCGGTGGTGCCATCATAGTGCCATTTGCATATTACAATGTATATGTAAAAGCTCCTAAAACTCCAGCCACTGTAGAAAAAAGTGCAAAAATAGCTTAATACTTGTAAAGATTTACCTGGCAGCCCTTAGGGGCTGCTTTTATTTTTATAAAAGATATGACCCTGGACCTCCCAAAATTGAATATGTTAAGTGATTGAATACCACTTCTTGGTGTAAATTACCATTGCCTTAAGTTTCAAAATTATGTAAACTATAAGGAGCCGTACTGTTAGCTGAGTCTCATTTTGAGAACGGACATCCTCTGCCCGAAACTGACAACTAACTTCGTAAGCGTAGGAGAGGAGAGTAGTATGAGGAAGAGCAGGTTATTATTATTTTTTGTGGTATTGGCTTTGTTTATGGTGACTCCTGTTTTTGGAGACATATTGAAAGTTGGAAGTACAGGAAACTCTGTGAAAGAGCTTCAAACAAAGCTAATATCCTTGGGTTACCTTAATTCAAATGCAACAGGGTATTATGGTAATCAGACGAAGAACGCTGTATTAAAGTTCCAGGCAAAAAATGGGCTAAAGCAAGACGGTATTGCAGGAAATCAAACACTAAAAGCTTTGGCAAAGATTGGGACAAGCAGTACAACAAGTGTAAGCAGAGGAAGCACCAATTCATATTCTATGAAAGATGTACAATCTGTATTAAAGAACCTGGGCCTCTATGAGGGTAAAATAGATGGTATTGCAGGTTCTAAGACTAAAGCCGCATTGAAAAAATTTCAGAAGAACAATGGGTTAGTTGCAGATGGTATTATGGGTCCTAAGACAGCCGCAAAGCTTTTTGCCCCAAAGCAGGAAGTGACTACAGATAGAGGGGATATAGATCGTAAAGAAGATACATACGATTCTACAAGCGATAGCAAATACGGAGAATTGTTAGATTGGTGGGAAGAAGCTTCAAAGATATTCTACAGGGGAGCAGAAGCACAGGTTATTGATTTATGGACAGGCAAAAGCTTTAACGTAATGAGAACCTATGGAAGCAGACATGCTGACTGTGAGACTTTGACGGAGGAAGACACTAAAATAATGAAATCAATATATGGTGGAAGCTGGAGTTGGAACAGAAGACCTGTAATTGTTGTGACGGGTGGGAGAAGAATAGCTGCATCCATGGCAGGTATGCCTCATGCAGGATTGGATTCAAAGCCCAAAAATGTTACAGTAAGCGGTCGAAGTGGTGGTTACGGGAAAGGTACCAATTTAGATACCATTAAAGGAAACAATATGGATGGTCATTTCGATATCCATTTTCTTAATAGCCGTACCCATGGAACTAATAAGGTCAACGCAGCCCATCAGAAAGCAGTAAAACAAGCAGCAGGTATGTAACAAATATCGCAGTACGGTTAAGCTTAGGCATATGCCTGAGCTTAAATTTTTCATCGAGATTTTATTTGGCAGCAAACTTTTTTCTCTTATGGGCGTATAATAAAATAAATGGCTATAGGGGGAAAGGACTGTGAACGGAGTATATTTTATAGTGAGCACAGCGTTGATAGTAATTGGCGTATTGGGCATTTTCATACCTGGTTTGCCGGGAACAGGATTGGTGTTTATTGGTACTTTGGTTTATGCATGGGCAACTGGTTTTCAAGTCATAGGTTGGGGAACCCTTATAATATTTTTGCTACTCACACTTTTGGCTATGGGAGTAGATTATATTGCAGGGCTTATGACAGCGCAGAAGTTTGGTGCCTCAAAGCAGGGCATAATCGGCAGTGTCATAGGAGGCATAGTGGGTTTAATCGCATTTAATATACCGGGGCTTATACTAGGCCAGCTGGCAGGAGTCATATTAGGTGAACTTTTGTTTGGAAGAAATATGAAAGAATCTATGAAGTCCGGCTTTGGTGTATTTATTGGATATCTGCTGGGTAGTATTGCAAAAGTTATTCTGACTACTTTAATAATAATCATTTTTTATGTCAAAATAATTTTTTGAGTTTTATTGATATCATAATTGAATAAAAGAGTGCAATAATACAGAGTATGAAGCTTCTTTTTTAGTTAATTTCAACAAGTGAAGTGAATATTCTGTATTTTTTTCAATCCTTTGACAAACATATATACTTTAAATATAATTAAAAAAACAATAAATAACGGTATTTTTTTGAAAAGTGAGGAGTGTAACCATGGAAAAGTTTTTAAAGGAAGGCTTAACCTTTGATGATGTGCTTCTAATACCTGCAAAATCAGAAATTCTTCCAAAAGAAACAGATGTATCAACTATGCTGACCAAAAAAATTAAGCTTAACATTCCTATAATGTCTGCAGGTATGGATACTGTTACTGAAGCAAGGCTTGCCATTGCTATAGCAAGGGAAGGTGGAATAGGTATTATCCATAAGAATATGTCCATAGAAGCCCAAGCTATGGAAGTGGATAAAGTAAAAAGATCAGAGCATGGAGTTATAGTAGATCCGTTTCATCTTTCACCGGACCATGTTATATCCGATGCTATGGAGCTGATGGAAAGATACAGGATTTCCGGTGTACCTATAGTGGATGAGAAAGGTAAATTAGTAGGAATCCTTACAAACAGGGACTTAAGGTTTGAAACAGACATGTCAAGACCTATACATGAGGTAATGACCAAGGAAAATCTAATCACAGCACCTGTAGGAACCGATCTGGAAGAGGCAGAAAATATCCTTAAAAAGCATAAAATTGAGAAACTTCCTTTGGTAGATGACAACGGCTATTTAAAAGGGCTCATCACTATAAAGGATATAGAAAAGGCTATACAGTTCCCCAACTCTGCAAAGGATAAGAGCGGCAGACTTTTGGTTGGAGCGGCAGTAGGAGTTACTCAGGATATGATGGAAAGAGTAAAAGCTCTAGTAGATGCCAAAGTAGATGTGATTGTTGTGGATACAGCCCACGGCCATTCAAAAGGTGTTTTAGATGCAATTAAGAAGATAAAGATTAATTATCCGGAAATACAGGTTATTGCAGGAAATGTGGCTACTGCAGATGCAACGAGAGAGCTTATCGAAGCAGGTGCAGACGCCATAAAGGTTGGAATAGGACCAGGTTCCATATGCACTACAAGGGTAGTAACAGGAATAGGTGTTCCTCAAATTACGGCAGTGTATGACTGCGCTCAAGAGGCTGACAAACATGGAGTGCCTGTTATTGCTGATGGCGGCATAAAATACAGCGGAGATATCACAAAAGCTATTGCAGCAGGCGCCAGAGTGGTTATGATTGGTAGTTTGTTTGCAGGAACGGAAGAAAGTCCTGGAGAAAAGGAAATATATCAAGGCAGGAGCTTCAAGGTTTACAGAGGTATGGGTTCATTGGCATCTATGGCAAGCGGCAGCAAGGACAGATACTTCCAGGAAGATGCTAAGAAGCTGGTTCCGGAGGGTGTAGAAGGCAGAGTGCCATATAAAGGACCTTTGGCTGATACCATATTCCAATTAGTTGGAGGCTTACGCTCCGGCATGGGCTACTGCGGCACAGCTAGTATAGAAGATTTGAGAAAGAATGGACAATTTATAAGAGTAACGGCAGCAGGTTTGAGAGAAAGCCATCCTCACGATGTTCAGATAACCAAGGAAGCACCGAATTATAGCTTATAAGCGGGGGATTGAGGCATGGAAAGAGAATTGGTTTTGATATTGGATTTCGGCGGACAGTATAACCAGCTTATAGCAAGAAGAGTGAGAGAGCATAATGTTTACTGCGAAGTAGTGCCTTATGATATACCCGTAGAAGAGGTAAAAAAGAAAAATCCTCAGGGGATTATATTTACTGGAGGACCTGCCAGCGTATATGAGGAGGGTTCACCAAAATGCGATCCGGAAATACTTGAACTAGGTGTGCCTGTATTGGGTATATGTTATGGCATGCAGCTAATGGCTCATTTGTTGGGAGGCAGAGTAGGCAGGGCAGAAAAGAGAGAGTACGGCAAGACCATGGTCAATCTCAGGGAGAGCAGGCTCTTTAATGGATTACCTGGTGAAAACATATGCTGGATGAGCCATACATGTTATGTGGATATGCTGCCTTCTGGTTTTAAGGTAGCTGCTGATACCAATACATGTCCTGCAGCTGCCATGTTCGATGAGGATAGAAAACTCTATGGTGTCCAGTTTCATCCGGAAGTTGAGCATACTCAGCATGGCAAGGAAATGTTAAAAAACTTCCTTTTTAATATATGTGGACTCAAAGACACCTGGACTACCGGCAGCTTTATAGATGAAGCGGTGACTCATATAAGAGAGAAAGTAGGCAGCAAAAAGGCTATATGTGCTTTAAGCGGGGGAGTTGATTCCTCAGTGGCAGCTGTGCTGGTACATAAAGCCATTGGAAACAATCTTACATGTATATTTGTTGATCATGGGCTTTTGAGAAAAGATGAAGGTGACCAGGTAGAGAAAGTTTTCAGAGAGCAGTTTGACATGAACCTGATAAGAGTCAATGCCCAGAGCAGATTCTTAGGCAAACTGGCCGGAGTTGCAGATCCTGAAAGAAAAAGAAAGATTATAGGCGAAGAATTTATACGTGTATTTGAGGAAGAAGCTAAAAAGCTTGGCAAAATAGATTTCCTTGTTCAAGGTACTATCTATCCTGATGTTATAGAGAGCGGAACCAAAACAGCAGCGGTAATAAAATCCCATCACAACGTAGGCGGCCTTCCTGAGGATATGGAATTTGAGCTTATCGAGCCATTACGACAACTCTTTAAGGATGAAGTAAGGCTTGTTGGACTGGAACTTGGAATGCCTGAGGAATTGATATGGAGGCAGCCTTTCCCTGGTCCTGGTCTTGGCATAAGGGTTCTAGGCGAGGTAACTGAAGAAAAGCTTCATATAGTCAGAGAATCAGATGCGATTTTGAGAGAAGAGATAAAAAATGCTAACCTCCATAGAAGTATATGGCAGTATTTCACCTGCTTACCGGATATAAGAAGCGTAGGCGTTATGGGAGATGAGAGAACCTACAGTCACACTGTGGCAATAAGGGCAGTAACCAGCAACGATGCAATGACTGCCGACTGGGCAAGAATACCCTATGAAGTATTAGAGAAGATATCATCAAGAATAGTAAACGAAGTAGAGCATGTAAATCGTGTAGTATATGATATAACAAGCAAACCACCGGCAACAATAGAGTGGGAATAAAAAACGACATAATCCCCAATGTTCGAAACGTTGGGGATTATGTCGTTTTATGTAGATATTTGTAAATCGATTTATAGCCTATATTTACGTAGCATGTCCATGTTATGTTATATAATAATAAATAGGCATATAGTCCTATGTATGATATAAAATATCTAAGCAGCATCTATTTTGGGAGGGATAAAATGGCTATTAGAGTCTTACTATGGGACAAACCCAATAACATGGATAGATATGAAAAATATATGGAGGAAATAGGAAGCTCTATAAGCATTGTTACTTTCAAAGTTGAAGATATGAATTCAAATAAGGACATAGACAAAACATCATATGACATTTTCATTGCAGATATAACGAGTTATAAGGAAGAAAAAATTAAATACTATGAAATTCTAAGAAGAATAAACCCATACATACAGTTCTTGTGCATCGGAAATAAGAGTATGGCTATAGATGCTTGGGAATGCGGATGTACCGCTTATATACTAAAACCTATAACCAAAGAGAAACTTATAAACGGTATTTTAAGAGCCATTAAACAATGGGAGAAGGAGAAACTTTATTATGAGCTTCATCAGGTTTACATGTTGAAAAAGGGTGATAAATGGATTCCATTGAAATACAATGAAATAATATACTTCGAGAAAAACGGTAAAAAAATAAATGTTAAAACAAAAAAAGAAAGTTATGAATTTTACAGTTCTTTTGAGCGATTAAAGAAAAACATTGATATGGAGTATTTCTTCCAATGTCATCAGGGCTATATAGTTAACAGGTATAAAATTAAATTTATAAATAGTGATACTTTAACTTTGGATGGAGTAGAAACTGAAATACCTGTCAGCAGAAGAATAAAGAAGAAGTTAATAGATTATATTTAAGTTGATAATAGTCCGTAAGGCTCATAAAATATAGGATTAGATTACTATTAAAAGCCACTACTTAACCGAATATGCCTTAATTAAGACCGAATAAGGAACAAGTATATAAATTGTCCTAAAAATTTGCTATATTTAACTTGTGTCAAATAATATAAAGCTACAATACTGGTAGTATATATTATTTATTATAAAAATATAGAAAGGGGGATAAACAATGAAATCCAGGTCGATGTTTGCAAAAATCTTAAGTCTGGTGTTGTGCTTGTCATTGGTTTTCCCATCAGCAATTTTTGCAGATGCAACCAATGACTACACAGGACATTGGGCTGAAGAGAGCATTAAGGCTCTTTATGACAAAGGTTTTGTTACCGGCTATACCGATGGTACATTCAAGCCGGATGCACAAATCCAAAGAGCAGAGTTTATGGCAATCATAAACAGAGCTTTCGGCTTTAATGACAAAGCCCAAATATCCTTTAAGGATGTAAAAGAAAGCGATTGGCATTATGAGCATATAGCCAGAGCAGTTGCAGCAGGTTACATAAAAGGTTTCACAGATGGTACTATGAGGCCGACAAATAATATATCCAGACAGGAAGCAGCTGTTATTATAGCAAGAATACTAGGCCTTGAAGAAAGCGCAGATACAAGTATACTGGCATCCATAAAGGATGGAGACAAGATTCAGGAATGGAGTGCCAAAGGCATATCAGCAATCATATCAAAAGGCTACATTAAGCTAAACGAAGATAATAGCTTTGAACCTACTAAGCCTATCACAAGAGGTGAAATGGCTTTTGCAATTGAGAAGAGCTATGTTAAGCATATCAAGAAAACCTATACAAAATCCGGAGTATTTACTGCAGGTAACGTTGACGGAAGCGTAAAAATTGATAACCAGAACATAACATTGATGAACTCTGTCATCAATGGTGACCTTATATTGGGCGAAGGCATAGGAGACGGAGATGTACACCTCCTCAATGTGACAGTAAAGGGTGAGACCATAGTCAGAGGCGGTGGAGAAAACAGTATAGTAATACAAAACTGTCAATTCTCAAAGATAATAATCATCAAGGAAGATAATAAGGTAAGAATATTAGCAAAAGGCAATACAAAGGTTGATGAAGTAGATGTACAATCAGGAGCAATACTTGAATCAGAAAATCTAACTGGTGAGGGCTTCGGCTATGTAACAATAGCAGAAGGCATCGAAGGTGATGCTCTTGTAGAATTAATAGGTAATTTTGAATCAGTAGAAGTAAGAGCCGAAGGAGTACAAATACAAGCTTCAGGCGGAACTATAGAAAATCTACAAATTGCGAACACTGCTACAAATGTTAATATAGAGCTGGCTAAGGATGCTAAAGTAACTACCTTAAAGACAGATGCACCTGCAACAGTTACAGGTGAAGGCAAAATCGAGACAGCTCAGGTAAACGTATCAGGCACCAAGATAGAAGTACCTGTAACAAAAGTAGAAGCTCCTTCAGGAGTTAAAGTTGACACACCTAAACCAACACCTCCACCAAGCACACCATCAACTGGTGGCGGCGGTGGCACCAGTGGCGGCGGAGGCAGCAGTAGAGACGATGACGATGATGAGCCGACAACAATAGCTGTAACTGGTGTTAGCGTGACACCAAAGACAATGACATTAAAAGTTGGCAAGACGGGACAGATTACAGCAACAGTAACTCCTTCAAATGCTACAAACAAAACAGTTACATGGTCATCAGACAATACAGCGGTAGCAACTGTAGATAATGGTAAAGTTACTGCGGTTTCCGCAGGAACAGCAACTATTACTGTAACTACACAAGATAGAGGATATACAGCTAAATGTGAAGTTACTGTTATAAAGGAACCTATTGCTTCCACTTACAAGTTCAGCTATGAAGTGCCTGCTGACGTCGTAGCCGGCCAAGAAGTGGAAGTTCCTGTAACCTTTAAGACAGATGTCAAAGGTGACATTGGCTACGAAGGAGTCAGATTCAAGTTTACCGCCCAAGGTCCTGGAGACGTGACCTTCAAGGCAGTTGACAGCAACGAAGTAGAGCACACCTTCACTAATGAAGGTTACTGGGGTCCGGACGGCGGGTTTGATATACCTGCAGAATATACAGCCACGACCGACTGGACGCTGGTATTCAGTGAAGCCGGCCGGTATACCATCACCTTTAGTTTGATAGATGCGGGTAGCGAAAAAGTGATAGCAGGTATTACAGATTCAGTAACGATAGAGATAGAGGAGGTGACAAAATATAATATAATTTCCAATGTTTTAGAGTTAACCGTTGAAGTCCAGGGGGAATGAGTAGTTTAAATTTATAGGGGGTGAAGAAGAAAGGTTACTGTTGTGCAAAGCAAGGATGCCGGCTTGTTGGAAATTGAAAAAGGCAAACCTGTCGCAAGACAGGGACGCAAAGCCATAGGGCCTTTCTTAAAAAGAATGGCAGCCTGGCCGCCAATTAATTAGGGAACAACAAAATTAATTAGGGAGGTAATGTAAAGTGAAGAGGAGACTTTCGGTTGTATTGGCATTGGCGATGGTATTTTCGTTAGTGTTGTCATCGGTGGCAATGGCAGCGCCAGAAGGCACACAGATTTCAAATGAGCTGGAGCTTACTGTGACTGTGCAGGATATAGAAGGGGCTACGATTGGAGTAAACCCTGATCTAGCATTAACATCAGCCGTAGGCTTGTATGATTGCTTTACTGTAAGTACGACCCCCGGAGATCTTGCAGGTAAAATGGTTAAGGTAAAACTGGAAGCAAATCCGGATACGGCTACAGGGTTTAAGCTGGAGTACGTGGAGCAGGATCCTAATCATTCTGATTATGGGAAATACCTGCTGCTGCCTGTAGATGAAAATGGCGAAGCCTGGTTCGGACCTAGTACCGGTTTCCCTTTAGCCGCTGTCACGGACAGTATGTTCCGGGTGACCTGGCTCGAAAAAGGTAATTATACGTTTAAGCTAAGCATAATGGGCGGAGAAGGTTTTCAAGAAGAGCTGGCCAGCGCTACTGTAACAGTTGAAGTTGTTGAAGGCAACGCCATGGCTTTAGCGCATGCAACAGCTGGTGCTGGTGAGGTTGCTTCAATTAAAAAACCCCAGGACTTGTTTGATAAAATCAATACATTAAGCCCCGTTGCTGATCCTGCTACATATACAGTAAACGAAGTAGGCGGCGAATTTGACTATGTGGTAGTAGCAGACCTGGCCAATAATGTCAGCCACGTAGATAACGTTCTCTTTATTTTTGAGATAACCAAAGAAGGGGACGACAACATAACTGAAGATGACTTTGAGATAACTGCAATCAGTTTGCGTGACGACACAGAGGGTATCAATGACACTTTTGAGGTTGGAGATGACGGCGTACTTAGAGGTTACTGGGGACCGGCTGAAGGCTTCCTCTTCGCAGGTAAGGCAGCAACCGCCTTTACAGTTAAGTTCAATGCAAAAGGAACCTATACAGTAAATACCTACGCGATCCAGGTGAAACCGGCTGAGACAGCTGACTTATAGTATGAAAATATGAGTGTGTTATCCACCCGGGAAAAGCCGGTAGTTGAGAGAAAGGAATAGAAAAGGGGAAAATTTAAGGGGACGGCAGATTATGCTGATAACAAGCCTGTTGCGGCTGTTATCATGAGCACAAAGGGACGGTTCCTTTGTGTTGTGAGCCGAACCTCTGAATTGTTAGTGAACACGACACCCCGTGGGAAAGCAAGCAATTAAGCGCTCTCTCACGGGGCTTTTTTTCTTAATCGAGTGTGGGGAACTACGGTTTGGGCCTCAGGAGCTGCAATGACCGCCGCGTGCAGCTACAGCCTGTAAAGTGTACCCTATCTAACGTGGAACATCTTCCTCAGCTCGCTTTTAATGTCATGGCGCATTCCGTACAGGCAGACGACGAGCATGGCAAACGACAGCGCCGCCGTCACGGAAACCTGCCAGCGCACGGGGCGGATGATAATGATGCCCAGAACCGAGGCGGCAAGCGCCCCGACGGACAGCAAAATGACGGGCAGCAGGTTGTGCCGCTGGCGCTCATAGTCGGTCAGAAACAGGGCGCACACGGCGATAATCCCGCCGAAGCAGACGATGGAGACCACATTGAGCACCCAGCCCGACACGAGCAGCACGTCGATGAGGATGAGCAAAACGCAGCTTTCCCACAGGAGCTTTGTAAACTGGCTGATGCGGTTGTATTCAATCACGTCCGGCGAGACGATCATCGTCCAGACCATGTAAAGCGCCCACATCACAATCAGGCTCCACGCCTTTCCGCCCACGGTCAGGTTGACGACCCCGCAAATCAGCGCCGCGAGCAGGAACGGCCCCGCCAGATACTGGATCAGCCGGGCGCGCTGGAGCTTTCGCTTGGACGGCGTGGCGTACGTTATCTTAACCTTCATACAGCTCGCTCCCTTCCACCTGGGGCGCAACGCCGTCCCGCTCAAGGAGCGCGTACAGCGCCTCCTCGAAGGAGGGGTCGGGCGTGTTTTTCGCAATCGTGAGCGTCGCGGCGCGGCCGACGGTCACCATCGAGCAGCTGACGCGGTTTGAGATGGCCGTCCCCAAAACGAAGTCCATGCTCTCGACGCGCCCGGTGAGCTCCGGCGGCAGCGTGACGACGCCGAGGTTGGAAAACGTGGTGGTGAAGATGCCGTCCCCGAGGTAGCCGAAGACTGTGCGCGCGACGGGGGCCTTGAG
>ENA-OWOZ01001804-OWOZ01001804.1-bioreactor-metagenome-genome-assembly--contig:-NODE-1804-length-18022-cov-4.411034_pt1 | contig 18022 bp, 16 predicted proteins | sample MGYA00238140_ERZ651804 | MGnify/ENA primary metagenome ERZ651804 (study PRJEB26910, sample SAMN07631232) | bioreactor metagenome | isolation source: Switchgrass digestor | place: USA: Dartmouth... | reverse complement strand
TGAAAACTTCAGACTATATTACTACTGCACGTGCAAAGGGACTAAGTGAACGAAAGGTTATTATGAAACATATTCTTGGTAATGCTATGATTCCAATTGTTACTGTAGTAGGACTACAATTTGGAGGAATGTTAGGAGGAGCTGCTGTTACTGAAAAAGTATTTAACATTAACGGTATTGGTAGCTTTATAGTGGACAAGCAGTTTATTCCTGATATACCTATTGTGCTTGCAGGTGTTGTTTACGTCGCAGTTGTTATAAGCTTAGCTAATCTAATAGTTGATATAATGTATGCATTTTTAGATCCTAGAATTAAATCTAAAATGAAATCCTATTAAGGGAGAGAGTAGAGGCTATGGAAAATAAACAATACATAAAAAGACTAGAGCAAAGGAAACTAAATAGTTTTCAAGAATACAAGACCTCAACCTTTGGATGGGGAGCTTCATTATTACTATTTCTAATCATATTAATATCTAGTTTCGATATAGTTACAGGTGAGATAAAGTATACATCTATTGCTGTTTCTGCAGTATTTTTAGCATCAGCTATTATTCAATATCTAGTTACCTTAAAAATAAAAAGCGATATATTAAAATATAATGACATAAAGAAATCTACAAGAATGATTGGATATTTCCTTATTCCATTCGTACTAATTGGAAACTTTTTTGTATCAATAGCTGGGTTTACTCTAATTAAAAAGGAAAAAACCATAGAATATAATCTCTGTATATATTCAATACTTACAGTTATTACAATAATGCTTATATCTTCACTTAATTTATTCAAAGAGTACGTAGCTAATACTTTTTTACTTGGAATGGGGATACTTATAGGAATTACATTATTTTATGTAGTGACTATGATTATGGTATCCAAGTATGTCAAAGGTAAAAAAGTGGATAAAAAGTTAGTGCCATTTGCAATACCCCTTATTCTTAGCATTGGAATAGGAAATATATTTGCATTTCTTTTAGGATTAATAATTATAAGTAAATCAAGACATAAAGATGAAGATATTTCTATTGAATGGATTGATGTTTTAAGAAGATTATTTAGAAACTATATGTCAGTAATAGGTATGTTTGTAGTAACAGTCCTTCTTTCATTATCGATTTGTAGTTATTTGACTTTTGATTACTCTATAGCAATAGACAATAATTATTCAACTATTCTTTTAAAGCCTAGTTTAGAGTATCCTTTTGGGACTGACAACTATGGAAGATGTGTATTTACCAGAATAATATTTGGTGCAAGGATATCACTAGTTGTAGGTATAATCTCTACAATCGTTCCTATTGTATTAGGAGGAATTTTAGGAGCAGTATCAGGTTATTATGGAGGAAAAGTAGATAATATAATCATGAGGTTTTTGGACATACTTTATGCAGTTCCAAGTATACTGCTTGCAATAGCCATAGTGGCAGCTTTTGGTGCCAGTACAATAAATTTGATTTTAGCATTAAGTATTGGTTCTATACCTATGTATGCAAGAACAGTAAGAGCTACTGTTATGAGTATAGCTAACCAAGAGTTCGTAGAAGCTGCTAAGGCGTGTGGTGCTAAGGATTATGTTATTATATTTAGGCATATAATACCTAATTCACTTGCCCCTGTTATAGTTAGGGCAACTTTAGGCATTGGTAGTGCTGTGTTATCTACTAGCTCTTTAAGCTATTTAGGCTTAGGAGTAGAACCACATATACCTGAATGGGGAAATATATTAAAGGCAGGTAGCAATTACCTTGAGACAAGCCCTCACTTAGCTATTTTCCCAGGACTAGCAATTATACTAATAGTGCTTGCTTTTAACTACTTTGGTGATGGTCTCAGAGATGCATTGGATCCTAAGTTAAAGTAAGAAAGGAGGTTATATTTTGGATAATAAAAATATATTAGAGATTAGAAATCTCCATGTTCATTATATTACAGAAGATGAGACTGTTAGAGCAGTGAATGGGGTTAACCTCACACTTAAGCAAGGCGAAAGCTTAGGATTAGTTGGTGAAACAGGTGCTGGTAAGACTACCACAGCATTATCAATAATGCAGCTAATACCTTATCCTCCTGGAGTTATTACAGAAGGTGAGATTATATTCCAAGGGAAAAATCTTATTTACAATACAGATAAAGAAAATCAACAGATGAGAGGAAATGGAATATCCATGATATTCCAAGATCCTATGACTTCTCTAAATCCAATAATGACTATAGGTGAGCAATTAGTTGAAGTTGTTTTAGCTCATAAAAAGGTAAGTAAAGAAGAAGCAAAGAGACAGGTTATTGAAATGCTAAAGGTGGTGGGGGTAAATGAAGATAGATTTAACGATTATCCTCATCAGTTTTCTGGAGGTATGAAACAAAGAGTAGTTATAACAATGGCTTTATTATGTAATCCACAGCTTTTAATTGCAGATGAGCCTACTACAGCATTAGACGTAACTATTCAGGCTCAGGTTTTAGATATAATTCGTGAACTTCAGAGAAAGTATAACATGTCAATGATTTTAATAACTCACGATTTAGGTGTAGTTGCGGAGACATGTGATAGAGTAGCTATAATGTATGCAGGTGAAATTGTTGAAACAGGAACAATAGAGGAAGTTTACACAAATACTAAACATCCTTATACCAAAGGATTGTTTGAATCTATACCAAAGCTAGATGAAGATAGCGAAAAGCTGATTCCTATTCCAGGAAGTACACCTAATGCTGCTGCGCTTCCAAGTGGATGCTTCTTTCATCCAAGATGTAAGTATAGGAAAGATATCTGTGAAAAAGTATCTCCACCTGTCAGAGGTGAAGGGCACAGCTACAAATGTCATTTTCCATTATTTGAAAAGGAGCAATAACTATGAGGCCTTTATTAGAAGTTAAAAATCTAAAAAAATATTTTGCTGTACCTAATGGATATTTACATGCAGTAGATGATGTAAGCTTATCTATTAATGAGGGTGAAACCTTAGGAATAGTTGGAGAGTCAGGATGTGGTAAGAGTACTTTAGGAAGAGTTATATTACGACTTCATGAACCCACATCTGGAAACATAATTTATGATGGTATGGATATTACTACCTTTAATAAAGAAGAAATGAGACAAATGAGAAAGCATATGCAGATTATTTTCCAAGACCCTTATGCTTCTTTAAATCCAAGGTTTACTATATCACAGATTATAGAAGAACCTTTAAAACTTCATAAAGTATATAAAACTGATAAAGAGAGAAAAGAACGAGTTGAAGAGTTAATGGAATATGTTGGGCTGCCAAAGCGTGCGTATAATCTATACCCACACGAATTTGACGGTGGTAGACGTCAGCGTGTAGTTATAGCTAGAGCACTTGCTATAAATCCAAAGTTCATTGTATGTGATGAGCCTGTAAGTGCGCTTGATGTTTCTGTACAAGCCCAAATCCTTAACTTGATGATGGAACTACAAGAAAAGCTTGGACTTACTTACATTTTTATATCACACGATTTATCTGTTGTTAAGCATATATCTGATAATATTGGAGTTATGTATTTAGGTCAGCTTATAGAAAAAGCATCAAAGAAAGATATATTTAAAAAGCCACTACATCCATATACTATAGCCTTGTTATCAGCTATTCCTTCTACTAACATCAAGGCTAAGAAAAAGAAGATTATTTTAAAGGGTGAAATCGTGTCACCTATTAATCCAAAGCCTGGATGTAGGTTTTCAGTAAGATGTCCATTTGCAACAGAGCAATGTACAAAGGAAGATCCAAAGCTTTTAGAAGTTGAAGAAGGTCATTTTGTAGCATGTTTTAGATGTGATGAAATAAAAAATGGAACATTACATTTTGAAACTAAGGAACTTTAATATTTTTAATTAATTTTGAGGGGGTGATTTTGACACATATCATATATTTAAATATAGTTAAATTACAGCATTGATAAACTATTTTTAATAAAGAAGGGGAGATGGTACAATGAACAAAATGAAAAAATCGCTTGCGCTATCTTTAGTTTTAGTTATGATGTTAGGCCTATTAGCAGGTTGTAATGTAAAAACAAAAGATCAAGTAACTGGTGGCAGTTCAAATGAAAGTACAAATGGTGGCCCAGTTGATATTACTTTATTAGCAATGAGTTCAAATGAAAAAGATGTAAATATTTTAAGAGATCAACTTTCTAAAGCTGGTTTTAATGTAAAGTTAAACCTACAACCAGACTATAGTAGTTTTACAGGACAAAAAGATGCAGGTAACTATGACCTTGCTATTACAGGATGGACTACAGTTACAGGGAACCCTGATTATGCCGTTAGATCTTTATTTACAACAGGCGGGGACTATAATGACTACGGGCTATCAGACCCAGAACTTGATAGACTTGTAGAAGAAGCTTCTACTCAAACACCAGAAGAATATACAAAAACTTATAAAGAATTTGAAAAAGTACTTGTAGAAGACAATGCTTATATAATTCCTCTATACACAAGCTACAAGAGCCAAGCAGTAAATAAAGAAGTATTAAAGTTAGACAGTGTTAGATTAAGTAAATCTCGTTCATTACCATGGGAAGAAGTTGACTTTGTTGACGAATCAAAGAGAACAACAGAACCACTTTTACTTAGCCAAACAATGTCATCTCTTACATCATTAGACCCAATTAAGGGTAATGATGGTTCTATAAACATAATCAATACTAATATGTACATTAGATTAGTTAACCTTACAGATGATGATGAAGTAACTTCAAAAGGTTCATTATCTTATAACCATGCTATAGCTGATGGAAATACAGAATACTATTTTGTATTAAGAGATAATGTAAGATTTGCAAAGGTACAGGATAAAAAAGCTGTTGATTCAGGCGAATTAGTAGGAGCAGAAGACGTTGTATTCTCACTAGAAAGAGCAAAAGATAAAAACTCAGTTCCTGATCATAGAACATACAGCTTGCATTCAAGTATGGATAAAATTGAAATAGTTACAGATATCCAAGAACTAGAATCTAAGACTGTATCTGGACAAAGCATTACTGTAAAAGAAGCATTAGAAAAAGATTTACCAAGCCCAATTAGTCAGCTTGTTGCTGATAAAAACGATGTAAATAATGCTGAAGGTAAATATCAAGTAGTTAAAGTAACTACTAACAAACCATTCCCACAAGTATTAAACTACTTGGCACACCAATCAGCAGGTATAGTATCTAAGAAGCAAGTTGAAGCTGTAAATACTTACGATGTAGCAACTTATGACAGAAATAAAGACATCGCTTATGGAGATCAAAGCACTATTACAGAAGGTGACACATATAACAATACATTAGTTACAAGTGGACCATATATAGCTATTTATAAAAATGACTATGAAGTAGTATTTGAAAAGAACCCTGGCTATATGGTTGGAACAGAACATGAACCTAGAATTTCAAAGGTAGTTATTAAATTCATCAAAGACACTGATAGTTCACTTTCAGCTTTAAGAAGCGGTGAAATTCACTTATTATATAGTGTACCAGAAGATAAGTATTCATTAGTAGAAAATGATTCTAAGCTTTATCTACAAAAGAGACCAAGTAATGGTGTTAGCTATGCTTTCTTTAACCTAAAAGGAAACAGCAAGTTCTCTGATGTTAATCTAAGAAAAGCTGTTTTATATAGTGTAAGTCAAGATGAATTCTTAGCGGTATACAATAATCTGAAGATAAAAGCTTATTCTACACTTTCTCCATTGGTAGATACTGGAAATATTCATAATGCAGATTTAAATAAGGTTAAAGAATATTTAAATAAATACTGGGAAAGCCAAGCAAAATAATAATTAAAATAAGATGAGAAGACATGGAAAAATATTTCCTGTCTTCCTTCTTATTGTAATAGAGGCAAATATACGTACTAACATTATTAATACTATAATATAGGAGGGTATAATTCATGAATTACGAATCTTATGAAAACAAGATTAATGATTTGACTAAGATGATAGGGAATACTCCATTGCTGGAAATTAGACTAAAATATAAGAATGAAGAACGTAAAGTTTATGCTAAAGCAGAATATTATAATTTAACTGGTAGTATAAAGGATAGAATGGCATTTCATATTCTGAAAAAATCATATGAATTGGGAAGACTTAAGCCAGGAGACAATATAGTTGAAGCAACAAGTGGAAATACAGGTATTGCTTTTTCTGCAATAGGAAGAGCATTAGGTCATAAAGTAACTATATTTATGCCAGATTGGATGAGTAAAGAAAGAATAAATTTAATGAAAAGCTTTGGAGCTGAAATTAAATTAGTTAGTAAAGAAGAAGGCGGATTTTTAGGAAGCATATCAAAAGCAGATAAATTAGCCGAAGAATTCGAAAACGTTTTCTTACCACACCAATTTTCAAATGAAGATAATTGTGAAGCACATTATTTAACAACTGGACCTGAAATATGGTATCAGCTTCAAGAAATAGGCCTTAAGCCAGATGCGATTGTAGCTGGTGTTGGAACTGGTGGGACTATTATGGGAGCAGGTAGATACTTAAGAGAAATGAATCCAGATATTAAGCTCTATCCTCTCGAACCTGCTAATTCTCCTACATTATCTACTGGATATCAAGTAGGGAAACATAGAATTCAAGGTATATCAGATGAATTTATCCCTCCTATTGTTAAGCTAGAACAACTGGATGATATTATTCATGTAGATGATGGAGATGCAATCATTATGGCACAAAAACTGGCTTCAACATTGGGCCTAGGTGTTGGAATTTCTTCAGGTGCAAATCTTATTGGTGCGGTTATGGCACAAGAAAAGCTAGGGAAGGATAGCGTAGTAGTTACTGTTTTTGCAGATGATAATAAGAAGTATTTGAGTACTGATTTAATGAAAGAAGAGCCTGTAAAAGATGGATTCATATCTACTGATATTGAGCTTCTTAGTGTAAAAGCATATAGACGAGCATGTTGTACTTGTCGAGTATAAGACTTTATGGATAAGCTATATATAGCCTGTTTACATAAAAAGCATGTCAATTGACATGCTTTTACTATTGCAATAGAAAAGATTGAGTAGCACATAATTTAAGTTTTATTAAAAATATGCATGAAAAATTTTTAAGTCATACATAATATTACATCTTATGGATAAAATATTATCGAACTATTATAAGAAAGGAGTTTATGTATGGCTAAGAAGAAAAACAAAGACAAAAATAATAGCCTAAATAATGCAAACAAAAATGAAAACAAGAATAATAAAGATGACAACAAAGATAACTAGATAGCATTTTTGAAAATTATCATCTATTTATGTGCAAACAATAATTATAAAAAGCCACACAAAGTGTGGCTTTTTATAACTTAAGAAAAGTTTAATTGAGTTTACATTAAAGGAAATTTACTAAAAATAATTTTTTTATTTACTAATTCTATAATTTTTATAAAAAATATTTCTTTGATTATTCTAAAATAATGATATAATATAACCTAACAGCCAAAAATATGGAAAATTATAATAAGCTGTAAATAGTAAAGTTTTATTCTGTAACGATTATAATAAAGAGTTTAACTTTACTAGTTTTGGAAAAGTTATTTTGGATATAATTACTATATTAATAACTTTTCTAATATTATATGAAAAATGAGGGGATAATTAATGAAATTTAAAGTTATAGCTGACAGTTGTTGCGATTTAAATGAAGAACTAAGGGAATCTGTAAATATTACTTTAGTTCCTTTAACAATACATATAGGAGATAAAGTATATATAGATGATGCAAACTTGGACATAAGTGAATTACTAAGAGCAATGAAGGAATCTACTTCGGTTCCAAAAACAGCTAGCCCTTCACCTGGGGATTTCATTAAAGAATATGAGGAAGGGGAAAATATCTTTGTAGTTACACTATCTTCTATGTTAAGCAGCACATATAATCATGCAATGATGGCAAGAAAAATAGTATTAGAAGAACTGCCAAATAAATTTATACATGTTTTCGATTCTCTAAGTGCATCAGTTGGTGAGACTTTAGTAAGCTTGAAAGTATTAGAAACCTTAAAAGATGAACAAGACCCACCTAAGATTGTTGAAAAAGTGAATGAATATATAAAGAGTATGAAAACTTTCTTTGTACTTGAATCTCTTGAAAATTTGATTAAAGCAGGAAGAATAAGCTCTCTAAAAGGGAAATTAGCATCACTTCTTTCTATTAAACCAATTATGAAGGGAACTGAAAATGGAGAAATTGCATTAGTAGAAAATGTAAGAGGATCAAAGAAGGCGTTGATGAGGTTAATTGAAATCATAGGGGAGCAAGGTGTGAAGCTTGAAGATAAAATTTTGGGAATAGCTCATTGTAATTGTCTAGATAAAGCTTTAAAATTTAAAGAAGAAATTCAGCAAAGATATAGATTTAAAGACATCATAATAGTAGAAACAGCAGGCATCAGTACAGTATATGCAAACGAAGGTGGTATAATTATAGCATTTTAATAGGCTTAATTGTTATTTACATTGATAGAGAATTATTTAAGGGATATATTTAGGGTGACAGTAAGTATAAATATTAGTTTTTTAAATTGTCACCCTATTTGCTTTAAAAGCTTAAAGTATCTTCAGCAAATTTTTTTTCAAACAGCTATTTAATGATAATTTTTTTATTTTACCATTATCAAATAAAATTTTGATTATATCATTGTCTATGCTTATGACTTGTCCTTTACCAAATTTAGTATGTAGGACAGTGGCTCCTGTTTTTAAGCTAGTTTTAGTTTTACTTTCTTTAAGAGAAATCATTATATCCTGAAGTTCCTTTATAAACCTTGAGTTTTCGGTTTTTTCATTGTTTATAAAATCCATAGTAATTAAATCTAAATGAGTTTTTGCTCTAGTCATAGCTACGTAAAAAAGCCTTCTTTCTTCTTCCATAGGCTTGAAAATTCCTTGATCATAGTCTTCAATAGTAGAAGATGATGGGAATTCTCCATCCACTAAGTCGATTATATACACTTCTTCAAACTCTAATCCTTTAGCTGAATGGATGGTAGATAGATATACTGCATTTTTATCTTTATTATATTTAGATTCCTGAATGTTTTTTTCTAATGTATTAAGTTTTTCTAAAAATTCTGGGATAACTTTAGTTCCATTAGCTATGATTTTAATTTTTGACAATATAGATTTTATACTTTCAAAGGAATATCCAAGTGTTTTACAATTATCCTTAAGATAATCAATATATTCAAGTTCATTCTCTATAAATAAAATACCTTCATAAGGGCTTTTTTTCGATAATTGCTTGAATTCTCTACTAAGCTTTCTAATGTTTTCTAGCTGAAAATGCTGAAACTCTGGGAATTCAAGTAGTAAATCAAAAACTGTCTTAGAATCCTTAGAATCTAGTACAAAATTCATAGCATTTTTAGATATATATCTATTCATTTTATAATAAATTTTCTCAAATGAGGTTTTATCATTTGGATCTAATGCTACATTGAAAAAAGCTACAATATCCTTTAAAACCCAATGATTGAAAAAATTCATTTTACAATCTCTTACATAAAAAGGAATATTGTATCTTGTGAAACTTTCCACAATACCTATTAAAGATAAATTATTTCTATATAGTACAGCACTGTTATAGTAGCATTGTTTTTTTAAAAAACTGTCTATTAGATATTTATATTGCTGATATTGGTCCCTTACTTTAATTATAGTTATTGGACGGTTACTTGGATTTGAAGTAGTTAAATTTTTCTTATATCTATATACATTTTTTTTAATAAATTCATTGCAGACATATACAATGTTACTTGAAGAACGGTAGTTTTCCTCCATATAAAACATCTTTGCATCAGGATATATTTTATTGAAATTTAGAAGTTCATCTGGTACAGCTCCTCTAAAGCCATATATACTTTGGTCGTCATCTGCCACTACAAATAGATTATTATCTGGGTGGGAAATGATTTTTATAATTTCATTTTGTATTTTAGAAGTGTCTTGACCTTCATCTACCTGTATATATTTAAAATTACTTCTATATTTATTTAATATATTTGAATTAGATTTGAGTATGTCATAAGCTAATGTCAGCATATCATCAAAGTCTATATAGTTGTTTTCTTTTTTAATGCTCTCATATAAATTGTATATATTAGAAAATCCACTTATTAGGTTGTTATTTGAATTTACAAATTCAGTTACATCTAGCATCATGTTTTTTACGTAGCTTATAGTGCTTTGCAATTCTTCTAATTTATCATCATTAATAAAAGTATTATTGACTTTGCTATATATTTCTCTTAAAATAGAGGATTTATTTGTGGAAGCCTCATCGCCCTCTATTAATATATAAGGGGTTTTAGTAATTTTCCCATAGTCTTTTACAATAGAGTACGCAAAGCTGTGAATAGTTGAAAATATAGTTCTGTTGCCAATATTATGACCAAAAATAGAACTAAATCTGTTTTTCATGTCTCTTGCTGCTGCTTTACTAAAAGTTATGGATAATATATTTTCAGGTTTGATATTATGCTTGAAAATCAAGTGAGCAGTACGAGATATTAAAACAGTAGTTTTTCCTGCTCCGGGTACTGCTAAGACTATTGCAGGGCCATCTTTATGTAATACAGCTAACTTTTGCTGTTCATTCAGATTAATTTTATATTTCAACTTTAGAAAGTCAAAGAAATCATTGTTCAACTGTTATACTCCCTTCTATTACTATGACTTATTATATTTTATCATATTTAATAGTAAAATTTATAAAAAATATGGTACAATTATAGTAAAGCATTTTACTTATATGCAATAATAAAAATCCTAAGGAGGCGTACATATGCATAGTGATGGGTATGTTAAATCCTATGATGGCTTAGAACTGTATCTAGTAAAAGATGTACCTGATAGTTTAAAAGGAATTGTTGTAATAGTGCACGGATTTGCAGAGCATTTAGGAAGATATGATTATATAACTAAAAGGTTAAATGACAAAGGTTATGGAGTATATAGGTTTGATAATAGAGGCCATGGGAAGACTAAAGGAGAAAAAGGACATATTGAAAAGTTTGAAGAGTTTTTATATGACACTGATACTATTGTGGATTTAGCGAAAAAAGAGAATCCAGATGTTCCTATCTATATGCTAGGACATAGTATGGGAGGATTTATAACAGCATCCTATGGTGTTAAGTACAGGGATAAGCTCAAAGGGCAAATACTTTCTGCAGCTGCAACATCTATATCGCCTCAAGTTAAGGGAATAAAGGGGAATATATTCAAAATAATAAACAAGGTGGCACCGAAAATTAGAATTAAAAACCCTATTACAACTGCATTATGTAAAAATCCAGAAGTTGTAGAGAAGTATCTAAAGGATCCATTGAATCTAAAAGATGCTACACTAAACTTTTATGTAGAATTTTTAATAAGAGGAGTAAATTGGTTAAATGAAAATATGGATAAATATAGCTATCCTTGTTTGATATTACATGGGAGCGAGGATAAAATAGTTTTCAAAGAAGCTTCTGAAAATTTTTATGATAAGATCAGTTCGAAAGATAAAAAATTAATAATATATGATGGATTGTACCATGAAATAATGAATGAAATAACAAGAGACCAAGTTATAGATGATATATGCAATTGGCTAGAAAACAGATTATTGAACAATAACATAGGACAAAATGAAAGAAAGTAAATTAATTGTTAAATTTTATTGACAAAAAATTGCTGTTTTTTTGCCTTTTTTGTGATAAAATTTTATTAACATATACATAAGAAGTTTGGGGAGTGGTATAGAGTGAAGGATTTGATCATTTTAAGTCCTGGACAAAGATTAAAAGAAATTAGAAAAATGATGAAATTGAGGCAAGATGAAATAGCAGGAGATAGATTTTCTAAAAATTACATATCTATGTTTGAAAATAATAAAAGGTCGATAAATGCTATTAATGCTGCTTATCTGGCAAACAGAATTAATGAATATGCAAAGGCTAAAGGATTTGATATAAATATAACTGCTTCTTACTTGTTAAAAAGCGATATAGATTTAGCTAAGGATAAGTGTGAAAAATGGCTTAGAGAAGTAGAAACTAATCTTGACATCAGTGACAATGATTATTTATTAAATCTTTATAAAATTATTTATATATCAACTAAATATGGCTTAAACAACTATAGAGCGAAAGCTCTTTATCTAAAAGGATTGATGTCATTTAATTCTGAAAGATATCAGTGTGCTATGACTCAGCTTTTAGGTGCGTTAGTTTATTATGCTCGGGAAAGCGATTTCGTATATGTAAGTGATATTTATGAAAAGCTCGGAATTATACTGTATAATAAAGGTGAACTGCATCAAGCACTTGTATATTTTAATCTAGCCTATGAAATATTTATAAATACAAAAGCATATGAAAGATGCAATTTTGAAGAATTAAACTATTATCTTGCATTATGTTATTGTGATATGGGGCAATATTCCATGGCGAGGAAAATGTTAGAATTAATAGAAACTCGTAGTAATAGAATTATAGAATTATATAATAGAATAAATAGAGCATTAGTAGTATAATATATTAAAATAAAGAGAAAGCAAACGATTTCTCTTTATTTGTTAATGACTATTTCTTTTAGTTTATCCATTGCAACACTGACCAGTTCTGATGATTCTATTTGTGTTTCTGAAAGATGCTTTAATCTCTCAATTTCAGATTTTATTTTATGTATTTCAATTGATAGTTTATCCAAGAACTGGCGAATTTCTAATGCGAATTTCTCACTATTATTTGCCAGTGTCTGAACCTCCTTAGCTACTACTGAAAAACCATTTCCATACTCTCCAGCTCTTGCAGCTTCTATATTTGCGTTTAGTCCTAATATTTTAGTTTGATTGGCAATTTTATTTACATAATTGACTACTTTATCACTTTCTTCTATATATGTACTTGATGCCTCAGTTGATAATAGAAGATTATCACTTATATTATGAACTTCATCAATAGAATGGTATATTGATTGTAAGTTTTCTTGAACTAAAGCGTATGTTTGATTAATGGCTTCAATTTGTTTGTTTATTCGTTCTAATGTATTTATATTTCCCTCTACTAAAGTAGATAATAATAAAGCAGCTTGAGAATCTATTATTTTATATTTTTGCCCGAATTTTTCCATTAGAGTTTCAGAAACTTGCTTGGAACCTGTTGCTTCTATTATCATATCTACAGGTACATTAACTATGTCATCAATAGATGATGAATATTTAATATTAAGTTTTTTAGCTAATGCTATACCAGGAGCTTCTAAGTTTATGTCTACAACTATAGTTATTGCTATACCATCTATTGTGGACAAAATTTTAATGAGATTTGTTCCACCATGTCCAGCTCCTATAATTGCAATATTCATAATTCTATCCCCCTTTTGAATCTTTTCAACATAATTCGATAGTAATGAGGGAAAATCCTTCTAAATTTGTATATGTTTATTTTATAACGATATTTCATGAGTAATATTTAATGAAATGATTATAGATACTTATTAATAGATAAATCCTTTGAAATATAGAAAATAAATTGATACAACTTAATAGTTTTGTGCTAAAATTAGCTATAGATGTTGTAATTAAATATTACATAAATAGTTAAGACAATTTGATATACATCTTTAATTTGTTAAAATGAAAACATATGTATGAGGTGATATATTGTTATATATAGGAATTGTCTTTATTATATTAGGACTATATACTATTTTAGAAAATATTATTGACATAAGTACTTTGTTAAAAGAAAAATTAATAGTCAGGAAAATGGATTTTAATATAGATGAATATTTTAAACTAAAGCTATATGTGGGAGCCTTTTCCATAATAGTTGGAATTCTTTCTATTATAAACTATCTGATGTATTAAAGGGTGTAATTATGAGAAAAAAAAGAGGATATATAATTAAAGCTTTTATACTAATAATTTTTATTTCAGTTTTTGGATTATCTAATTATTGTCAGGCAGCTAGTGAAAAAACGCTGATTATTGTATTAGATGAGTTAGATTTTAATATGGCTGAAAAAATTATCAATGATAGTTCTTCACTAGGGCTTATGAGTATAAAAACAGCAGAGTTATATAAAGAAAGTAATAAGGAAAGCTTCTTCATGACTATGGCTACAGGAAGAAGAGTTAAGATAGAAAGTAATCTTTTCAAAGGAATACAGAGAACAGATACAGGTTCTATCAATGTTCTAGGGCATAATAATATTGTTAAAGAATTGAAAAGAAAGTATCCTGCCTTTTCCCAGGAAATTAATTTGCTCGGAGATAATCTTAGAGGAGGTGGAATAAGAACAGGTTTTATAGGACAAGGATACTCATCCTTACTAATAGCAGATAAGAATGGGAAAATAGATAGAGGTATAAATAGTATTGTATATGATAAGCAATGGCTTATAGAGAATACAGATGAATTGTTTAAATCTATAGATGTGTTAGTTGTTTCATATGATATAGAAAGCCAACAGGATAGAATTGAAATATTAAGAGATTATATTAATTATTATAGTTATAAAGATATATATATCTTTCCACAAAATATAAAAGGCGATATAGCTTATAAATGGAATAAGACTTTAGTTCCTTTAATATATAGTAATTATAATGAAGACACAGGAATCATAACTAGTAAAACAACTAGGAGAGAAGGATTAATAACTAGCTTAGATATAAAGGCAGACATTGAAAGTAAATATGGAGTTGCTAAAAAAGGAGATATTGGCAACAAAATAACTGTCATTGAAGATAGAGATATTGTGGAAAAGAGTAAAAATAATCTCTTAGAATTTTTAAATTTAAATATAATTAAGTATGTTTTTCATGGCTATGTAATTTTAAGTCAAATATATGTCTTTTATAGTTATATATTTATGAAGAAAAGAGACTTTCAACAGTACAGGTTCATAATGACAAGTGCCGTTATGAGTGTTTTGTTATCTCTAATTTTTGGAATCTTTAAAATTCATAGATATATGTTTTTATATTGTATTGTTATAATAACTGCTTCTTTGCTAATATCTAAAGCTTTGCATAATAAAAAAATAAATTCAATTTATTTGATATGTATAATTACCAATATATTGATTCTAATAGGAGTCTTTTTTGACCTGAATATAGTCTATGATTCTTTTATAGGCTATAACAATATAGTTGCTGCAGGAAGATTTTATGGTCTTAATAATGATATAATGGGAGTTTTAATAGCTACATCTATAATAACGTATTACAAGCTAAAGGAAATAATAGAAAAATATTTACCAAGTTATTTTGCACTATTATATATTCCATTAGTTATATTGGCTTTATCAGGAAGGTATGGTGCTAATCTTGGCGGTTATATAACATCTATTGTGCTTTTTTTAATACTTATATATAGGGGTTTCTTTGGACCTAATAAAGACAAAAAAGGTCTAATACTTTTAATGGGAATAGGAATAGCGATTTTTGGATTAAATCTTTTTATAGATATTAATAGTGCTAGTACGAGTCATGCGGGTAACCTTGTGGAAAGAATTAAGATTTTTGGCATCAATGAGCTTATATATATGATAAGCGTTAAACTAAAGCAGCTAGCAATTATGTCTATACTTCCGCCTTGGAGTATAATTATTGTATTTCAGATATTTTTTTTAAGAAGGCTTTATTTAACTGAGAAAAAGTTCATTAAATATGATGTCAAAACTCATATTGAATCCTTTGAAAAATATTGTATAATGTTTATAGTATCAATTGTTGCTTTTATTATAAATGATACTGGTGTAGTGGCATTTACTTATATAAATACTTATTTAATTGCATTTATATTATGTGATTACAAATTAGAAACATTGCTGGATGGTGATGAGTGAATTGTTGCTTGATTTAATTGATGAAAACTCGATTGAATTGGATGTAAGGGCAAAAAATTGGGAAGAGGCTGTCAGAAAAGGAGGAGAACTCCTTATAAGAAATGGCTCAGTAGAAAATAGATATATAGATGCCATGGTAAATATGGTTAGGGAATTAGGACCTTATATAGTAATAGCCAAAGGAATAGCCTTCCCACATGCGAGACCTGAAGACGGGGTATTCAGATCGGGTATGAGTCTTATTACTTTACATGAAGCCATTGAGTTTGGTGACGAAGAAAATGATCCTATTAAGCTAGTAATATCCTTTTGTTCCACAGATTCTGAAGGACATTTAAAGGCATTATCAGAGTTAGTAGATTTTTTAAGGGATGAAACAGCTATAGAAAAAGTAATAAATGCTAAATGTAAAGAAGAAGTTGTGAAAATAATGAGAAAAATTATTTAACAGGATAATATTAAATATTATCCTGTTTTTTTATTCTAAGAATGTTAGGGTGTAAAATATATACTCTAATATTTAATTAATTTTCCATAATAAATGCATTTCAGATAGGCCTACTAAGATATCAAATTGCTCCAATAGTGAAATTAACATTCCCCACTCAACTTGGATTATGCTTAAAATCCTTATAGGTAAGCTATAAACCCAAATAAGAATAATGTATCTATCTACGATATGTTATTACAATTTCTAATAGGTGAACTATAAATTTAAAGAAAGTAGTAAATAATGGTTAAAATGTGTAAGATTTTAATTCTTTATATAAGTAATCTATAAGCACAAGCTGGTGATTACATGGCGCTCTACGCTAACTCCTTATAGGTAATCTATAAACTGAATCAGAAGAAAAATATTTCTATATATACCTTATGACGTTTCAATTCCTCATAGGTAATCTATAAACAAGAAGACAAAGATTTTGATGCCAGTCATTTTATGGAGTTTCAATTCCTCATAGGTAATCTATAAACAAATACATATCCATATTCACAGAATACACCATCATTGTTTCAATTCCTCATAGGTAATCTATAAACAACCAGCTATAAACTCTCTATAAGCTCCATCACTATCGTTTCAATTCCTCATAGGTAATCTATAAACCAAATTAAAAAAATAATAAAGGAGTGTTGTAAATGATAAAAGATTATAGAATATTTACGAATAACGATGTGGTACAAATAATAATGAAAGACAAAATAATAAAACTAACCTTGCTAGATAGGCAAGGTGTAGATGTGGGGTCAAAACTTCTAAAAGAAGTATATACCCCTAAGGTGATAGAAGGATATGATACGCCCCAATTTGGAATAGAACCCGATTTCCATGAAATTGTTGACTCATTCCATTGTGAAGATATGGTGATTTGGGGTGTAAAAGATGAAGTGAATATCTCGTTACCAGATGAAGAACCAGAGTACTTTGAAGAAGTACAATGGTATTTCGATAAGGGGGTGTAAAAATGAAAAGATTTTTAACAAACGCTTTCAGCATACAAATGTTACAGAAAGGAGGTCTAGTGAAGTTTGAAGAAATAGACGCAACAGAAGTGCCAGATGATGTTGTTTCAGCCATAGGACATACAGACACAGCAGTGGTACTTTCAGACCTGCTAGGGTTTGAAGTACCTATGAGTAGAGCTTTTGTCACTCTAGACGAAGATACAGAACTGTACGTGGCACAGTTGGTAGGAGGAAGGCTTCCAGAGGGGGCTACTACCCTACCAGCAGGGTTCTCCTTCAAATTCTATAAGGTAGTAATAGTTTAGTGGGACTACCTCATGAGGACTAATAAAAGTCAATCGAGAGGAGAGAGGTTACTTTAACCACCTCTCCTCTTAATTTGACAAGTGTCAAGTCCTCATTATATAATGAGAATATGCAGTAGAGAGGAGGAACAAAGTTGGTGATAATTTTAGCTGGGATAGTGTTCTCTATTATCTTTTATTTAACAGTAGTAATGCCAATAAAGATGGTATTATTAGCACTAAAAATGATGAGGTGGTAACCACCTGCCACTTGGATTTGACAAGTGAGAGCCTCATATGCTACAATGTAGTTAGTGGAGCAAGAGCACCACAAAATAAAATAATATTAGGAGGTAATACATAATGGAATTTAGAAAAGTATTATTAGGTGGAACAGAGGAAGGAACTT
>ENA-OWOZ01001802-OWOZ01001802.1-bioreactor-metagenome-genome-assembly--contig:-NODE-1802-length-18047-cov-4.170952_pt1 | contig 18047 bp, 15 predicted proteins | sample MGYA00238140_ERZ651804 | MGnify/ENA primary metagenome ERZ651804 (study PRJEB26910, sample SAMN07631232) | bioreactor metagenome | isolation source: Switchgrass digestor | place: USA: Dartmouth... | reverse complement strand
TATTTGACCTATTCTCCGTAATAGCCGCTCAAATAAATATTTTCAGAGTTAGCATGTTTTTTATGTCTTTCTTTATAAAGAAGGGGATTGCTTCCCCAGTACTTAATTATCACATTTCGTGTCATCGCGAAGGAGCCCAGCGACTGTGGCGATCACTTTTTCAATGGAGGGGATCGCTTCGGGCCTTTGGCCCTCGCGATGACATGGTAAAAGGGGGATTACTTCGGCCCTTTGGGCCTCGCGATGACAGAATAAGAGTGGGGGGAGATTATGTGGATAGTAGGGAGTTATTGCGGGTGGTTTTTCCGGATGTGGAGATGGAGCGGGAGTTAGTGCCGGATATTAGGTATTTGAGGGAGCTTAGGGGCTTGACTTTAAAAGAAGTTCCTTTAAAGGATGAGCCGGTGTATTATATGTACCGTTCTTTGTACATAGATGAGGATCGGGAAATTTTTGAGGGAAATAAAATCAGGCATGATATTACGGTGATCCCGCCTAAGTCCATTGAAGGGGAATTTATCAAGACGGCAGGGCATTTTCATCCTCTCCGTAATGAAAAAGAGACTTATCCGGAGTATTATGAGGTGCTTAAGGGAGAGGCTTTGTATCTGCTTCAGAAAAACAATGGACAAGGTGATGTGGAAGAGGTTATCTTTATCAAGGCTCAAGCGGGAGATAAGGTTTTCGTCCCGCCTAATTACGGTCATATTACCATAAACTGTAGTGAGGAAACTTTGGTAATGGCTAATTTGGTGGAGGCCAATTTTAAGTCTCTTTATGAGCCGATTGCGAAAAAGAAGGGCCCGGCATATTTCTGTATCCGGGCAAATGAGGGTGTAGAGTTTATTTTTAATGAGAATTATACTAATCGGGTAGAACCAAAAGTGGTGAGTGCACAGGATTGGGAGGATCCGATTGAGGTAGAGCGGGGAAAGAGATTGTATGAGATGTATGTGGAGGATCCTGGATTGTTTGAGTTTTTGAAGTAGTAATATCTAAAACCACCTGGACTGGGTGGTTTTTCTTTACAATTGAAGCAAAAAAGTGGTAAAATATGAATATAAGTAACCAGGTGGTTACATAGGGGGTGGTTTAGTGGCCAATGTAAGGGATCCGGAAATGTCCAGACTTAGGATTATCCGGGAGGCGGAGCGGCAGTTTGCGGAAAAAGGTTTATATGCTGCTTCGGTGAATGTGATTGCGGAAAATGCCGGGATCAATAAAAGAATGATTTATCATTATTTTGGGTCTAAAGAAGATTTATATAGAGAGGTATTAAGAGTAAATTTTCAACGAATTTACGCTATAGGGGAAAAGGTTTTTGAAAACCGAAATGATCTAAAAAGTTGTGTCAAACAATTTATCCGGGATTATTATTATTTTCTGTATAATAATCCCTACTATGTGAAAATTATGACCTGGGAAGAAATAGCCGGTGCAGAGTATGCTCGGGAAGTTATTCCCGGGACTTTACTGATAGGAATGAGCGAATTGGAAAAGATTTATGAGGAAGGTGTGGAAAAAGGAGTATTTAGAAAAAATATAGATTTAGAGCAGCTAATTTTAAGCATAAATGCTTTATGTCTTATTACATTTGTGCGGCTGGAGATGCTGCGGGCTTTATGGCAGGAAAAATTGGAAAAGAAACTTGAGGAAAGATTGGAGCATATTTATGAATTAGTGTTAAAGGGTATAACTACATAGTAATTTCAATTGAGCGGAGGAGTGGAGAGGCATGAAAACAGGTAAGAAAGTTGGAATATTTATATTATTAGTGATTTTTTTACTAGCTCTAGTTGTCGTTATCTCCGGTTTTACAGGAGTAAGTAAAGGAAAGGAGGCCGCTGTTGGCGATGAAGATTTGGTGTTAATAGGGAACGTGGAAGCAAAGGAAATGGATGTTAGCAGCAAAGTCCCCGGGAGGATAATGAAGTTGTATGTGGATGAGGGTGAAGAAGTAGAAAAAGGGGATCTGCTTTTTGAGATTGACCCTAAAGATTTGCAGGTGAAGAAAATGCAGGCTGAGGCTGCGGTAAGAGCGGCAGAGGCTCAGTTAAATAAAGCTTTAAGTGGTGCTCGTCAACAGGAAATCAATTCGGCGAAGGTTTTGCTGGAAAAAGCCCAAGAAAAGCTTAATTTACTGGAAAAGAAATATGAAAGATACCTGCCTCTCTATGAAGCCGGGGCTTTGCCTAAGGACCAAATGGATGACTTGGAAACAGAGTTGAATGTGGCGCGACTGGATGTGGAGGCAGCTCGGGAGCAGTATGACCTGGCTTTAGAGGGTGCCCGGGTGGAGGATATAGAAGCAGCTCAGGCCCAGTATGATTTATATCTAGGTCAACTGGAGGAAGTGCTGATTAATCTGGAGGAAACTAAAGTAACCGCACCCATTGGCGGCAGTATTTCTTTGGTTGTTTGTGAAGAAGGTGAGCTGGTAGCCTCCGGAATGCCGGTGGTATCGATTATTGATTACAATGACGCTTGGGTAGAGGTTAATGTAGATGAAGTAGATATGGGGAAAGTAGCTTTAGGGCAAAAAGCTGAGATTAGGAGCAAGGCCTATCCTGAGGAAGTTTTTCAGGGGGAAATTGTGAGCATCAATAAAAATCCTGATTTTGCCGTCAAAAAGTCGACTAACGAGTTAAATGACCAAGACGTGATTACATATGCGGTAAAGATTAAGCTTTTGGACAATGAGAAAAAATTGTATCCGGGGATGCAGGTAAAGGTTTTGTTAAGTGGAAATGAGGGAGAGTAATGGTCAGGAGGCTATGGAAAATAGGTGTGCGGGAGGTAAAGTTACTTTATCAGGATAAGAAAGCACTATTGGTGGTGCTTTTTGTTCCTTTGCTGTATTCGATGCTCTTTGGCTATCTATACAGCCCTAATGCGGTAAAACACGTAAAAACTGCGGTGGTGAATAAAAGTCCTGATTCTACCGGCCGGATGGTGGTGGAGGGTTTTAGAAAATCGGATCGATTTGATTTGGAGTATTTTCTGGAAAGTGAGGAAGAGATAAAACCCTTAATGGAAAAGGGGGCTATTGACGCGGCTCTAATAATCCCAGAGGACTTTACGAGGAATCTAAAAAAGGGGAAAAGTACCGAAGTTTTATTAGGTGTTAATGCTTCCAATATGATTATCAGCAATGGGGTAATGGCCTCGGCTATGCAGGTGGTGCAGACCTATTCCACAGGTATTGCTCTCCAAAAAATGGGTGCTTTAGCCCAGCCACCCATAATGGTCAGTTTCCGGCCCTGGTTTAACCCTACTTTCAGCTATGTTAATTATCTTTTGTTAGGGATAATTTCTATTGCCATTCACCAGATACTTTTAATGAGTGTGGCCAATTCTTGGGTGAAGGAAAGGGAAACAGGGACCTGGGCTGAATTTATGGAATTGGCGGGGAATCTTTTTACGGCAATTTTAGGTAAATTCTTTACCTATTTTTTATTTGGATTTTTCTCTTTACTGGCAACGAGTGTGGCCGCATTTAAGTTTTACCATTTACCTTTACGAGGAAATTATGAGCTGATTCTTCTTATGGGGCTACCTTTTATGGTGAGTATAATTTCCTTGGGAATAATCGTAGCTCAGTTTGCCAAAACAGAAACGGAAGCCACCCAATTGGTCATGTTGTTGACTTATCCCATGTTTTTGTTATCCGGGTTTACCTGGCCTCTAATGGCTATGCCTGAAATTTTCCAAAAAGTGGCCGGTATTATTCCCTTTACCTATTTTGCTGAAAACTTTCGGAGAGTGGCCTTGATGGGTATTGATTATAAGGTTCTTAGTACGGATTTCTTGAAACTATGTATACTGGCAATAGTATATTTTGGGGTAGCGGTAGGTCTCAACTATTGGAGGGAAAAACAATGTTCAAGGGCATAGGCAGGGTTTTTAAAAGAGAGATGAAGCAGCTGTTGGGAAGAAAACGGAGTATAATAATTTTCTTTGTGATTCCGCTGTTTTTTACCATTCTTTACGGAAATATTTATCTTCAGAAAAGTATTAAACATATCAATCTAGGTGTGATAAATCACAGCCCCAGCCAATTGAGCCGGACTTTGGTGCAGGGTTTTGAAAAGTCTGAGGCTTTTACAGTAAGCCGGTATCTTGAAGATGAAGAAGAGATTGCCCCTTTAATGGCGGTAGGAGAAATAGATGCTGTTTTAATTATTCCGAAGGATTTTACCCGGGATATAAAAAAGGGGAAAAGTGCTACGGTTTTTGTGGGGGCTAATGGGACCAATATGACTATTAGTAACACGGCTATGACTGAAGCTACAAAAATTATCGGCACCGTTTCGGCGGGGATCACTGTGGCCAAGTATCAGGCTCAGGGATTAAATGAAACTCTGGCTTATCAAAATGTGGAGCCTATTTCATTTAGGATTAGGCCTTGGTATAATCCTACCAATAATTACAGTAACTTTTTACTCCTGGGTTATGTAATGGCCATAGTCCAGCAGGTCACCTTTTACTTCACGGCTATCTCTATCTCGGAAGAAAGAAAAAGAGAGGAAAGGTTGGAGGAGTTATTAAGGTGTTCGGATAGTGCTTTTTCTATTATCTTAGGTAAGTTTTTGGTTTATTTTTTCTGTGGAGTATTCAGCTGGGTGACTGCTTTTCTCCTGGCCATCAATGCCTTTCATATTCCCATGCGGGGTAGCTATGGGCTGTTGATGCTGATAAGTTTGGCTTTTTTCAGTTGTATTTGTGCTTTGGGGATGTTTATCTCGGTGGCCTCAAAAAATTCTTTGAATGCTACCCAGTATTCCATGCTGATGGCTTTGCCTGCTTTTTTGTTCTCCGGTTTTACCTGGCCCATAGAGGTTATGCCGAAAGCTCTTCAGATTCTGGCCTATATTTTTCCACTAACCTATTTTGCCAATAATGTTCGGGATATTGCTCTTTTAGGGGTGAGTTTCCAGATAATCCAAAAGGATCTTTTGACTTTATGTTTCGGAACAATATTATTTTTCTTATTAACTATAATTGTTTTTTATTACAGGGTTTTAAAAAAAGCGTGCCCTGAGCTTAGTGCGGAATTAAAGGCCTAAATGGGTTCTCCTGGAAGGGTTGCCGGAAGTAGCAAAGTATATTATAATTAAGGAAAGGGATGAAGAAATTACTAGGAAGGGAATTTAGTATTGGAAATTAAATCCCCCCTTATATATATTTACTACCTGAAATGCTCAGGTAGCCTTTCTGAGGACACAGTTTAATTTAGAACTTATACTTTATTTCATTCTAATTTTTCATCTGTTGTCCTCAAAAAAAACCCCAAGCTAGGCTTGGGGTTTTTTTAATTTTTGCTCCCGATAAAACAAGCTAGGTCTATTACCCTGCAACTGTAGCCCCATTCGTTATCATACCAGGCCAAAATTTTTGCCATGTGAGAACCAACTACCATAGTGGAGAGACTATCAATGATACCGGAATGGGAGTTGCCGTTAAAATCAATAGAAACCAAAGGTTCTTCACAGTAGGCTAAAATGCCTTTTAACTTATTTTCACAGGCTTTCTTTAACATTTCGTTTATTTGTTCGACAGTTACTTCTTCAGCAAACTCAACTACTAAGTCAACTAAAGATACATTAGGTGTAGGTACCCGGAGGGCCATACCGTTAAGTTTACCTTTTAATTCAGGGATTACTTCGGTTACGGTTTTGGCGGCACCGGTGGTAGTGGGGATGATGGATTGGGTGCAGCCACGGGCTCTTCGTAAATCTTTATGCCTGTTGTCCAGATTTTTCTGGTCGTTAGTAAAAGCATGAACAGTAGTCATTAGACCGCTTTTAATGGTTAGGTTATCATGGAGTACTTTTACGATGGGAGCCAGACAGTTGGTAGTACAGGAACCGTTAGAAATAACATGATGCTTTTGAGGGTCATAGGTGTTTTCGTTAACGCCCATAACCAAAGTAGCATCCACATTTTTGCCGGGAGCGGTGATAATTACTTTTTTAGCCCCTTTTGTTAAATGCATTCCTGCATCTTCTTTTGTTTTAAATTTACCTGTGGCATCTATGACTATATCTACCCCTAATTCACCCCAAGGTAGGTTTAAGGGGTCACGGTCAGATAATAGCTTTATTTCTTTACCGTCAATGATTAAACCATTTTCTGTAGTTTCTACAGTTCCCTTGTATGTGCCATGAGTGGAATCGTATTTAAATAAATGTGCACTAGTTTTAGGGTCGGCGGTACTGTTTACAGCAACTACCTCTAAGTCATTTCTGGCCATTGCCGCTCTTAAACATAATCGACCAATACGTCCAAACCCGTTAATACCAATTTTAGTCACCATATCTGGTACCTCCTAAATGTATTTTAAAGTTAAATCACAATAGGTTTATTTAAATTGGAAATATGATATCCGCTATAATATTCGCTATCAACTCTAAAAATCCTTGTCATAATTTAAAAAAAATGCTTATAAATGCGTATTATTTTAAAGAATGTGCGTCCCTATTGGGACATAATAAGTCCCGTGGTTATTTAGGTATTATTTAGGTGTTATTTAGGCAACATATTATATGCAATTAAGGAATAAATGTATAATGTATTCTTGTTTAAATTTCCTTGTTCTTGTTTTCAACCTAGTTTAATATATATTATAAAAACTCTTTGGGGACTTGACCAAAAAGCAGAGTTTGTGGCATGTTATTTGCAAGATAATCTATTTTCAAAAGTTTAAAAATTGGATGAAAACAGAGGTGTAAGAATATGGGTGAGTTGAAACGTTATGTAGGTATTACAGATACTACCTTAAGGGATGGGCATCAATCTTTATTGGCTACCAGAATGAAGACTAAGGATATGCTGCCCATTGCAGAGGAAATGGATGAGATAGGTTTTTACTCCCTGGAGGTCTGGGGAGGAGCTACTTTTGACACTTGTATGCGTTTTTTAAATGAAGACCCCTGGGAAAGACTAAAAGCTCTGCGCAAGGCTTTTAAGAAAACCAAATTGCAGATGTTACTCAGGGGACAAAACCTGGTAGGTTATAAGCATTATGCGGATGATGTGGTGGAGGCGTTTGTGGCTAAGGCGGCAGAACACGGTATTGATATTTTTAGGATTTTTGATGCTTTAAATGATGTCCGTAACATGCAGAAGGCTATTGAAGAAGTAAAGAAGAATAAAAAGCATGTCCAGGCAACCATTTCATATACATTAGGACCTATTTATGATTTGGATTATTACCTTGATTTAGGCCGCAAGTTAAAGGAATTGGGTGCGGATTCTATTTGTATTAAAGATATGGCGGGGATTTTGGCTCCTTATGCAGCTTATGATTTGGTAAAGGCTTTGAAGAAGGAGATTGGTTTACCCATTCAGGTACACACTCATTATACCAGTGGGATGGGTTCCATGATGTACTTGAAGGCTGTTGAGGCCGGTGCAGATGTAATTGATACGGCTAACTCCGCTTTGGCTTTGGGTACTTCCCAGCCGGCTACGGAAACCATGGTGGCAGTGTTAAATGAAGGGCCTTATGATACAGGTATTGATTTAAATAGACTTACCGGATTAGCCGAGTACTTTAAAAAGGTACGCAAGAATTATGCGGAATTTGATGTTTATAAATCCGGCGTGGATGTTAATGTATTGCGTTATCAAGTGCCGGGGGGAATGCTTTCTAACTTTATTACTCAATTGTCTCAGCAAAACGCTATGGATAAGTTTGAGGAAGTTTTGCAAGAGGTACCCAGGGTCCGTGCTGATTTAGGTTATCCTCCTTTGGTTACCCCTTCCAGTCAGATTGTAGGTTCCCAGGCAGTTTTAAATGTGCTTATGGGTGAACGGTATAAAATGGTTACCAATGAGGTTAAGAACTATATGCGGGGGCTTTATGGTCAACCGCCCGGAAAGGTAAATGAAGAAGTAAGGAAAAAGATTATTGGTGATGAAGAACCTATTACCGTTCGGCCGGCAGATTTAATTGAACCGCAAATGGAGCAGGTCAGGAAGGAAATTGGTCATTTAGCAGAGACGGAAGAAGAGTTATTGCTGTATGCTCTTTTCCCTCAAGTTGCTAAGCCATTCCTGGAAGACAGGGCTGCAGGAAAGTGGAAAGTTGATTTGAATTTAGCAGATGCTAATCAAGAAGAACACGGTAGTGTTTTTTATGCGGTGTAGATTAGTGACTAGTGATTTGTGATTAGTGACTGGTTTTTAACCACGGATGAACACGGATTTTTAAAAGCATTACGGCTCATGGGTTTAGCTGCATGACGGCATTACGGCTTTTAGGTTAAAATGCTTGGCGGCATGACGGCTTACGGGATATTCTGCATGGTGGCGTGACGTCTTTTGGGTCAATCTATTGGGGCGGCATCAAAAGACTATCCCAATAGCCGTCATGCTGTCCCGAAAGCTACACCCGAAAGCCGTAATGCTGACTTACATAATGGCCCAAAAGCCATTGAATCAATAATATTTTTGGTCATATAGATCTTGATAACAACGAGGACAGAGCTCGTTGTTTTTTTTGTCGGTAATGGATTGGTATTCGGCGAAAGGTTCATCAACTAATTCCAGGGCTTGCCCACAACGAGTGCAGGTATTAGACTGTTTGGCCATTCAATCCCCTCCTTTTTTTGTGGTAAGATTATTATATGCAGGGAAAAGGAGGATATGTATCGAAATTTAGCAAAATAGATAGAAAAAAGGTGATTGTATGGGAAAAAAGTCAGTGCTGCCTAGCTTGGACGAGGTCGTGGAGAAAACAATTAAGGCCATGGAAGAAGGTAAGTCCGAAATATTCGAAATTGCCGAGAATTCCCGTAGTGAGATAAATCTTATTAAGTCCAAATTGGCCGCCGTCCAAAAAAAAATGCAGGAAGTAATCGTAGAATTGGACCGGGTGGAAAGGCTGGAAAAGGCGTCCCGGGTGAGATTATTGGAGGTTAGCCGGGACATTAAAGAGTATACGGAGGAAGATATTCGTAAAGCGTATTTGGTGGCAAGTAATTTGCAAGCGGAAGTCAGGATTTTACGCAATACTGAAAAACAACTGTATAAAGAACGGACTGAGTTAGAGCGTCAGTATAAAAGCCATGAAGATACCGTACATAAGGCCGAGCACTTAATTTCTCAGGTGGGTGTGGCTTTGGATTATTTAAAGAAAAGTATTGAAGGAATTAATAATCAGTTGGAAGAGATTGAGGCCAGAGGAAATTTAGGGGCCAGAATCATCAAAGCTCAGGAAGAAGAGAGAAGGCGGGTGGCCAGAGATATTCACGACGGGCCTGCCCAATTTATGGCTAATATTGTTCTGCGGGCGGAGTATTGTGAAAGGGTACTGGATAAAGATGTTGATTTAGCCCGAAAAGAACTAAAACAGCTTAAAGAGATGGTGCGCGATAGTTTACGGGATGTGCGGAAAATAATTTATGATTTGCGGCCAATGACCCTGGATGATTTAGGGCTGATTCCTGCTTTGTCCAGGTATATTGAGGATTTTATGAAAAGGACTAAGTTGCAGGTGCATTTTTATGCAACGAAAATTACTCACCGCTTGCCTAATACCTTAGAAGTGAGTATTTACCGGGTTGTGCAGGAAGCATTAAATAATGTGGCCAAACACGCTCAGGCTCAGAATGTATGGATTTTTCTTAATTTGAATGAAAATGCATTAAGGTTGGCCATTCGGGATGACGGTCAAGGTTTTAATGTTTCCGACGTAATAAATGATGTGGAAAGAGAAGGTTATGGAATTTTAGGGATGAAAGAGAGAATCGAGTTACTGGGTGGAGAATTTAATATTGAATCACGATTGACTTGGGGAACCAAAATTACTGTTACTGTTAATACTTATTCATTAGGTCCAAAGGGGTGAGATAAGATGGGGATCAAGGTTTTGTTGGCTGATGACCATGCTTTGGTTAGAGAGGGTTTGGCTAAAATTTTGTCACTGGCGGAGGGTTTGGAGATAGTCGGGGAAGCTGCCAGTGGTCAGGAAGCTATTGCTTTAGCCAGAAAATATAAGCCGGATGTAATTTTAATGGATATTAACATGCCTAACGGTAATGGCATAGAGGCTACGAAAATAATAAAAAAGGAAATGCCGGAAGTAGGGATTATCGCCCTCACTATTCATGATGATGAACAGTACATATTTGAACTGGTCAGGGCTGGAGTATCTGGATACTTATTGAAAGATATTTATCCGGAAACATTGATTACTGCCATTAAAAGTGTGGCGGCAGGTAAGTCTTTTATACAGTCGGATATTACCGGTAAAATTTTAGGTGAATTCAACCGTCTTTACGAAAGGAAAACCAGGTACGTAGGTTATGTTAACAATTCTGACGAATTAACTCCCCGGGAGTTGGAAGTTTTAGAATTAATAGCCCAGGGTCTTTCGAATAAGGAAATAGCGCAAACTCTTTTTATCAGTGAAAAAACAGTGAAAAATCACATTACCAATATTTTTAGAAAGCTTAATGTGGAGGACAGAACCCAAGCTGCGCTGTATGCAGTTAAACATAGAATAGTGAATATTTTTTAAGCTAAGTACTTCTTCTAATCACCTGTAGTAAGTTTCATGCATACACTAAAACACACCTAAGAGGTATTAGGGGGCTTGGGTATGCATGATAATGGCTGGTTTTTACTAACAGGTGTTTTATTGTTTTTTCTCTGGTTGATTTATGTACTAGAAGAAGTGAACTGGTTGGAAAATGGTCCGTTTACACAAGAACAATATCTGATTCTGGTTGTGAAAAATCAGGAAAAAAATATTGAAGGGATAATCAGAAAATTATTTTTTTGGGAGTCAAATTTTTTGTATGATAAACGTTTAATTATTGCTGACCTGAATTCTCAGGATAAAACCGTGGAAATTATAAAAAAAATGAGTTATCCGGTAAATTATTTTACCTTTGTACAGTTAGAGAGTATGGAGGAGTTGGATAGTTTATTGAATAGGTATGGTAGGGATAGGTGCAGGGTGATGAATGTGTGCTCAATGGGCCATTCCTGGCCCAGTTCGCACTCCGGCTGACGTCCAATCAGCCGGCCAGCTTTTATTACTTCGGCTGCGCTAAGATTATTTAGCCGATTCTCCGTATAACCGCTCAAGTAAAATATTTCCATTTACTGTGGTGCACTCAAGAACATGTAATCTTGCCTCTTGTGTCCTGCATCTTAAATGATGCATCGTACAGATTGGCCCAATTGCAGATGCATCATGCAGTAAGCCTCAAAACAGATGCTGACCCAAAATATTAACCCAAGAGTATTATTTTGCCCGTTAAGGGCTTTTATTTTTGGCTAAAATAGGAAATAATGGTAGAGTATAAGGTGAGTTTTGTTCATATTCAAGGTGATAATTGCTTAGGATAAAATTAGAACCTTGAACTTTATGGGTTCAGGAGGGATTGATTTGAAAAGAGTGGTAAGTATCAGTCTTGGTTCGGAAAAAAGGGACCATAAAGTGGAAACGACTATTTTGGGAGAAAATTTTATTATTGAAAGAAAAGGTACTAATGGAGATATTGATAAGGCTATCGAGCATATCAAAGAGTTAGACGGTAAAATAGATGCTTTTGGTATGGGAGGAATTGACCTATATATTGTGGTCGGAAATAGGCGTTATATGCTGAAGGATGCTAAACGCATCAGAGAGGCTGCCCGGCTTACTCCCATGGTTGATGGCAGCGGACTTAAAAATACTTTAGAGAGAAAGGTTATAGAATATTTGGCCGAGAACCGGCATATTGATTTTTCTGGAAAAAAAGTGTTGCTGGTCTCAGGGGCGGATCGTTTTGGGATGGCGGAAGCGTTAGAACAAGCAGGGGCAAGGGTAACTTACGGCGATTTAATTTTTGGGCTGGGTCTGCCCTTTCCTCTGAGGTCTTTGCAAGCCCTGGAAAGAGCGGCTAAGGTGATGGGGCCTATTGTAAGCAGGCTGCCTTTTGAATTAATTTATCCTACCGGTAAAAAGCAGGAAGTAACTGTGGATAAATTCAGCCGGTTTTACCAGGAAGCGGATATTATTGCGGGAGATTTTTTATTTATTCGGAGATACTTACCACAATCTTTAGAAAAGAAGATTATTATCACTAATACTGTAACCAATGAGGATATAGAATTATTACGAACTAAAGGGGTTAGTACCCTTATTACTACAACTCCGGAGTTAAACGGCAGGTCCTTTGGAACAAATGTTATGGAAGCGGTCTTGGTTGCTTTGGTGAGTGGAGAAAAAGAATTAACGGCTAGTGAGTATCAGTATTTATTAGATAAGGTAGGATTTGTTCCCCGGATAGTACATTTACAAAAAGCTAATTTGGCTTAGGGGGAAGAGAGTGTGAATAGATTTGCTTTTATTATTCATCCTCTGCAGGTAGAAGATTATTTTCGCAAATTTCCTTTTTTAAAAAGATTTCCGGCAAGGATAATCGAAAATACTTTTCGCTATCTTCCGGGAATGAAGGTGTCGAAAATTGAAGGAGTTAAATCACCCTGGGCAGAGGTGGAAGGCTACTTTATAGCCTGCCCTTTAACTACTCGTCAGCTTTTAACATTACCGGAGCAGGTTGCTTTGAGTAAAATACAGGAGGCTGTTAAGTTAGCAGAGAAGTTAGGAGCCCAGGTGGTGGGTTTAGGTGCTGCTACCTCTGTTGTAGGTGATGCAGGGATAACAATTGCCAAAAACAGCAATATTCCCGTTACTACAGGTAATAGTTATACAGTAGCCAGTGCTATGGAAGCAGCAATTAAGGCAGCCAATCTAATGGATATCGATTTAAAGTCGGCCAGTGTTGCCGTTTTGGGAGCAACGGGTTCTATTGGTAGTGTGATTGCAAAATTAATGGCTTCTAAGTGTAAAAACCTGATTCTCTTAGGCCGCAGTGATTATAAATTAGCAAAACTAGCCAGGACTATTATGTATGAAGACGGAATAGCCACTGAAGTAAGCAGTGATACGAAAAATGTTCTAAGGAAAGCGGATATAATTTTTGCTGTGACTTCTGCGGTAGATACGGTGATTGATCCTGAAGATTTAAAACCGGGGGCAGTTGTTTGTGATGTTGCCAGACCGCGGGATGTTTCTTTAATGGTGGAGAAAAAAAGAAAAGACGTTTTGGTTATTGAAGGTGGGGTTATCCAAGTTCCCGGTCCTGTTAACTTTAATTTCAACTTCGGTTTTCCGCCAGGCTTAGCCTATGCCTGTATGGCCGAAACAATGATTTTGGCTTTGGAGGGCCGTTTTGAGTCCTATTCACTGGGGCGAGAATTGAGTATAGAAAAGGTAAAAGAGATAGAAAAACTGGCCCAAAAGCATAATTTCCGCTTAGCAGGTATGCGTAGTTTTGAAAAGAAGATAACGGAGGAGAAGATAAAAGAAATTAAGCTAAATGCTCTCCGGAGGCTACAGGCGATTTAAACTGCTTTTGGGTGAAGGTTTTGGGACAGCATTACGGCTAATGGGTTATACTGCATGTCGGCATTACGGCTCACGGGCAAATCTGCATGATGGCTACCGGGTTAATATTTTGGGTCAGCATCTGATTTTGGGATATGCTGCATGATGCATCCGATGAATGTTAATTTTCGGGATGCATCTATTGAACTCCCTTCGGTCGTAAGGTTAAGTTGAGATTAAGAAAATGAAATAATCCAGATTTAAGATCCAACAATAAACCTGGACTTAACCTTAACCTAAACCTTCGCCGTCAGGCGAATTATTAGTGTTAATCAGTGTATATCCGTGTGTATTCGTGGTAAATAATTCTAGTCACTAGTCACCAGTTACTAGTCACTACTACGCATAGTTTTTGGCTAAACTGTAAACCCTTGACAAAGTTAGACAGCATTATTATAATTGGCGTTAGAGCAAAGAGCACCGAAGCCCATATGGGCTTTGGTGCTTATTCTAGTATTAGCCGGTAGCAAAATTTAATATATGTGAATACATATAAATAATGAAGTCGGGGTATATTGCATAAGCAAATAAAAAGCTGATAAGGGAGCGTTTGTCATGGCTGAAAAAGAAGTAATTTTAACAAAAGCCGGTCTGGAAAAGCTGGAAAATGAACTGGAAATGTTGCGAACAGTAAAGAGAAAAGAAGTTGCGGAAAGGATTAAACAGGCTATAGAATTCGGAGACATCAGTGAAAACTCGGAATATGAGGATGCTAAAAATGAACAGGCTTTTATTGAAGGAAGAATAATTACCTTAGAAAAGATGTTGAGAAATGCAAAAATTATCGATGATGAAGGAAGAGAAGAAGGTGTTGTTTCTCTCGGTTCTAAGGTAAAATTAAGAGATATAGAGTTTGATGAGATTTTAGAGTATCAGATAGTAGGTTCGGCCGAAGCTGACCCGCTGGCTAATCTGATTTCTAATGAATCTCCCGTGGGCAAAGCTCTCTTAGGAGCAACTGTAGGCAGTGTTATTGAGGTTGATGTTCCGGCAGGCAAATTAAAGTATGAGGTTCTTGAAGTTAACTAGTATATTTTGTACCTTAGTTTAAGATTGGGGATGGTTTTGTGTCAGATGAACGATTGTTAGATGTAAATGAATTGGATGAGTTAAATGAATTGATGAAGGCGCGTTTTAACAAACTCAATGAGTTGAAAGAAAAAGGCATTAATCCTTTTGGACAAAAGTTTGCCAGAACTCATCATGTCCAGGAAATTTTAGATAATGCCCAAGCATTTATAGATTCCGGCCAGGAAGTTGTCATTGCGGGCAGATTAATGGCCAAAAGGGGTCATGGCAAAGCAGGTTTTGCCAACCTGCAGGATTTAAGTGGACAAATCCAAATATATTCTCGCTTAAATGATGTAGGTGAAGAAGCCCATGACTTATTTAAAAAGGCAGATATTGGGGATATTTTAGGAGTAAAAGGGACTGTTTTTATTACCCAAAAAGGTGAAATCACCATTGCCGTTAAAGAATTAACCCTGTTAACCAAGTCCCTGCGTCCTTTGCCGGAAAAGTTTCATGGTTTAAAAGATGTAGAACTCCGTTATCGCCAGCGGTATGTGGATTTAATAATGAATCCGGAAGTCAAAAAAACCTTTATCTTGCGTAGTAAGATTATCCAAGCTATGCGGGAATTTTTGGACAAGCAGGGCTTTTTGGAAGTAGAAACTCCCACCCTGCATGCTATTGCGGGAGGAGCGGCGGCAAGACCTTTTATTACTCATCATAATGCCCTGGATATTGATTTATACATGCGGATTGCCTTGGAGTTACATTTAAAAAGATTAATTGTTGGCGGTTTAGAAAAGGTCTATGAAATTGGCCGTGTATTTCGTAATGAAGGGATATCAACTAAGCATAATCCGGAATTTACCATGATGGAACTTTATCAGGCTTATGCTGATTATCACGATATGATGCGAATAACAGAAGAAATGGTAGCTTATATTGCAGAAAAATGTTTAGGTACTACTAAAGTTATGTATGAAGGTACAGAAATAGACTTGACTCCGCCCTGGACCAGAATAACCATGGTAGATGCCGTGAAGAAGTATGCGGGTGTAGATTTTAATGAGATTAAAACTGATGAAGAAGCTAGAAACATTGCTCGGAAGCTAAACATTGCTGTTACTGATGATGCAACCAAAGGCTCTGTTTTAAATGAAATATTTGAGGAAATCGTTGAACCTAACTTAATTCAACCTACCTTTGTCATGGATTATCCCATTGAAGTTTCGCCTTTGGCGAAAAGGATAGAAGGAAATCCGGACTTTACATATCGATTTGAAGCCTTTGTTGTTGCCAGGGAACTTGCCAATGCTTTTTCAGAACTGAATGACCCCATCGACCAGAGAGAACGTTTCCTTAAGCAAGTAGAGCAGAGGGAAAAAGGTGATGATGAAGCCCATATGATGGACGAAGATTTTGTACGGGCTTTGGAATACGGAATGCCACCTACAGGTGGGCTGGGTATAGGTGTGGATCGTTTAGTGATGCTTTTAACTGATTCTCCTTCTATTCGTGATGTGATCTTATTCCCCACCTTGCGGCCCAGGGAGAAGTAAGTTTAGCTTTAAGGTGCCAACCAATCTCTACGTTTAATGTTACTTAAATGAAAATATTTACTTTCGCTAAGCTAGAACTCCGAATCGGAATAATCTAATCTTGCCTCAGATAAAAGCTGACCGTGCTCAATGGGCCGTCCATGGCCCAATTCGCACTCTGGCTGACGTCCTATCAGCCAGTCAGCTTTTATTACTTCGGCTTCGATAAGATTATTTAGCCGATTCTACGTTATAGCCGCTCAAGTGAAATATTTTCATTAATAATAGTGCTCCTTATAGGGTTGCCCGCCGGGAGTTTTTTCCCGGTGGACAACCCTTTTTAAAATTTCAAAGCAAATTTATTCTCCCTTAAAAACAGGCTTTCTTTTTTCTTTAAAAGCGGTGACACCTTCACGATGGTCCTCTGTTTGCATGCAAATAGTTTGCAAATCTGCTTCTAGCTCCAGGACATCTTCCAGGGTTAGCTCCAGAGAACGGTTTAAGGCTTTTTTGATCAACCCTAAAGCTATAGGTGGACCCTGGGCTAATTCTGTGGCGAAATTATAAGTTGCTTCTGTCAGCTTGTCATCTTCAAATATCTGGTTAACTATGCCCAAGCTATAAGCGGTTTCGGCATTAATTAATTGAGCTGTAAACATAAGTTCCTTTGCTTTATGTAATCCGACAATTCGCGGCAAGAGATAGAGACCACCGCAATCGGGAACAAGGCCAACATTAACAAAACTTTGCCCAAATCTGGCTGATTTGGCACTAAAGATTATGTCACAGGCTAAGGCTAAGTTAAAGCCCGCACCGGCAGCTACGCCATTGACCATGGCGATAAAAGGTTTTTCAGTTTTCATAATTGTTGAGATTAGTTCCCCTGCTTGGACAATAAAATTTCTACCTGCTTTAGGAGTGTTGAGCTGCTCTAGATGAAACAAATCGCCTCCTGCAGAGAAAGCTTTGCCGTTGCCGGTTAAAATCACTACACGGATTTCTTCATCTTTCTTAACTTCGTCCAGGACTTGATGAAAATCTTCAATTAACTCCTGATTAAAGGAATTTAGGGCTTTAGGTCTGTTTAAGATGATAGTCCCTACATTCCCTTCTTTTTTTAGTAGAACGGTTTTTTCTGTCATATAGCCACCCTCCATACTTTTCTTAAAATAGTGAGCTCCACTATAATCGTTTAGTTCACCTATGTTTATTATATCATTAGTTATTGAAGAACCAACCTTATTCATATATAATTGTTAACTGTACAGTGACTTGGAAAAGTGAATTTTGCCGGTTTATGCGAATACCTAATTTAAAATAGCATAAAATATATTGACAGAAGTAAAATGTCGTGCTAGAATAAATGATGTCGCTGAGATGTCAGCGACAATTTTCATCAAATGTTTCACTAGTAAAAAGCAGAAATTGGGTATTGACAAAGTAGAAGCAGAGATGATAGAATAACATTTGTCGCCGCGATAGCGGCAGATAAAGAAGTTCTTTGAAAATTGAACAGTTGTAAAGCGTTTGGCCCAACGTCAAGGGTAAAGAGTAAAGAAGAAAGAGCTTGAAGCTTTTTGATAAAGGAATTTATCGGAGAGTTTGATTCTGGCTCAGGACGAACGCTGGCGGCATGCCTAACACATGCAAGTCGAACGGAACGGAAGTCGGTCGTCCGAGGTCAGAAGTCAGATTAAGCTGAGTAATAGAGCAAAAGAAAAAATCATTAAAGGATGAGACATCTGGCTTCAGACGACTGACTTCCGTTCAGTGGCGGACGGGTGAGTAACGCGTGGGTAACCTACCCAGAAGACCGGGATAACTCCGGGAAACCGGGGCTAATACCGGATACGTTTCCTTTATCGCATGATAGAGGAAAGAAAGGATGGCCTCTCTAAAGAAGCTATCGCTTTTGGATGGACCCGCGTCTGATTAGCTAGTTGGTGAGGTAGTGGCTCACCAAGGCGACGATCAGTAGCCGGCCTGAGAGGGTGACCGGCCACACTGGGACTGAGACACGGCCCAGACTCCTACGGGAGGCAGCAGTGGGG
>ENA-OWOZ01001794-OWOZ01001794.1-bioreactor-metagenome-genome-assembly--contig:-NODE-1794-length-18118-cov-3.303863_pt1 | contig 18118 bp, 12 predicted proteins | sample MGYA00238140_ERZ651804 | MGnify/ENA primary metagenome ERZ651804 (study PRJEB26910, sample SAMN07631232) | bioreactor metagenome | isolation source: Switchgrass digestor | place: USA: Dartmouth... | reverse complement strand
ATTGTTAAAAAATTCTATTTATTCTCCCTGGATAATATAAATACAATAGAAGATATATTATTCCGGGGAGATTTGCTGTAAATGGACATGAATCTAAATGCCAACCTCGTTCTTGGAGGCGGGGGAATTAAGGGTATAGCCTATGTGGGATTGCTTGAAGAAGCTGAAAAAAGGGGGATTTATTTTAGAAATATTTCCGGCGTGTCGGCAGGTGCTATAGCGGGTGCTTGTATTGCTGCCGGTTATCAGTCGAAAGAACTTAGAAAGGAATTTTATGAGTTTGACTTTGGAAAATTAAATATAGACAAGATAGTTGAAAAAGTTCCCGTGGTTCAAAGTTACATGGAGTTTTGTGCAAATACCAGGTTTGTTGATAAAAGCATATATAGTTTTCTGAATATGCGGCATGATGATCCGGTAAGACAAGAGGAAAGTTTGGATGATGATTTTAGTTTTTATAGGGGGAACTTATTTAAGAATATTATAAAATTCAGCAAGCAAGGATGTTTGTTTGATGGTGATCTTTTGGAAGAATGGGTATATAAACTTCTTGCCAAAAAAGGAATCAGGACCTTTGCCGATTTAAGGGGAGGGGTTGCTGACTATGCCAATCCCATGGGGTATAAAGTAAGAATGACAGCCGTGGATGCCAAACGGGGAAAGGTTATTGTACTGCCCGATGACATGGCATATTATGGCCTTAATCCTGATAAACTGGAAGTGGCAAAAGCAGTAAGAATGAGCTCTAGTGTTCCTTTTGCCTTTAAACCGGTAGAGTTTTATACCAATACCGGTGGAAAAACTAAAAAGCACTATATAGTTGATGGCGGTGTTTTAGACAATTTACCTTTATGGACTATCAGTCCTTCCTTGAGAAGGCCTTTAATAGCATGTAGGCTTAACGGAGAAAATTCCAAAAAAGTAGCCTTTGACCCTTTAAACATATTGAAAGGTTTTATCTCTGCAATACATGATATTGGAGTTCCCAAATATATAGTGAGGAACTGTCACTTTATTTCCATTAACACTTCCAAAGTTTCCTTCTTGAACTTTAATTTAAGTGATGAAGACAAGGAATATCTGTACAAGTCAGGGAAAAAAGCTGCTGCTCCTGTTTTTAACCGATTGATTTATCTAAAAAGTATGGAAAGGCTCGGTTTGCTTGGCAGGATAAGGTATATGCTGTCTATTAGAGGTTTTTGATCCATAGGTCTTATATGTAATAAAGAATTAATGAGTTATTTTTATAAATAATTTATTTTATTTTTTATGTAAAGTATGTTAGTCACATAAAACATTGGTTTACATATAATAGAATTGTAGTAACTATGGTTGAATTATTTCTAAGGTATACCTTATGAAATTATGCTTTATTTTTTATTTGTTTTGTTATATTATTATTTAATAAAAGGTAGGTTTTAATAAGCAATTTTTTATACTGTTTTAGTATTTGTTCAGATATAGCTTTAATATCGTCTCTTGGTGTAAATTAAGGAGGCAAAGGCGATGGGCTGGATGCCTCTTAAGATTTTATGCCGCCTCTTTGGAGGAAAGGGACAGTGAGAACTCCCAGTTGCCCTGCTGTGCTTCTATTTCTTCTTCGGCAGGGACCATCACCAGTGCCTTTTCAGCAGGCGGACAGACATCTGCGCAGTTGCCGCAGCCGGTACAGTCCAGTGTGCTTACCTGGACACGGAAGCGGTAATTTTCGAGTCCCTTGCCGGCAGCCTTGAGGGTTGTATATTTCTCAGGTGCTTTGGCAGCCTCCTGTTCATCGAGAAGGAACAGCCGTATGGTGGCATGCGGACAAACATATGCGCATCTGCCGCACTGTATGCAGTTCTGAGGCTGCCATTGAGGAATCATGACAGCGATGCCGCGTTTCTCATAAGCCGTAGTGCCTAAAGGATGAGTACCGTCCTCGATGCCTTCAAATGCACTGACAGGCAGTTCGTCGCCCTCCTGGCGCGCCATGGGCCTTTGTATTCTGCGCACGAAATCCGGCAATGTTTCAGGAGTTCTCTCCTCGTCAGCTGCATTTGCCCATTCCTTAGGGACAGATACCTTGTGAAGGGCTTCGAGGGCGTGGTCCACTGCCTGGTTGTTCATATCGACTATCTTCTGGCCTTTCTTGCCGTATGATTTTTCGATTGATTCCTTGAGATACCTGATGGCATCATCCACAGGTATGATATTGGCCAGTTTGAAGAAGACGGTCTGCATTATCATGTTTATCCTGTTGCCAAGGCCTATTTTTCCTGCGATTTTGACAGCGTCTATGGTATAGAAGTCGATTTCGTTCTGAGCTATATACCTTTTGATATGGGCAGGAATGTTTCTTTCCAGTCCATCGGCATCCCATGGACAGTTGAGCACGAATACTCCTTTTTTCTTAAGGCCCTTGAGAATGTCATAGTTATACAGGAACGATTTGTTGTGGCAGGCAACATAGTCAGCATTGTAAACAAGGTACGGGCTCGTGATAGGTTTTGGACCGAACCTGAGATGTGATACTGTGGTGCCTCCCGACTTTTTGCTGTCGTATGAAAAATATGCCTGCGCGTACAGATCGGTGTTGTCGCCTATTATCTTTATTGCGGATTTGTTTGCTCCCACTGTTCCGTCGGAGCCGAGACCCCAGAATTTACAGCTGATGGTTCCGGCAGGGGTGGTATCAATGATGTCGCCCTCCGGAAGCGATGTGTTGGTAAGGTCGTCGACTATACCAATTGTGAAATGATCCTTGGGGCTTTCCGACATAAGGTTTTCAAAAACAGAAAAGATCTGAGAAGGACGTGTATCCTTTGAACCCAGGCCGTACCTGCCGCCGATTATGAGCGGTTTATTGCCGTTTACGCTGTAATATGCCTTGCAGACATCAAGGTACAATGGTTCACCAGGTGCACCCGGCTCTTTTGTACGATCCAGCACAGCTATTTTTTTGACCGTTTTCGGTATAGCATCCAACAGGTGCTTTTCGGAAAATGGCCTGTAAAGTCTGACTCTTATTGCTCCGGTTTTGTGACCTTTGGAGTTCAGGTAGTCAACCGTTTCATTTACAGTATCACAGACTGAACCCATTGCAATGACGACATACTCGGCATCGGGAGCGCCGTAATAATCAAAGAGATGGTAGCTTCTTCCGGTCAGCTGTTCTATTTTTCTCATGTATTCCTCAACAATGGAGGGTACACGGTCATAGAACCTGTTGGCTGCTTCCCTGCCCTGGAAATATATATCAGGGTTCTGCGCCGTTCCTCTTGCAACAGGATGCTCAGGATTCAGCGCTCTTTCTCTGAATTCCCGGACAGCATCCATATCGATAAGGGTTGCCAGATCCGAATACTCTATCGGACTGATCTTCTGATATTCGTGAGAGGTCCTGAAACCGTCAAAAAAGTGGATGAAGGGAATCCGCGATTTGATCGATGCCAGGTGTGCTATGCATCCGAGGTCCATGACTTCCTGTACGTTGCATGAGGCCAGCATGGCTGCTCCGGTTTGTCTGCAGGCCATTACATCCTGATGGTCGCCGAATATGGATAATGCATGCGTTGCCAGGGCTCTTGCCGACACATGCAGAACACCGGGGAGCAGCTCGCCCGCCATTTTGTACAGATTCGGTATCATCAGAAGCAGGCCCTGTGATGCAGTGTAAGTGGTAGTAAGTGCGCCTGCCTGCAGAGAGCCGTGCATAGCGCCGGCGGCGCCTGCTTCGGACTGCATTTCCACAACATTGACTATCTGCCCGAATATATTCTTTCTTCCATGTGATGCCCATTCGTCAACTGTTTCAGCCATGGGGGACGAGGGCGTTATAGGGAAAATTGCCGCGACTTCAGTGAAAGCATATGAAGCATATGCTGCGGCCTGATTACCGTCCATTGTAGACATTTTCATATAACAGCACTCCTTTGTTAGTAAACTTCCAATATACGTATTATTTCTATTTCAGAAAATTTAAATGTATCAACATTAACAAAAATAAGTACTAATAACTAGCTATTGTCAAATTTAATTGAAAAATGCCGATAAACTCGTTATAATATAATAATAGGGCATGTATGCCCGCTTATTTCTTTATTGGCAGGATACTTGTCCTGCCGGAAGGTTTGACAGCAGGTATGAAAAGCAGAGAGAACTGACCTGCATGATTGATTGCAGTATGAAGCGGGGAGAGAAATGGATATCGAACGCAGAAGGATATTGATTGCAGACGATAACAAAGACATACACGACGATATAAAATACATACTCGATACTTCTACTGTCAGTACGGATGAGTTTGAGGAAACAAGGCGTCTGAAGGAAGAGCTTTTCGGGGAGAGGGACACAGAGGAAGAAAGTGACGCAGTTGTCAATATAAAATATTCCATAGATGATGCATATCAGGGCAGTGAAGCTGTCGAAATGGTTAAGCGGGCCAAGGAATCCGGCGACCCCTATTCGCTTATTTTCATGGATGTACGGATGCCGCCCGGAATGGACGGTATCGAAACCATAGAAAGCATATGGAAGATCGATCCTGATGTCGGAGTCGTGATATGCACGGCCTATTCAGATTATTCATGGAATCAGATAGTTGCAAAGCTTGGCCACAGCGATAATCTCCTGTTCATCAGGAAACCGTTCGACAATGTGTCATTAAAGCAGATAGCACTTGCAATGACCACCAAATGGAGCCTGAAGATACAGGTGAATGAGTATATCGGAAATCTTGAGAAGCTGGTGGAGGCAAGGACGAACGAGCTTACTTCGACGGTCGGGATACTCAAAAAGGAGATAGCCCTCAGGGAGGAAAAAGAGAAGCAGCTCGCATACAGTGCGCATTATGATCCTCTTACCGAATTACTGAACAGGAGATCTTTCTATTCTGCGCTGGCCTCCCTTACCAGTGAGGGACCGTATAAAAGTGACAGCTTTTCGCTGTTTTACATAGACCTTGATAATTTTAAGAGCGTGAATGATATTTACGGCCATGATATCGGCGACCTCCTTCTTACAGAGGTGAGCAGAAGGATATGGAATGTCCTTGAAAAGCATGCTTGCCTGGTATCAGACCATGTCACCGCCGACGGCTGTGTCAGAGCCGTATTCAGGCTTGGCGGCGACGAATTTACGGCATTGGTGAACGAAGCAGAAAGGGAAAAGACTGCCGAAATCGCGCAAAGGCTTATTGATGCAATAAAGGAGCCGTACTTTATTTCGGATCACGAGTTGGATATATCATGCTGTATAGGCATCAGCATGTATCACAATGGCAATGTGCCGGCCAATGTACTTCTGAAGTTCGCAGACATAGCATTGTATGAGGCCAAGCGGATCCATGGAGCATACAAGTTCCACGAGCTTTCTGACACCTACCTGTATCTGAATGAGAGCAGGATGGAGATGGAGCTAAGGAAGGCAGTCGAAAAAAATCAAATAGATGTCTACCTGCAAAACCTTGTTGATACAGATGACACCATCGTGGGCGCACAGGCTCTGGTACGCTGGCATCATCCGGAGTTTGGGGAACTGGAACCGGATCAGTTCCTGCATATTGCGCAGAAGACCGGACAGATAATCACTATAGGCAACTATGTTTTGAGAAAATCGCTGAGTTACTTGAAGAGGATACATGAAGCGGGACACAGGAACATGTTTATCATGGTAAGCTGCACTTCCAGGGAGTTTTATCACCCTGGCTTTGCCGATATGGTAAAGAATGCGGTGCGTGATGCCGGCGTCGAGCCCAGGCATCTGAAGCTGAACCTGGAGGACAAGTTCCCCTTCCAGGCTGCCCAGGGGGCGCTGGCCATTATCAGGGAACTGAATGAAGCCGGCATACAGTTTGCCATCAATGGCTTTGACAGTGATTATTCCGCTTTTTCTTTCCTTCAGCAGGTTCCCAGGGATACGATGATCAAGCTCAATAAGTCATATGTCAGGAATATCGTGACAAACGAGAAAAACAGGCAGTTTTTGCTGGCACTCATGGATATAATCAGGACTTGTGATCTTGATGTTATCATAAGCGGGATCGAGTCACGGGAGCAAAAGCAGCTTCTGGATTCCAGGAAGTGTATTCTGCAGGGTTATCATTTCAACAGGCCCGTACCATTCGACCGTTATATCGAAGAACTCGGACAAGGTGAATGATATGTATTATTATCTCAAATCCGGACCGGTGAAAAAGGACAGGTACACCTTCGGCTTTCTGGATGAGAACAGGGACAACGATTATCACAACCAGATCCTGGACGGCATTTCGGAGGCTGCCCGCGAACTGGGCATCGATATCATAAGGTTCAGCTACTATTCATCACACATCGCCTACAAATTCTCACACCAGATCGACATTGTGATCGACCATATACAGCAGTATGACCTTGACGGGCTGCTGTTCCTCGGATGGACACAGGCTGGTGCAATGTACAACCGGGAAAATTTCATAAAGCGCTTCGGTGATATGCCGATGATGAGCCTCGGTGTCAATTACAAAGATATACCGAGCGTTTATTTCCCGGGAGACCGGATGATCGCCAAAATGACCCGTCACCTCATCGAAGAGCACCATTATTCGAGGATAGCCTACATAGAGCATTACAGGGAAGATAACCGGAAAGCCGCTTATGAAAAAGTGATGAAGGAATATGGTCTGTATGACCCGTCGCTGTATGTAGGCAATGACGTCCTCCCGTCATGGACAGACCCTCAGATGAGGAGCCGGAGAGCCGCCGAGATACTGCTCGATGAAAGAGGCATCGATGTTCAGGCGGTCATTACCCTTGGCTGCGACCTGGCGGGATATTTTATTGATGCCCTGGAAGGAAGGGGTATACGAGTACCTTCGGATATCGCTGTTGTCAGTTACGAGGAGAACGATTTTGCTGAGTACTCTCTGCCCGGGATTACCACCATATATTATCCGTGGAGGGAGCTCGGATATAACGGCTGCAGGAATCTGGCAGGATTGCTGCGCGAGGGGAAAATACCGCAGAAAACTGTCATTGGTGAGTGCGATAATATAATTTGCAGGGGATCATGCGGATGTCTGCCTTATTATCTGAAGCCTGCCGATGACAGACACAGCCTGCCGGAAGGACATGGACCCGACATGATGTCGGAGGAAGAGAAAAATGAGATTGAAAAGGAATTGAAAATTCTGTACGGCGGATCAGGGATCAACTTTGCCAGGCTGGTCGATTCTTTCGCTTCATCATGCATAAGCAGGGACAGCATGCAGTTCCTTTCCGGTTTGGACAGGGAGCTGAGGTATGCAAGGAGAAATATCAGGCTGAATGAATTGATAACTGATATGAGAAATCTTTTTTATCCATATCTGATCAATGATATGGATATGCTGGTCTGGTCCGGAGACCTGTTCATGCAGGCACAGGTGATTGTAAGCGACAGTGTGGCCCGCTTTCACGGCGGTACGGCGCTTATGAACAGAATGAAAGACCGGAACATGCAGACTCTAAAACAGGAACTTTTTATGAGCTTTTCCCTCAATCATCTGACTGACACCGTTGAAAAAGCAATGAAGCTGTTAAATGTGGATAATTGCCATATATTTATTTCGAATTCCATTTTTACCGGTACGGATGTGGAAGAAAGCCTTTTTGACAACAGCGTGCTGATATTCAGATACAAATACGGGAAAAGGCTTGAAGTGACGGGAAAGGCAGGCGGTTTGCGCCAGCAGCTCGCAGATATCCGGGAGGAGATCGGACACGTATCGCTGGCATATCTGCTCCATGTTACTGATGAAATAATGGGCCTTGCCATTTTCGGACCGGGAAGCGGAGCTCCGGACGAAGTATTTTATCAGAACCTGTCCACCAGCATCAGCACCGTTCTGCACGGAATCGTACTTCTCAACAGGCTCAACATTACATACAAAAAGCTTGTGGAGCATGCCCGGAAGGAAGGTATGGCGGATATTGCCGCAGATATCCTGCACAGTATCGGGAATATGCTCAACAGTATAAATGTATCGCTTCACCTGATGGAAGAAAGCATGAAGTCGTCTGTAATAGATGATCTGATCATGGCCGGTGACATGCTTCTGAAAAACATAAACTGCCTCGAGGAATTCATCTGTTCTGACCCGAAAGGCAAAAAACTCATGAAGCTGTACCTGAATCTGGGGAATGCTGCCCGGCAGCTGTTCGAACGGCTGACATTCAATCTGGACAGGATCGCCGCTAAAGTCAGGACGATAAATGAAGCAGTCGCAGCCCAGCAGAGCTATGCCGGAGTTGATGAAAAACTCGAGGATCTTCTGATAGAGCCAATAATCGAGGATGCTCTCAAGCTGAATCAGGAATCCTTCGAAAAGCTTCGGATAAAGGTAGAGAAAGATTATATGCCCGGATTCAAGGCACACGTGAATCGGGCAAAGCTGTTCTTTATTATTTTTAATATTATCTCCAACGCCACAGATGCCCTTATAAATTCATCCAATGACGGCAGAAAGCTCACAGTGAGAACATACATGGATGATAGGGGCAAATACATCGAAATAGGCGATAATGGCAGAGGCATCCCTGAGGAGATCATTGACAGGATCTTTGAATATGGATTCTCGACGAAGGAGGGCCGCTACGGCTACGGGCTATACAGTTGTGCAGCTTATATGGAGGATATGAACGGATCCATCTGGGCCAGGAGTGAGGGTGAAAATAAGGGATCATCATTTATTCTAAAGTTTATGTAACGGGATGGCGGTGTGATATGGTGGGCAAAAGACTGACTATTGGTTTTATTGACGAAGATTCATATTACGAGCATCATGATCTTATGGCAAAGGGCGTATTTGCTTCCGCATTCAATCATGACCTTAATATCATACGCATCGGGCATTTCCTTAAGCATTTCACAGCGTCAAACGAGTATCAGGAAAAAATGCTGATGGATTTCGTCAGGCAATTCAAGCTGGACGGCCTTATAGTATTGGGATGGTCCCGTGTAATATACAACCCGGAATTTGCAAAAATGTTCGAAGCGATCCCGATAATCAATGTGGGAATCGGCAGAGAAGGAATGCCCGGAGTCTTTTTTCAGGGAGAAAGACATGTCGAGGAAATAATCCGTCACCTGATAAATGTCCATAAAAAGAGAAGGATAGCCTTCATCGCGCCGAACAGAATGGACTATTACAGCAGTGTCTACAATAAAGTGATGGATGAATGTGACATGTTTGATCCGGTGCTGTATGTAAGTCAGGACGAACTTGCCGGATTGAGCGTGGCTGAGAGAGGACGCAGGGCAGTGGAGATACTTTTCGATGAAAGAAAGGCACGGCCTGATGCGATAGTGTCGCTGTATTCTGAAGAAACATTCGAGGTCATAAAGGCTCTGAATGCAAGAGGCATGCGAGTTCCTGAAGATATAGCCGTAACAAGCTTCGGAGACAGTGAGATAAGTAAGTTTTCCACTCCTGCATTTACGACGGTATATTTTCCATGGAAGGAACTCGGCTATTATGCATGTGAGATCATGTACAGATATATCACACATGGCAATGTGCCATTTATGACATATGTAAACGGCAGGGTTATATACAGGAATTCATGCGGCTGTGTTGCCCATTCAGCCGTTTCGCCTGGAACCGGTCACATCGATTCAGCCGGGCTTAATTTTGAGGAACTTGATGATGAGAAGCTCGATATAATCACGAAATTCATAGCCAAGGATACTCCGTTTACAGCTGCCGAAACAGGAGAATTGATCAGCGCATTCAGAAAGTCTTTTCACAGCCGTGAATATAGCCAGTTTTTAGTCGATTTCGAACAGAAGCTCAGAAAGATCATCTATTATGACGAATACAGCCGGTTTGAGCAGATCACGGCAGTTTTCAAAAGGAATCTGATGCCGTATTTTCTGCCATATGCCCAATGTGACCTTAACAAGACCCTCTGGGCTGATAATATGTTCCATCAGATGCAGGTCCTGCTGCAAAACAGGATCACCAATGTTCTGGCACATGAAGATGTTGAAAAAAACAGGGAAAAGTTTATATTGGGAGAGGTCGGAAAGATACTGATCACCAATTTCAGCCTTGAAAGCCTTTTGGACTCACTGGAGACGAATCTGCCAAGGATCGGGGTAAAAGGGTGCTGGCTCTACATGTTCAAGGATCCCGTGGAATACAAGCCGTTTTCGGAATACCAGCTTGTGTTTGAGTATTCGGGCGGGAGGCGGATCAGGCATCAGCATGGTGCAAAAAGCTGTACCTGTGAACTGGAAAGCATTTTATTCAGGGAAGACAGGCCTTATTTTCTTTTGTCTCATATGCTTCATATCAGTGATGAGTTCATTGGTTTTGCATTTTTTGAACTTGACCAGGATGACATCAGGATTGCACATATGCTCAGCACGAATTTGAGTATCGCGCTGAAAGGCATACTGCTCTTCGAAAAGCTGGACCGCAACTACAGGAAGCTGATGGATCAGGCGCATAAAAAGGGGATGGCTGATACTACGGGAATCCTGCATAATATAGCCAATATTATGAACAGTGTCACTGTGACAATCAACACAATGGAAGAAATGCTGAAGAACAGCTGCCTGAACGATATCAGAAAGGCAAACGGCATTCTGGAGGAAAAAATTGATGATCTGGAGGATTTCATTAGAAACGACCCGAAGGGCAAGCTTCTTTTGCGTTTTTATGCACTGAGCAGTGATGCCTTCACACAGTTCCGGGACAGGTTCAAAGCTAATGTCGAAAGACTGCTTGAAAGGACCAGTCTGATAGAGGGCATAATCAATACGCAGCAGACCTTTACGGGGATAAAATCGAATCTTGAGCGGGTAGACCTGATTCCGGTAATTGAAAATGTTTTGCTGCTGAACCAAAATTCCATACAGGAGCATGGGATAAAAGTTGTCAGGAGATATGGCAGATCTGTCAAAGCACTGGCACAGAGGGCAAAGCTTTTCCATATACTCACAAATGTCGTTAAAAATGCGATTGAGTCTATGCAGGCCCGTAATGGCACTGATAATGTGCTTACAGTAGAGGTTTACAGCGACAGAGATTATGTTTACATCCGCATAAGCGATACAGGGACAGGTATAGAGGAGGACAAGCTGGAGAGCATTTTTGGTTACGGTTTCACCACCAAGCATCAGGGACATGGCTTCGGACTGCATAGCTGTGCCAACTACATGAACGAAATGAAAGGAAGGATATGGGCTGAAAATGTTCCCGGAGGAACAGGAGCCTGCTTTGTGATGCAGTTCAGGTCTCCTGCCTCATCCTGAATGCAAAGCTGCATAGCCCGGCCATGCTGCCGAAGCATGCGGCAATAATCCCTGCAGTACGAATGACCGGCGGTGACGGTGCAAGCAGATTTCCGGCAAGCAGGGCAACGATCCATGATATTGCTCCTGTCATCAGCAGGATGATGATATCATGCAGATCTATTTTTATTTCGCATATCTTTTTTATTTCATGGATATTCAGTATGAATGATGTGACCGATGTCAGCATGACTGATATGCCATAGCCGTATATGTTCAGAGCCGGTATTCCGGCGAGGATAACGGTGAGGACCAGACTCTGCATTGAGTTGATCATGGAGTTTCTGAGAAGTATATTCTGCTTCCCAAGAGCATTGAGTATGCCGAAGGTGGGAGATGACACGAATGTTATAAGACAGATGGGGGCCGAAAACCTGATCATGCCGCCCAGATCATTTCGATGATAAAATACCCATCCCAATGTCGATGGTATGACGAGACAGATGATGGATGTGGCTATGCCGACGATGCATGCTGTTTTCATGACCTGGGCTATCCTTTCCTCAGCTGACCAGTAGTCCTTTTTGCTTATGTTCAGCGATACGTCCGGAACCATCACTGTGAGCATCGACCCGATAATAATGAAGGGTAGAGAAGATATGTTCATTGCCATTCCGCCGAACTTGCCGATCAGAGCCAGCGCGTCCCTGTAGGAAAAGCCGGCGGCCATCAGCCTCCGCGGCAGGATAAGGGCCGATACAGTGGACATCACCGATGAAAGTATGCCGTTGAGGCAAAGGGGTACCGATATGACCAATACGTCGAAGGCAAGCTGTATCCTTGATTTTGATCTGCCGACGCCGTCTTTCAGCTTTGCCTTTTTGAGCCTGTAGCAGATAAAAAGTGTGATAAAGCTTACCATTTCGCCGAGAGCAAGGGCCAGAAATGCAGCAGCAACCGTTCCTGCCACGCTGTCCGGCCGCAGTATAGCTATTGAACTCAGTAATATGGCTACTCTGAGGAATTTTTCGAGAATATCCACGGAAGCAGTTATTTTATACTGGCTCATGCCATAAAAATAGCCTTTGATTATGGCGGACAGCGGGACGAAGACCAGAGCGGGAGACAGTACCATAAGAGCACCCGATGCGCGTGCATCTCTGACTATATGTACCGCTATGAATCTGTGAAAAATGAGTACCAGCAGTGCGATGCTCACTGCCCAGCAGGTGACCAGCACAAAACATGTGCTGAGGGTTTTATTCAGATTTTTATATTCGCGGCGGTTGAAGTAGATCGCAGAGGTCTTTGATATGGCGGTTGTGATACCGTCACTGGTAACACAGAGCAAAAGGCCATATACAGGCATTATCAGTCCATAAAGTCCAAGTCCCTCCGCTCCGAGCTTCCTTGAGAGCAGAATGGAAAAGACGAAAGCGATCATGCCTGTGACCATGTTGGACAGAGTCAATATGAATGAATCTCTGTAAAACTTGTCTACTTTTTCCCAAATGCGGGTATTCATAAAATGTACATCTGATAACTTCTTCATAAGTTAAAATTATTCAGCCGGACTGCCAATTATGAGGCATTTTTCCAATGGCGGTACAAAGCTCTGAAGTCCGGCCTGGTCACTGAGTCCATAAGATAGGCTGATACTTCGGAGCCCGGGATCCTGTTCCGGTTCAGTGCCTTTATAAAGTGGTCCATGTCGCCTATCCCGATACCGTGTCCGTAATATTTGCCGTTCCCCAGGTCAATGATGTTTTCGCCCTGCCATTCAGGGGTCAGGGGATCCACATCGGGGTTGCGGACATAGAGACAGTCGCCCGGGAAATAATCCGGCGGGCTGCGGTATGTTGCCACGTTCAGCAGATCGTCGATCTCCTGCCAGTTCATCAGAGTAATGCTTCTGAATGTTCTGTCGAACAAAGCGGGTCCGTATGAATCCAGAACAGCCTTGTAATAGATGATCATGATGGCTGTCGCGCATTCGGTCCCGTAAAGGCGGGTATTCCGGAAAATATCATCCACGGCTTCGGAAGCACTGGCACCCGGCCTGAGTTCAAAGCCGCCGTCCCGCCTTCTTATCCAGTATTTCTCGTTGCATTTGGATTCCTGGAATATCCTGAAAGCCAGCCTGCCTCTGAAAAGTGCCAGCGAAGCATCGATTATATGTCTTCTCATGTTCGTCTCGAAGTCCAGCTCTTCAGAGGAGGAAAACCTGTAAATATAACTGCTGTCGGCCATTTTCCGCAAAAACTCATACTCCGGGCTGCCCTGCTGATACTGGTCCAAAATTGCCTGCAGATCAGTATCGCCGCTAACAAACTCTATCATTCCGATCCCCCCGTCATAAGTGAAACTGCCTCCAGCTGCCTTGAAAACGGCAGCCCGATCCAGGAATTCCACTGGTATATGTCCCTGCTGCCCAGCATTCGGGAGAAGTCAGCCATTTGCTGCTGCTGAGCCTTTGTCAGCCTTCGAAAATCTTCGAGCAGGCCGGCCTCGCTATCTCGCAGCGGTGCCTGTATCCTGCCTGTGTCGGGTGATACAGGTCTGCCGAGATATTTCGCCTCAAGAGAAACCTGACAGAACAATGGCTTGGTACACATCTGCATGCTTTCGCCGGTAAAGTAAAGATAGGGCATGTTTTCGGAAAGCCAGCGCACTGCTCTGTAGTATAAAGCGGGACCGGATACGGGAGTATCCGTAGCCGCTGCTTCACCTGTACTGGAATCGCTTTTGTCGGAGCGTATTTCCGGTATAAAGCGCAGCAGTTTTTTTGCGAGACTGACATCAGCTGCGCTGGCAGAACCGAGTCTCTGCGCCAGCAGATAGAGACTGCCGGGATCCTTTGCCTCAAAGAACAGCCAGACCAGATTATGTATCAGCAGTCCGGACCTGTTCCTGGAGAATATAATGTCGGCTATCTGCGGAAGGACGGATCTGTCCCTGAATTCCCTTATGAGCATTGCCGTACAGCGTTCAAGCAGCAGTTCATATTTATCTTCCGGCATATCCGTGTCCCAGCCTGTTTCCACGATCCATTTCAGTGCTGACGGGACAGATTCTGCTTCTGCTCTCAGGTCTTTTCTGATTTTTGTGCGTCTTTCCGCAGCGTTTCTCCTCTGAACCTGATCATCGATGGTCTCTGACAGCATGTCTGCTATTTGCAGTGCCCTTTTGTATATTGGGCCAAGGTTTTCCTGAAGGCCGTGAGCATAGATGCCGGATTTCAAAAGAAAAAGCGTATAAAAGTGCAGGTGAGGGTCGTTAAGCAATTCGACCAGCCTGCTGCGATTGGTGTGGTAAAGCTCGCCGAAGTAGTTCTTCAGACTATCCGGACCGTTGCTGATTCTGATGTTGTCAAGCAGTGACAGCGGTATGCTGTTCATAAGCTCAGCCTCCCTTCAAAAGCCAGTCCGGCGCCGGCCGTCATATCCTGCTCTGAAGCTCGCTTAACCTCTCCTTCAGCGCTGCATCGGGACCGTATTCAAGACCGAACCTAACTGCTCTTGCCGCATTTACCCTGTCGCCTGTTTCCAGGAATGTCTCGGCCAGGTTGTACCAGCTTGCCGTATCACCGGGATCCTGCCTGAGCCTTCTGATATAATAGGGCAATACCTTTGCTGCAAGATAGCGTGTCCTGTCGAGTTGTTCAAGATCTATGCCGTTCCAGCGTACCAGTTCGATGTCGTAGATTCCTGGAGATTCCTCATGCCATAGTGCAACGGCATCCCTTGGAGTGCCTGCCGGACCGGATCCTCTCAGCAGTTCGAGTTTGTGGTATTTCTTGCTGAATATTCTTTTTGTATCTCCTTCTTTAACTGAATATGCGAACAATGTGCGGTCCTTTGAGGCGGAGGACAGACCCAGAAGCAGATCCCTCCTGCCTTCTCCTGTTATGTCGGCACTGTTGCGGTAATGTATTCCGGTATAGCCCGGACAGTTGATTTCAGCTGCTTTGTACCATTGCACCTCATCTCTCTTCAGAACGAGAGTGCTTATGCCTTCGTTTGTTGCGTATGATGTGACCAGTTCGTTTCGCCTGTCGCCATCCAGATCGGCAAACTGAATTGCTGCCGCATCTTCAGGATACTGAGGCTTTATCAGCCTTGCGCCGGGAGGCAGAAAACTGTTCACGACAACGTTGTAATCGATTTTTTCTGGTTTGGCGGTAAGCTGGGAAACCGCATTATTCAGCCCTTTTATAATTGATTCCACCGGCCGTTTCAGCTCGTTCAGCCCTGGCAGTCCGATGGCCGGGAGTTTTTTCAGAGATGGCAGCATATTTTGTCTGAATCGGTCCGATTTCCACAGGTCTGAATAATACCTGATGCTTTTGCGGACCAGCCTATCCAGGACTTCAAGCCCCGAGCCTTTTGGCAGCTGCATGATTATGACCCCTTTACGTATATATTACTTCTATATTCTATGCAGCAGCGCCCAAAACGTTAAAACATATTCAATTTGTACAGTTTCTTTACATATTGGAAAAAATAAGTTAGTATTATAATATAACAAAATTCTGCATTTTTTTCGGGGGTGTATAGAAAATGAGCAATAACCGGCCAACTATTCTTATTTGCGATGATTCTTTGCTGGTAAGGAAGCAAATGAAGGATTGCCTTGCGGAATGCGGTGATTTCAATGTTGTCGAGGCATCGAGCGGGCAGAGCTCCATTGAATTGTTCAGACAGCACAATCCTGATCTGGTTTTCCTGGATATCGTAATGCCCGATAAAAACGGAATTGAAGCTTTGAAGGAAATGATAGCGATCAAAAAAGATGTTAAGGTTATCATGCTGTCGTCATCAGGTACAAGATCACATCTCAAGGCAGCAATGGAAGCCGGTGCCTCCGACTTTATCCAGAAACCGTGGGAAAAATCACAGATAGAGCATATCGTTAGAAGTCTTTTCTGAAAAGGGGTGTAAAATATGTTTAACCAATACTTTGGAAATTTCCTGCTTAACAAGGGATATATCAGCCCGGGGCAACTGACGGATGCTCTGGAATATCAGAAATCGGTCCACCTTAAGTTGGGGGTCATAGCCATCAATGCAGGCTACATGACGCCTGCGCAGGTCGAAGAGATCCACAACATGCAGAAAAGGGTGGATAAACGGTTCGGAGAACTGGCAATAGAGAAGGGATATATCAATGAAGCCCAGCTCAATGAGATGCTTGCAACACAAAAACAGGGGCATCTGATGCTGGGACAGGCTCTTATCGACAGGAAGCATCTTACGATAGAACAGCTGCAGGAAGCTCTTGAAAGCTACAAGAAAGAGAGCGGAATGTCATCCAGACAGTATAATGTGGTCAGAAAAGATGATACCGAACAGATCGAGCAGGTCTTCCAGAATTTCGGAGAGACTATGCTGGGGAAAATGTACAGCGATTATGTAACGCTGCTTATAAAGAATATGATACGATTTATCGATGATGCTCCGGTTGTTGAGATCAATCAGATGAAGTCCGATATTACCGCCCAGTGGTATGCATCGCAGGAAATCGGGGGCAAGATAGACCTGCATACAGCCATTGCCTGTGACAGGGAACAGTTCCTGATCCTTGCATCAAAGTTTGCCAGGGAGGAAATAAAAGAGCCTGACGAGCTCGCTCAGGCATCCGTCGGTGAATTCCTCAACCTGCATAACGGGATATTCCTTGTCAATATGTCCAACAACGGCGTCGAGCTTGAAATGCAGCCGCAGCAGGTGAAGGAGAACTATACATACAAGAATCCCGGCAAGGCTTACATCATTACCTGCCATATGACCTGGGGCGACTTTGACGTAATAATCGTATAATTGGGACAAGGGGACATAATTGGGACAAGGGGACAGGTCCCTTGTCCCGCTTCCGCCGGAACAAGGAACCTGTCCCCTCGTTTTTAAAAATTCTTCAAACAGTATATACCTTGCTTTGGTTTATGGTTTTATTTGCCGGTCTTACGCCGGCATCTTTTTTGGGACAGGGGGACAGGTCCCTTGTCCCGCTTTCGCCGGAACAAGAGACCTGTCCCTCTCTTTCCGCAGAAAATCAGTATGCAAGTTAAGTTTATTCAAATTTTTATCATTTGGTATAATGTGGTAATAAACATTAAAATACTGACTGAGAAGGTTACAGTGTAATAATTAATACTATGATGCTATGCGCTACCATACGGTTAAGCAGGCAAATCCACTGCTATTATAAGCCATAATCGCCATGACCTGATATGACCACTGGCTTCCCATGTTCATTCCGCGTGCCCCCCATGCATTAACATGGTTGGTAAAGGTGATCGACACGTTGCTTCCAGTCGGCCGTTTTGAGGTACGGACGCTCCAATACTGATAGTATGTCTGGGTACCATCAATGGATGGTGCATTGTAGCGAATTGTCCTGTAAATGTCATATATGCCGCCGTCAGAGTAAACAGTACCTAAAGAATTTGCTCCCGGCGGACGCCAGTTGCCCCAGCTGTCAACTACAAAATATTCAATGAGCGGCGCTTTTGTCCATCCATAGAGGGTAAGATATGCATTGCCTGAAGGCTGCCAGAAGCCGCAATTGTAGTTAACTGTCCGATACGGACTTCCTGTACCCCAGCCTTTTCCATATACAAAGTATCCGCAATTTTCCCAGCTAATGCAGAAATTGCCGCCGCCGCTGTCAGAAGGAATTATGGTTCCGGAACCATCACTCTCATATAAAGTAAATGCATAAACTGTACTGGTAAACATAGAAGCAAACAAAATGGCAAATGCAGACACAAAAGCAAGAACTTTTTTACAAGATTTCCTCATGATTAGCCTCCTTGTACAATTATTTTGTATTAAATCAGTGACCAAAGCCACTGTTCGACCCATTAAAAGTCATAGTTAACATA
>ENA-OWOZ01001790-OWOZ01001790.1-bioreactor-metagenome-genome-assembly--contig:-NODE-1790-length-18168-cov-4.407827_pt1 | contig 18168 bp, 17 predicted proteins | sample MGYA00238140_ERZ651804 | MGnify/ENA primary metagenome ERZ651804 (study PRJEB26910, sample SAMN07631232) | bioreactor metagenome | isolation source: Switchgrass digestor | place: USA: Dartmouth... | reverse complement strand
CAAGTATGGTTATTAGAACTTCACCTTTTGAATCTAATGTATTAATATTTTCCTTTTCAAATATTACTCCAACTCCATATTCTTTTAATTCTCGAATATAATTAAGGCAATCAAGAGTATTTCTGGCAAACCTTGATATGGATTTAGTAATTATCATATCTATTTTTCCAGCCTTGCAGTCTTTAATCATTTTATTAAACTGTTCTCTTTTCTTTGTATTAGTTCCAGTTATACCTTCGTCCGCATATATACCAGCCAGTTCATAGTCAGGATGGTTTTGAATATAATTGGTATAATTATTTACTTATGCTTCATAACTTGATAGTTGTTCTAATTGGTCTGTCGATACTCTGCAATAGGCAGCCATCTTCTTTTCTTTGGTATAAGGTTCTCTGCAAGGTTTGTGTTTCTTGTTCTTGCTGGTATAAATGCAATGTTTTTTGCCATCCTTCCTAACCTCCTCGTATAATAAAGTCATAGTTTAAAAACTATATTTTCTTTTCTATCTCACTATTCTTGTGAGATAATAATTGTACAGATAGAGGTCGTAGTTAACCTCCTTGAAGCCTAGTCTTTCTTTTTAAGGGTTACGCCTCTTCTTTACATCCATATGCGAATGAGCTGGATAGTACAAAAGTTACTGAATATCTAACGAGGTTGTATTGTTGTAAAGTAGAGAGGTCCTAGACTTTATCTGTAAATATATTAAAAGCTGGTGATTTTATGTTTTATGTTGGTATTGATATTGCTAAACAAAACTACGAAGCTTCTATTATTGATTCTAATGGTAAGCTTCTTGATAAAAGTATATCCTTTTCAAATTCTCAAGTAGGTTGCAATAAATTAATTGCCTTGCTTGAAAGATTTGAAGCTAATACTTCCAATACTGTTATTGGTATGGAAGCTACTGGTCATTACTGGGTTAGCCTTTATTCTTATCTATTGGATCTTGGGTTTACTGTAAATGTTATTAATCCCATTCAATCAGATGCATTTCGAAAAATGTATATTAGGCAAACTAAAAACGACTCTAAAGATTCCTTTATCATTGCTCAAATTATGCGTTTCGGTGAATTTTCCACTACTTCTTTAGCTGATGAGGACATTATGGCCTTACGTCAATTATCCAGGTACCGTCTCGCTTTAGTAGATGAATGCTCTGATTGGAAACGCAAGTGTATTGCTCTTTTGGATCAAGTTTTCCCTGAATACTCTAAGCTTTTTTCTGATACCTTTGGAGTAACTTCTAGACAGCTACTCTCTAAATATCCTACTCCAGAGGATATGTTATCCATCGATACAGAGACTCTTTCCAAGCTTCTATCCGAAGCTAGTAGAGGACGTTTTGGTATTTCAAAAGCTTCTGAAATACAAGAGTCTGCTACTAATACTTTTAGTGTTAACTTTGCAAAAGATGCATTTGCATTTCAAATTAAACAAATTATTGCCCAAATTAATTTTATCGAAGAACAGCTAAAAGAACTTGAAACTGAAATTTCTACACTCCTTCACCAAACCAATTCAGTTATTACTACTATTACAGGTATTGGTGATGTTCTTGGTGCTATTATTATCGGAGAAATTGGTGATATTTCCCGTTTTGAATCTGCGCCCCAACTTGTTGCCTATGCAGGTCTTGATGTAGCCGTAAAACAATCTGGTGATTTTGTGGGGACACAGACTAAAATTTCTAAACGTGGTTCTCCATATCTTCGTAGAGCAATTTGGTTAGCTGCTACTGTTGCAGCCTTCAAAGACCCAGCTCTGTCAGTCTATTATCAATCACTTAGGGCAAGAGGAAAACATCATTTAACTGCCATTGAGGCTGTCGCTAGAAAAATGTGTAATATTATTTTTGCTGTTCTACGTGATAACAAACCTTATGTGCCTAATATTAAGTAGGATTGACAAAAACTAACCTGTTTTTCTAACCTAAATTTTTCCTTATATATTTAGGTCTATTTGTTTTGCCTAATTTTACATAAGTATTTATGGCAGGTTCTGTCAAGGGATGCTTTTCACCTTGACGGGTTCTGACAGAAATTCTATAATCACAAAGGCAAAATAAATTAAATTATCTTTTAACTTTTAATAACTGGTCTTTAAGGTATAAAACAGGCTAGTTGTTTAGCCTGTTTTATTAGAGTAAAAATAGTTCACATATCCACTTATAATCCTAATAATCTTGATTTTCTAATCTTCTCTTTCTTAATGGTGTTTTCTACTTTTATTTTCTGAATTCAATGGAATTTCAATAATTACCTTAGCACCTATTTTATCATCATAACGATTTCCTAATATTAATTTACCATTATGCAATTTTGTTATCATATCAGTAATATACAATCCCATGCCATAATGACCTTTTAAACTTCTACTCTTATCCCCTATATAAAATTTCTTATATGCGTTTTCAATATCTTCCTTTGTAAACCCTTCTCCATTATCAATAACGATAAATCTAATGCTTTCTCTAGTTCCTTCAACTATAAATTGTACTTCCCCGCCCTTTTTTGAATAATCTACTGCATTAGATAAAACATTTATAATTCCCCTCTTTAAAAGACTAGCATCGGCTATTATATAATCTGGTAGATTTCGTTGATTAAATATTATTTTTAATTCCTTATAATTAGCCAAGGCTTTTAGTTTATCTTGTAATTCTGTTACAAGCTTTGAGGTTTCAATTTTTTCAAATTTAACATTCATTTTGTTTTCTGTTTTTGTAATATCCAATAAAATTTTGATATAGCTTTCTATATCTTTTGTACCCTCTAGTATATATTCGATATATTCATCTTTTTCTCCCTCTTCATTTAATTCTTTTAATAATTCAGAATTTCCTCGTATTATAGTTAAGGGCGTTTTTATATCATGACCTAACATTGAAATTTGCTCATTTTTACTTTGTTCTAAACTCCATTGTTCTTCTAATGATTTCTTTAATTCAGTTTTCATATCTTCAATCGAATCAAGGACATCATTAAATTCTTTTATTTTGGAATGTCCTATACTAAATTCAAGGTCCTTTTGTTTTATTTTATCTGTTGCACTAAATAAAGGCCTCAATTCCTCTTTTAAATCTTTAGCAAATAAAACCGAAATAATAATACTAGAAAACATTACATTTACAGCCATTATGGTAATCAACATAGTATCGGGGTTTGGAAGATATCTATTTAATTTAGAGTTAGAATATCTTGGTTGGACAAAATACTGAAGTATTAAATATTCATTATCCCTTCTTATTAATTTATAACTCTTTTTACTCCCTTTTAGTTCAATCTCCCCTTTTGCATACAAAATTGCTTCTTCAATAAACTTCTTTTTTAAATCTCCCTCTTTGGGGGCATAGTCTTTACTTAAAATCATATAGAAAGCCCCATCTGGAATTATATTTTTTTCAATCTTAGGAGCATTAGAAAGCCTTTCCATTTCCCTATTAATTTGATTTTCCACATAATTTGCAGGTAATAATATATCTGTATTTAAAATAATATTATATACAAAAAAGGGGAGGATCGCCGCTATTCCCACAGTAACAAAAGATATAAACAAATATTTTAAAAATACAACTCTTAAAGTTCTCTGTCTTTTATCCACTTGTATCCTATCCCCCAAACTGTTTCAATTGGCTCTTTTTTAAATTCCTTTAACTTGCTCCTTATATTTTTAATATGTTCAGAAATGGTAGAGCTATCGCTAGATCCATCATACCCATATACTTTTTCATATATCTGATCCCTTGAAAAAACTTGCCCCCTATTTTTCATAAGAAATTCGCATATTTCATATTCACTTTTAGTAAATGGTATTTTTTTATCCCCTACCAATACCTCTTTTCCTGCTAAATCAAATCTTAGGCCAGATATATAAATCATATTTCTTTTTTCTCGTTTTTCCCGCCTTAAATGGGCCCCTACCCTGGCTCTTAATTCTCCGATGCCAAAGGGTTTTGTAATATAGTCATCTCCTCCTATGCCCAAGCCATATATAATATCACTTTCCATATTTTTAGCAGTTAAAAAAATAATAGGGCAATCTACTAAATCCCTAATCTTTTTACAAAATGTAAAGCCATCTATATTAGGCATCATAATATCTAATAGGATTAAATCGTATTCCTTTAATTGATTGAAATCAATATCTAGAGCACTATCCATTGTAGTAACAAGATGATTATCTTTTTCCAAGGAGTTCTTTATTAATTTTAAAATTCTCGGATCGTCGTCAATAGCTAATATCTTAGCCATATAATTCACCACCTAATAAATATAATTATATACATTTTATAATTATCTTCTGTAAAATCAAGCCCTCTCTCATTAGTTGTCTATAATAATTTTAATTTATAGCTTTAGCCAATCTGTACTCCTCATTTATTTTTATTGCGACAAATTCATCTATATCCATATCTTTAATACTATAAATATCCCCAAACTTTATATATTTACGTTCTTGAGAGGATAGCTTACCTGGTATTATTTCAATCTGTTTTGATTCACTTTTATCAATTTTCCTCCCAGTTTTTATATCAATAATTTCAGTTTTGTTTATTGCATCTAATAATAAATCTAAATTCTCTATATCCACTACTTCTTTTGTTATAAGATAGATCTTATCCCCATTTAAAATCTGATTATAATTTTCTTTATTTAATTTAAAGCCATTTCTAAATTTTAAATAAATATCTTCAAATTCAATTGCCATATTGCTTTGGATTTTCTTATCAAGAGAAATAGCTTTGTGATACTTTCCATTAACATCTACGATTACTATATCTGAGTTCTTTTCATTTTGACTCTCGTATATATTTTGAAAGAGCACTATATATATAGGTTCTTCTGCTAGATTTACACCTATATCAAATAAATTGAAAACATTTAATACTTCCTGACCTATAAGCTGATAGTTTCCATCTAGGATTGCAATTTTCCCTATTCTACCAATTAATTTCCCTATCTCATTTTTATCTATTTCATCCTTCATAATTTGATAAAACCTATTATCATAAATTACCTGTGTCCCATTATCTTTATTTATTTCCCATTTTGGAATTTCATCGTTTAATGTAGAAATTTTATTATCTATAATAGAACAAGCTGATAGTATAATAGACAGGACAACCATAAATATTATTAAACTAGTTCTTTTATAAATAGCCTCAATCATAGGACTTTCTCCCCTCCCATCTATTGAACCAGGATATGCTAAGGACTAGGCCAATAAATATGCCACTTATTAAAAGAAATACCCCTTTCCTTATAAGTTCAAATATATAAGGGAAAGTTAGTTGATTCAATTCCTTTAGCATTAAAAAATCACCAAATCTAATTCCCCAAGCCCAAGGAATAAACTGCCATATTCCATCGCCAAGACCTGTTTCCATTAATGCCGATATTAATGCTCCAGCAAGCCCTAAGCCTATGGAGGCCCCTTTCCCAAACCTAAAACTAATAAATAGGTGTAAAATGTATAAGGGTATATTTCCTAAAAAAAGTGCAATCCCTAAGCTTGTATAAAATTCTAGACTATAGTTTTTAAATACAAGGGCGAAAGTAAAGATGGCCATTATAATTGAAAAAACAGATAATAAAAGTAAAACAAAAAGCTTACTAAAATAGGATGTAGCCTTCCCCTTGAGAATAGTAAACATATTTTGAAAACCCCCAGCCCCCTCCTCCTGGTCTGTAATTATGCCTGTTATTATTCCAATTAATAGGGGAAATATAATAGCCATTGCATGATAATATGCAGCTAACTTTGTTTCAGTGCTCCAGCTAGATATGGAATAATAGGTCAAAAATAGGTAAGCGCCTATTATTGGAATTAATATATGAATATATATGATTGAGGTCCTTTTTAGCTTTATAAAATCTGCTTTTATACTTCTCCACAACATTAACATATTATTCCGCCTCCTGATTTTGAAACCAATTAGCCGTTAGTATTGCTAAGCCTACACCTAGTATAAGGGAAATTCCTATAATAATTGGAATAAGGCTAAAGTTTATCAATAAATCCCCCGGCTCTAGTGGGGTACCGTTTGGGTGGATTCCTAAAAGGACAGCCATTAAACGAGAAGTATAGCTATATGGAGAAATCCACCATATACTAGAATCTACCAACATAATATTTAATACTGTTCCCAGGCCAAAATTAAGTAAGATACCCCATAAAAGGTTAAACTTATTACATAGAAATAATGAAAATGGAATCTGCCAAAAAGATGTAATTAACATAATAATTATAGCGATAAAGCCTTTGGTAAATGAAATTCTCAGGGGAAGATTAAATATAGTTCCTATAGCTTTTATACCTATTACCAGTAGCATATTTGATAAAAGTAGATATATAGAAATTAAAAACAATTTTCCATACCATATTTTTTTTAAATCTACAGGCAAAGAATATACCCCCCTATAGAATAATTTCTTCTCCTCTTTTTGATTAATTAGTATGGCTAACAATGTTATTGTTCCAGGTAGCATAAGCACATACCAAAAATTATATCCGTTTACCTCAAACCACAAAGGTGATAGGAGTGCAATTAATAGGGTGATAATAGGGCTTAGTATAATAATTTTTTTAGTAAAGGTTCTTTTGCATTTTAAGTTCTCAGTCTTTAAATATTTAATCATTGCACTCCCTCCTGTTGTGTGCTTCTCACTACCTCCATAAACACAGATTCTAAATCTACATTGGCATCTACTTCTCCCTGGTATCCTAAAATACCATTATTTATTATCCCAATATGATCTGCCAGCTGTTTTACCTCAGATAGAATATGGCTAGCTAGTATAACTGTTATGCCTCGGGAAGGAAAGGTTTTAATCAAATCCCTTAGTTCCTGAATTCCAATAGGGTCAAGGCCATTTGTTGGTTCGTCTAAAATTAATAATTTTGGATTATTTAAAAGGGCTATGGCAATTCCTAGTCTCTGTTTCATCCCCATTGAAAATTGAGATGCTTTCTTTTTCCCCGTATTTGTTAAGCCTACTATTTTGAGCACCTCATCAATTCTAGTATCTGGAATCCCAAGTAAAATAGATCTAACCTTTAAATTTTCTCTGGCAGTTAGGTTTTCATATAATGGAGGCGATTCTATTAATGCTCCTATATTAGCTAAATCCTTTCTACTCCATATATGATTGTCAAAAATAATCTGTCCTGATGTTGGATGAAGAACTCCAGTAATCATCTTCAAAAATGTAGATTTTCCAGCTCCATTAGGTCCAAGTAGTCCGTAAATAGAATTTCTTTTCACTGAAATATATATATTGTTTACAGCTTTTTGATTTTTGTAAAATTTGCAGAGATTTTTCGTTTGCAAAATATAATTATCCATATAATCATCCTCTCTTTTTACTAGCTTAATTGTAATAAATAATTTTAAGGATTTTATAAGGATTTTAAATTATATGGAAAGGATGATTATTAAAGGTTTTGATGTAAATAATAGCCATCTGGATACCGTTTACTAACATAGTCATTGAATATATGTTAATTCCTGAAAAAATTCCCAACATTAAAGTAAAAAATACATTTATAACAAATAAATAGGGAGAGCTATGATAGGATATAGCAAAACATCTTTTTATCGTGGAAAAAAATCTATTCATGCCTTTCACCCTTTTCTTGTGTTTATGCTAAATATCCCCATCCTGTTTCTGCAAGAATTATTTCTGGTGATAATAATACAATTATCATAGCATAAACAAATATAACTATGTTAAATTGATAATACAGAGTTTTCTATTCTCCCTTTTTTAACCTTGAAGTTGTTCTGGATTATAATATAGATAAAGGTCCTCAAGATTAGGCTCTTCTAAATGAGCATCCTCTGCTGGAGAAGTTTCTGAAAACACTCTAACTTTAGTTTTATTGCCATTTCTGTAATAACGAATAACAGGGAAGTTTTCAGTATTTGCCAATAATTCTATATCATCAACGGGGAATTCCCATACCTTTCCAATTAATTGATTAAGTAATGTTTCTTCATCACTTTTGCATATTATTTTACCAGACTTCATTATAATGATATCATCTGCAATATCTTGGATATCTGATGTAATATGGGTTGATAGAATGATAATTCGATCCTTAGAAATATGGGAAAGATAATTTTTAAAAACTAGTCGCTGCTTAGGATCTAAACCTGCTGTTGGTTCATCCAATATTAATATACGAGGTTCATTAAGCATTGCTTGAATTAGTCCTAAGCGCTGTTTCATACCACCAGAATAGGTCTTTATCTTCTTATTTTTCATATCAAACAGTTGAAATAACTCAAATAATTCATTAGCCCGTTTTTTAATAATACCTTTTGGAAGGCCTTTTACTGTACCTATAAAGTCTACATATTCCATACCTGTAAATTCTGGATAATAACCAGAATTTTGTGGTAGATAGCCTAGTAGTTCTAAATATTCTTCTCCAAGTTTTTTAGTATTTTGGCCATTAAGCATTATCTCACCACTAGTAGGTTCTAATATTCCGCATATCATTTTCATTAATGTTGTTTTACCAGCGCCATTTGCTCCTAAAAGCCCATGTATCCCATATCCAATTTTTAATGAAACATCATTAACTGCCTTTTTCCCAGCAAATACTTTGTTAACATTAATAAGAGTTAATTCCATTTACACCTTCTCCTTCCTCTACAAATTCCATATATAAACCAATCATAAATAAATCATCTTTATTCTACTTGATGTTTCTTAAAAAATATCATTGAAAGGGGTAATAAGATTAAAATAAGTAATATATAAACAGCTATAGCCATATGATAAAATGTCAAAACTTTCCCAAAGAAGGAATATGTGACTAATCCATAGTACTGACGGCCGCTTAAAAAAGCAGGTAAAAGCCTTGTTATTTTTTGAAATATCCTATTTCCTCTTTCCACTGGAATAAATAACCCACCTAAATAAAATAAGATTACAATTACCGCAACAGGCGTTGTCTTCTTAATTTTGGAAGATAAACTTAAAGCTATTGTTGCAACAGCTAAAGCACTTAAAAAGCTCATAAATATCCTGATTCCTATAGTTTTTAATAATGTCCAATTATACAATATTTTCGCATCTAATACCTGTATAGGCAGATTCCATCCTTCAGTGCCAAAAAACAGTAATATGGGAACTACGCATAGTAAAAGCCCCACTAGAACAACAACAATCGCAAATATCAAAGAGGCAGTAATTTTTCCTGTTACTAATTTCGTCCTCCCGTATCTTGCAGACAATAAAATGGCATCCATTCCTGTTTCATGTTCCTCAGAAAAAACACCGCTAATGCCAATTCCTATAGCTAGAACTAAAAATACAACTATGTCTAAAGAATCATTGATATAATTCCAACCTTGATAATAACCATACTGATAGGGTCCTTTTGTTATATTAGCTCTTTGTTGCCAAAATTCCCTCTCAGTACTTGTTAGATTCATTGAATCAAACCATGTTTCGCAGTTTTTTTGTCTGTGTACATAAAAGTCGCCCAGTTCATCAAACTCTATCATCAATATATGAGGGTATGGACCGGATATGAAATTTTGTGCAAGCCAATGAAAATAAGACTCTCTAGGTTTGTAATATTCATAATATATGTCTTTAGGTAATGCTTTATCATATTCAAATCCAGTTTTATTATTTTCTACTATGTAATGTTCTTTTAAATTTTCTATATTGGCCCGAATCCTTTCATCTGTTTGTACTTGGTTTAAATATTCCTTGTAAAATTCCTTTTCATAATTTACCGCCTGTTTTCTTTTAATTAAATTGCCATCATCATCATAAAAAGTATATTTAAAGATATTTGGAACAAAAGAGTAGATTAAAATTAGGTAACTTATAATAAGGGCACCTATAGTCAATTTAGAACTTAATATCTTTTTTAGTTCAAATTTAATAATACGAGCTATTATTTTCATATTTGCCATTTAAATCCCCCTTGTTAATATAATAAAAGCCTATTATCAAGTATAAGTATACTTAATAATAGGCTTTTAAACTTGAAGAAAATATCAATAAAAAATAAATATTTCTTTATATTTAATTATTTGCCATTTTAAGTGGAAAATCCATAATGATTTTCAAAGTTGAACTAGTCAATTCTGAATTAATTCTACCCTTATGTTTTTCCATAATCTCTTTTGATATAGCAAGTCCTAAACCAGAACCCTCAATAGATTTATTTCTAGACTTATCTATCCTGTAAAAAGGTTGAAACAGCTTAGAAGCTTGTTCATCAGTCATACCATAGACATCATTTTCAATAATAACAGATTGATATTCCGAATTTGAAATGGTGTAAATTCTTATTTTCCCACCTGGTTTTGTATATTGTATAGCATTTTTTATAATATTGTAAAATGCTCTAGCAATCAAATCTTGATCTACAAGAAATATAATAGACTCTTCTATATCAATCTCAAATTTAAGGTTTTTTTGGGTGATTTTAGGATAAAAAGTTTCTCTCATCTGTATTAGCAAATTTAATAAATCTATTTTTTTTAAGTTCAAATGAGAAATTTGAAGTTGAAATTTGGCCAAATCAAAAAATTGATTGATGAGATTCTCTAGTTCTTTGGATTTTTCCTGAATAATCTTCAAATATTTCTTTCTATTTTCTTCTGATATATTTGGTTCATCTAATAGCAAGGATACATATCCAAATATTGAGGTTAATGGCGTCTTCAAATCATGTGCTAAAAATGCCATAGATTGATTATGTTGTATAACTTGGTCTTGGTTTTGTTTTATAAGCTCGTTTCTTTCTTCGATTAATGCTTTAATTTCTTTATCTATGCCTAGATATTCCAGCTTATTTTCTGGCACAAGGTTATTTTTTAACATTTGAATTCTTTCATGGATTTCTAACGCTACCGCATTTTTAACTTCTAAAACTTTTCTCATAATGAAAACTTCTGAAATAATAAATACTATAATATATACTGCATAGATTAGTAGTATTGAAGTCTGCCTAATACTACTCCAATCCAATTTCCCCTCAATATAAGTTTTACCATAAACCTTTACTTCTCTTGTGTCAAACATAAAATTGTTTGTAAAAATGTGTAGGAAATTACTTCCAATAATCATATATATAAGAATCAATATGAGAGTTAATATAATTAAACCTTTAAGAAAACTTTTAGTCGTTTTTTTCAATAACATATCCCTCCCCCCAAACGGTCTTGATATAATGGGGATTTTCAAAAGAATCTCCTAATTTTATCCTTAAATTTCGGATATGGGTTGCCACACTATTGTAAGCCATATTATAATAGTCATCTCCAGTAATACTCTTATAAATCCACTCGGATGAAAGTTTTTTGCCAATATTCATCAACAATAATGTTAATATTTCAAACTCTGTTGTTGTTAAATCTATCTTCTTTCCTTTCACATAGCAATCTCGGGTCTCCAAGTTCAGCTGTAGATCCTTGTATTGAAATATCATTTTCTGCTTTTTGTCAAGCTCTTCATATACTTCTATTCTGCGTAACAATGCCTTTACCCTAGTCACTAGCTCTAGAGGATTAAAAGGCTTTTTGATGTAATCATCACTTCCTAACATCAATCCCTTAATAACATCTAAATCTTCATTTTTGGCCGTAACTAAAACTACAGGATAATAATATTTCTCCCTTATTTTTGTTAACATAGTCAAACCATCTATTTTAGGCATCATAATATCCAAAATTAAGGCTTTAGGAATATTATCTTCTAAGTACTCCATAGCATCTTGAGAGTCATAAAAAACAACCACCTCAAATCCTTCGTTTGTTAAATACAAAGCTATTAAATCAGCTATTTCTTTTTCATCATCCACAACAACTATTTTTCCCATAGATTATCCCCCTTACACCAATACTCCAAAAAAACACTACATTACATTACCTTAAGGATTTGTTATGTTATTATTTGTAAATTGAAATAGCAGACTTGTAACTTTCATATCTAGTAAAAGATAGTTATCTTACCGATTGTTAATAAAAACATAGTATTTATATTACTACAACCGCCGTAACTTGAAATTAATAATTTTATTTTCTTTAATTATCTAACTCAATGAGTAACAATACTAGGAATAAAATCATCTCTTTTTGCACCTATATTATATCATTAAATATAATTGATTATATAATGAAATCTATTATCTCATCTATTAATTGAAACATACTAATCTAAAACCTTTACACACCCAGTCATAGCTTGTCTCCAATCAGCCTTCGCCAACACTAGTCTCCTTGGGCAGACCTGGCATTAGTGATACCATTTGTCTATTTCGATACCTCGTTCCTTATAAGCAAAGTAACCACCTCAACATGATTCGCTTCTATAGAGATATCTACCCGTTTCATTTGTTTATGAGGATATATCCACATTTTTATGATATTTTAAAAATACTCCATCGCTTTTTATATACCTATATTAACTGCTATTTCCAAATTCATTTCACCGAGTAGCATCGAAGCAACATATATATAAATACCACAAACCATATGACTTCATTTATATCTATGGGTTAATGAGGAAACGTTATGTATAATATCAAAGTCAATCTACCAAACATAATGTCATAAATGAACATGTTATTAATACTCTATTAATTTTCTAACTAATTACTATTTTGTTGCTTCAATAATGTATGGAATTACATAATCTTCTATATTTCTGTTAGGTACCCATGATTTAATTATTTCTTTACCATTGTCCTTAGGAGTCAATTTTATATCCTTAAAACCAGCTTTATCCATCATTTTTCTGATGTTCTCAACATATTCTGCACCAGCTATACAACCAGTTATCATATTTAAATCTTGTTTAATCTCATTTGGTAATTCTGCTGTGGCAACTACATCTGATATTGATAGCCTCCCACCTGGTTTAAGAACTCTATATGCCTCTTTGAATACACTCTCCTTGTCCAGTGATAAATTAATTACGCAATTTGATATAATTACATCCACCGATTCATCAGCTACAGGTAAATGTTCTATCTCGCCTAATCTAAATTCCACATTGGTATATCCACCTTCTTCTGCATTTTTTCTTGCCAATTGGATCATTTCAGGAGTCATATCAACACCTATAACATGACCTGTATCGCCAACCCGTGTACTTGCTAAGAAGCAATCAAAGCCACCACCACATCCAAGATCTAGTACTGTCTCACCTTCTTTTAGATTAGCTATTGCTATAGGATTTCCACAGCCTAATCCCATATTTGAATCTACAGGTGCAGTAGCAAGATCTTCTTCTGTATATCCAATATTAACTGTTGTATTATAAATATCAATTGGTTCTCCATTACAACTACAACCACCAGAGCAACATCCTCCTGATGAACCTTTTATAGCGACTTCTGAATATTTCTTTCGGATACTTTCCTTTATTTTTTCTTTACCTTTCATACAAACCCCTCTCTTTTAATTGAATTTTCAGATATCGGAACCTATCCACTTGCATTATATTTCCCTACATAGATGATTGTCAATATATTATGTATTGATTAAGAAAAAAACTCATGTTTAATGAATTTTCTCCTGCTAAGATTGCCCTTATTTTCTCTTTTTCAATATTCTTCCTATAGTCAAATATTCTCATCCCTATTTCCAAACATCCGAATTTTAATCTTATCTGTTATTATGCTACCTCTATTTAAGCTATATTTCATTATCCTTAACTCTCTTTATTAAGTCTTCTACCTTTTCCTTGATTAAATCTCTTGTTTTTCTATAGTCTTCTATAGGTCCACCAGATGGATCTTCTAGTCCCCAGTCTTCGCTGTGGCTATTTGGTACAAAGGGACATACTACATTACAGCCCATTGTAACGAGGATATCTACCTCTTCTGGTATATCACTTAATAGTTTTGGATAGTGCCCTGTCATATCTACTCCAACTTCTTTCATTACCTGTACTGCTAAAGGCTTTACTTCTGGATATTCTTCTGTTCCTGCTGAGTAAACTTCCAGTACATCACTGCCTAACTTTTTTGCCCATCCCTCTGCCATCTGAGAACGACAGGAATTATGAACGCATATAAAGGCTACTTTTTTCTTAATATAAACCACCTCATTTTAGTAATTATTCTGACTGAGTAAACCATCCTTTAGTGTTGTTTGCTATCTTCACAAGAAATAGCATTAATGGTACTTCTGTTAATACCCCTACGGTAGTAGCAAGTGCAGCTGGAGAATCCATTCCAAATAATGCTATTGCTACTGCAACTGCTAATTCAAAGAAATTTGAAGCCCCTATCATACCTGCTGGTGCTGCTACATCAAAAGGTATCCTAAACCATTTGCATGCTCCATATGCTATAAAGAATATAAAAAATGTCTGAATCGTTAAGGGAACAGCTATGAGCAAAATGTGTAAAGGATTATTCAATATTGTTTCGCCTTGGAATGAAAATAGTAGCACAAGCATCAATAGCAATCCTACAGTTGTTGCACCATCAAATTTAGGTAAAAATTCATTTTCAAAATAGTCCAAACCCTTATTTTTTATAACATTGATTCTAGTTAATATTCCACCTGTTAATGGAATTACTACAAATAGAACAACTGATAATATTAGAGTATCCCATGGAACTGGCACATTGCTTACTCCTAGTAAAAATTTAACTATTGGAACAAAAGCTAGCAATATAATTAAATCATTAGTTGCTACTTGAACAACTGTATATGCTGGATTACCTTTTGTCAATGTACTCCATACAAATACCATTGCTGTACATGGTGCAGCTCCTAGTAAAACTGCTCCTGCTAAATACTGTGTTGCAAGATCAGGTGTTATGAATTTCTTAAAAACAACAAATAAGAAAAATGAAGCTATAATATACATTGTAAAAGGTTTTATAAGCCAGTTTGTTATCCATGTTACATATAAACCTTTAGGGTTTTTCCCTACATTTTTTATACTTTGGAAATCCACCTTCATCATCATTGGATAAATCATTACCCAAATTAGTATAGCTGTTGGTATTGAAACATTTGCATATTCAAACCTACCAAAGAATTCAGGTATTGCAGGTATATATTTGCCAATTAACACCCCAGCTATCATACAAAGAGCTACCCATATTGTTAAATACTTTTGAAAAAACCCTATTCCAGATGATATGTTTTCTTTTTTCATATATTTGGCCACCTCTCATTTTTTTGTTTAGTAGGTCTTATCTAAAGAGCTTACATAAATTCTCTCCCTTCAGCTCATCAGGAAACCATTTAATTAAAGCAGCATTTCCTTCTGATACATCATATATTTTATTTATCCATTCAACCTCATTTGCAGCTTTTGCTTTTAATATTTTGTTAGTTGTATCTATATTGTAATAGCTAGAGTTAATAATCCACCATTTACTAAATATATCCGCTCTTTGCAAATCCTCTTGAAGTCTTTTAGCTTCATAAAATGGTGTTGCTTCTGGTAGTGTAACTATTAGTACTTCTGTGAATTTATCATCTTTTAGCTTTGGTAATAGTTTTTTAACAGACTCTGGTGTATCACCTTGAGTACGAGCTATTTCCCTATTGTAGCTTTCAGTAGACTCTAACAATAATATTGTATGTCCAGTTGGAGCCGTATCTATAACCACAATTTCATCATCAGAACGATCAACTATTTCAGCAAAAGCTCTAAATACAGCAATTTCCTGAGTGCATGGACTTCTCAAATCCTCCTCTATATAATCCATATCATCTTGAGAAACATCTGCTTCTCTTGCTTTTGCTAATACTTCCTCCCTATATTTTGCCAATTCTTCCTTTTCATCTATATTACTCATTGTTATACCATAACTTTCATCAACCACATAGCCTATATGAGCTGCTGGGTCTGTAGTTGTTAAGTGAACTTTTTTACCCCTCTTTGCCAATTCAACTGCAATAGCAGCTGCAATTGTAGTTTTACCTACTCCACCTTTACCCATGGTAAATATTACTCTTTTATTTGATTCATATAAACCATCGATAACATCTTCCAATGTAGATATATTTTCAACATCTAATTTTTTTTCTACATAATTAATTTCACCATCATTAAAGAATTTTCTTAGATTATCTACACTTGCAATATTATACGGTCTTAAAGGTATTACATAGGTATCAAAATCCTTTAGACCTTCAGGCATATTGTTCATAACACGATTCTGTTTTTCAAAAATCACATTAGATATCTCGTCATCATGCTCTTTCAATACTCCGTTAATTATTAGAAGTTGATTTTTTATTCCTAAGTCTTGAAGTTCTTTGGATGCTCTTTCGGCTTCATTTAATGCTGAATTTTCTGGTCTTGAAACCAGAGCCAAAGTAGTCATTTCTCCATCAGCTAAGTTTTCTACAGCTTTCTTATATATCTCCTGTTTCTCTTGTAGTCCAGCAAGCTGACCTAAACAAGAAGCCCCATGAGTACTTTTGCTTATGAAATCAGACCAAGCTGATGGTAATTCAAGCATTCTTAGAGTATGTCCCGTTGGTGCAGTATCAAATATAATATGGTCATATTCTTCCGCTACCTTCTCATTAGTAATAAAAGCTGCAAATTCATTAAAAGATGCAATTTCTACTGTACAAGAACCAGATAGCTGTTCTTCCATATTTTTTATTGCAGCCTCAGGAAGTTTCCCTCTAAAGGGACCTATAACACTTTCTCTATATTCAGCAGCTGAGGCTTCTGGCTCGAAATTTGCTACTGTAAGATTTGGTACTTCCTTTATTTTAACTCCCTTATTATTCAATTCTATATCGAATATATCTTGAAGGTTTGAAGCAGGGTCAGTACTCACAAGCATTATTTTTTTTCCACTATCTGCTAAATTAACTGCTATTGAACATGCTATTGAAGTTTTGCCTACCCCTCCTTTACCTGTAAAAAATAGGTATTTTGTTAAATTGATATCCTTTATATCAAAATTCTTATACATTTATTAGCCTCCCATTGTATTAATATTAGCTATTCTATCTATTGTTTTGGTTCATTTTAGCCTTTCTAGCTTTGTTAGCCGCTAATTCAGACATTATATATTCTTCAGGTATTTCAAGTAGCTCTACAAATTCCTCGTTAGTAGGATATTCGCCAGTCTTGACTACTTCACCATCTACCATAGTAATAGGAAGTACATCAACACCTTCATCTACTAAAAGTTTATTAACTGCCTTATTGTCTACAAAAGCTTGAGGATTATCAGAAAGATTATGCCTTTCCACCTTAATACCTCTTTTCTCTAGTCTATTTAAAAGTGTAGCAACCCTCAATAAATTTTTATCAACTGACGGTCCACATACTCCTGTTGGACAACACATAGCTGGATCATAAATAACCATCTTTTTCATTATAAAACCTCCTCATTTATTTTTTGATTACATTCCTTATTTCCTATTTTTTTACAGATACAATCACCTGTTTCACTAATAATATTCTTTAACATTAGAACAATCTCATTACATTTGGTTTTGTTTAATGAATAATAGTTCCAAAGACCATCTTTTCTCACATTAACAAGTCCAGCCTCTGCAAGCACCTTCATATGATGTGATAATGTAGGCTGAGTAAACTCAAAATGTTCTAGTATTTCACAGGCACATAGCTCACCACAGGATAATATATCAACTATCTTTAATCTATTTGGATCTGCCAATGCCTTAAGTATCTTTGCATTTTCTTCGTAATCTATCATTTACTTTTCACTCCCTATATAGATGAGCATCTATTTATAGTATATAGATGTTTATCTATATAGTCAATGTTAATTTATACAAAATTCGAATACTCTTTTATTCGTCGCTATTATTATTTATGTCATCTTAGATAAATCACCTTGTTATAACTATCCATGCCCTTGTAATTGATGACAAAGTTGTATCAGTGGGAATAGCGTTATCTGTAAAAGAAATAAAAATATTTGAAAGAAGTTGTTTTTTATATTTATACCTACGGAAGGCTAAAAAATATAATTGAAACTTTAAAGAGTTTGTGGTTACTCATTAACTACAAGCTCTATTCAGCCTTATATATTTTTTAAACAAAAATCCCGCTTCTTTCAAAGCGGGTTATGTATCCAACTTAATTTTCTTGTATCTACTTACACCATATCCGAACAGCTATTCCTATCTCCAGCTCAGAAATAGGCTTTTTATTTCGAAAATCAGGTCCG
>ENA-OWOZ01001787-OWOZ01001787.1-bioreactor-metagenome-genome-assembly--contig:-NODE-1787-length-18201-cov-3.496469_pt1 | contig 18201 bp, 6 predicted proteins | sample MGYA00238140_ERZ651804 | MGnify/ENA primary metagenome ERZ651804 (study PRJEB26910, sample SAMN07631232) | bioreactor metagenome | isolation source: Switchgrass digestor | place: USA: Dartmouth... | reverse complement strand
TCCGCTCTCAGGGTAAAAGCCCTGTATCCTGAAAAGAAGCAGATAACAGTAAAGGAAGGCTATCTGGAATGGAGGCCCCAAACTGAAAAAATCAGTGCCTATTACGCAGTTGAAGGGGTTCCTGTTCATCCGTACTTTGTTATTTCATCTGAAGGCAAGGTACAGACACAGCAGTTCTTTAATGTGTTTCTCCTGAACGATGCGGCAAAGCGGGTAAAAATTGAAAAGATTACAGGGGCGAATTACCTTGGTGTCCGCCTGACCGATGGCAGCCTTGCAACAGAAGTCTACTACAATATGGAATCGGACGGCAGGAGGATGCATGTAAACAGTAATAACAATGTCAACGGATATGAGACCGATACCTATATTCTTGCAGCAGAGTATGAACACGGCATACCCCGGCGGTATCTGCTGGTTTACGGAAGTTACCTGAGAAAAGACGGTATCAGCCATTATGAGAGCTTTAAAAAGGAATATATTGATGGTATATTTAATATTAAGTAGTTCAGGCTCCTTATGCTTAAAGGTCTGTTTATGAAACGGGAGCCGCAGGAACAGATCCTTCCGATTAAGATGGAAGAACAGTTTGGGAGAATACATAAATGATTATTACCGTAACTTTAAATCCTGCAATTGACAAGACCGTTGAGATAAAAGATTTTGAAGCGGGGAAACTGAACCGTGTGGAAAAAGTCCGCCTTGATGCAGGGGGTAAAGGCATCAATGTATCCAAGGTCATAAGAAGCCTTGGGGGCGAATCAATCGCGACCGGCTTTCTGGGACGGGAAAACGGCAGTTTTATCGTGGATTATTTAAACAAATTGAATATAAGGAATGAATTTGTTTTCGTTGAAGGAGAAACCAGGACAAATCTGAAAATATTTGACAGTTCCAGAAAAATTGTCACTGAGATAAATGAACCTGGACCCTATATCAATGAGAATGATATTGAAGAACTTGAAAGGATCCTCTTCAAAAATGCAAATCCCGGTGATATCGTAGTGCTCACCGGCAGCGTTCCCCGGAATGTTGATGCAGGCATTTACGGGAGATGGATCAGAAAACTCAGGCAGAACGGTGTAAAGACAATCCTTGATGCAGAGGGAGCTCTTTTAAAGGAAGGCATCAAGGAAAGCCCTTATCTTGTAAAACCGAACATATATGAACTTGAAGGACTGCTGGGACGCAGAATATCAGGTGTCGAGGAGGCAAAGGCCTGCGCCGGGGCTTTGGTAAGGGAGCATAATATAAAAGTTGCGGTTGTTTCGCTGGGAAATAAAGGGGCAATATATACAGATGAAAACCATTCTGTTTTCGCCTGCGGGCTCGAAGTTGACGTAAAAAGCACGGTCGGCGCAGGGGATGCCATGGTTGCTGCGCTGGCATACTGCATGGAAAGGAAACTGGGTTTCAGAAAATCGGTGACATTGTCAATGGCCGCAGCCACTGCAAAAACAATGTTCGAGGGTTCCCAGCCCGCAACCCTGGACAGCATTATGGCAATAGAAAAGCAAATAATCTGTGAGGCTGTTTAAAAAGGTAAAAATATAAACTCATTTAATCAAATTTATATATTGTGGTAATTATTCCCCTCCAATACAATGCACTTGATTGCACTATCCATAAAAAAGGAGGGGTCAAAATTGGCGAAAATAAGAAGAAAACTTGCCTTGTTTCTGTTAGTTGTCTTCCTTGCAGCCACGTTCACCCCGAATGTTTTTGCTTCAGTGCCTGCTGATGGTTTTTCGGATACTGTAGGGCATTGGGCAGAAAAGGCAATCAGCAGGTGGGCTCAAAAAGGCATTGTATATGGCTACAATGGCAGGTTTAATCCGGATTCAGGCATCACGAGGGCAGAATTTTGCGCTGTCATAAACAGGATCTTCGGTTACACAAAAAAAAGCAGCACAAACTTTGACGACGTCAAGCCTGGCAAGTGGTATGCAGACGATGTGGCCATTGCCAAAGAAGCCGGCTACATAGCCGGATACGGCAACAATCTTTTCGGACCGGAGGACAGAATTACCAGACAGGATGCAGCCAGAATAATCTTCGAGGTCTTCAGGTTCAGCGCAGCAGAAAGCTCAATCCTCACCATTTTTGAAGACCATTCGGAAATCTCCTCCTACGCCAGGGAAGCTGTAGCAGTACTTGCGGATAAAGGATACATGGTAGGCTACAACAATCTTTTCAGGCCGAAAGACAATCTGACGAGGGCAGAGTTTATATCAATCCTTGACAGAATTGTCGCAGAACTCTTCAATAGTCCCGGAACCTATTCAGATCTGAAAACTAGCGGGAATATAATTGTCAGTTCAGACGGAGTTATCCTTGAAGATATAGCAACAGAGGGTAATCTCTACCTTGCCGACGGTATTGGTGAAGGCAGCGTAACCCTCAACAATGTCAAAGTTACAGGCGATACATTTGTCAACGGCGGCGGAGAAAACAGTGTAATAATTAACAATTCAAGCATTGAAACACTGATTGTGGCGAAGTCTGACGGAAAAATCAGGATTGTTGCAGGGGGAAATACCCATGTTTCCAGTGTAAGACTGAATTCCGGCGCAATCCTTGAGGAAGAAAACCCGGCATCAGGTTTTGATTCCGTTGAAATTATCGAAATACCCGAGGGACAGGAAGTAGTCATTGACGGTGACTTTGACGAAATAGTCGTATCGGCTCCCGGCGCGAATATCATCATATCAGGTGGAACGGTCAACAACCTTGTAATTTCAGAAAATGCCGGCGGGGCAAATATCCAGGTTTTCCAGGGGACCCTTGTCAGAACCCTTGATATCAATGCAGCCGCCAATGTAGATGGTGAGGGCAGGATTATCACTGCCAACATAAGTGCCGCAAACGTAACAATCAGCCAGCAACCTTATATCATCAATATTCCCGAGGGAATCAAGGCCAATGTCGGCGGAAGGACCGTGGACAGATCCACCCTTTCTGAAGGCAGCAAAGATAGTACCACCCCGGAAGAAACAGAACCGGAAAGCGAATGGACACTTGTCTGGGCAGACGAGTTCGACGGCGATGCCATTGACACATCAAAGTGGGATCTTGTGGATGCAGGCGGCGGATTTGGCAACCAGGAAGCCCAGTATTACAGCCCCGACAATGCGAAGGTTGAAGATGGCAAGCTCATTATAACCGCCAGGAAGGAAAAACATCCAAAAGCTACCTATGAGAATTACACCTCGGCAAAACTTGTTTCGAAATTCGCAAAGAAATATGGAAGGATTGAAGCAAGAATCAAGCTTCCATTGGGCACAGGTCTTTGGCCGGCATTCTGGTTGATGCCAGAGAACAGTGTATACGGTGGCTGGGCAGCTTCAGGCGAAATTGACATCATGGAGGCGAAAGGAAGGATACCTGATGTTGTATCAGGCACACTGCACTACGGCGGGCCATGGCCCCACAATGAATATTCGGGAAAAGAATATGTCTTGCCCGAAGGCCAGACAATCAATGAATTCCATACTTATGCCATAGAGTGGGAACCAGGAGAAATCAGATGGTATGTTGACGGTGTCCATTACCAGACCCAGACCAACTGGTATACCAAGGGTTCAGAATATGAAGAGACCTATGCATTCCCGGCACCTTTCGACCAGGAATTCTATATGCAGTTGAATCTTGCCATAGGCGGAACTTTCGACGGTATGCGTCTTCCACCCGATGAACTCTTTGAAGATCCTGATAATCCTGTAACCATGGAAGTTGATTATGTAAGGGTATATGAACTTACCGGAAGACCATACAAGACTCCGACCGGACCGTATATACCCGTGGAACCCCTGCCGGACGATGCAAGAAAGCCTGATGAAACAGGAAATCTTATCTATGATGTCAATTTTGAAAACGGAATAAAAGACAATCAGGAAGGTCTGGACGCAGAATTCGGCGATGGCTGGAATTATGTCCACAATGCCCAGTTTGGCGGAACGGCTGTTGTAACTGTGGAAGAAATAGACGGCAGGTATTATGCAAAGATAGATGTTACAAACAAAGGCAGCGAACCGTATTCAATACAGCTTGAACAGCTTACAACACTGGGAATTGGCAGATGGTACAGGTTCTCATTTGATGCCAGGGCCGACAGGAACAGGACCATCCAGCTGAAGATTGGAGGCGGGCCGACCAGAGGCTGGAAAGCTTACTTTGGTCCCCATACCGTGGGACTTACGGACCAGTTCCGGAATTATGTCTATGAGTTCCAGATGCCATATGATACTGATATACTTACCCGTATCGAATTTAACTGCGCGACAGACACAGGACCGGTCTGGATTGGCAATGTAAGGCTTGAAGAAATAGACGGGCCAACGGTGGATTACAATGCTCCCAGAGAACCGCTTCCAGGCGGCAACCATGTTTATAACGGCGCCTTTGACAAGTACACCGTTGACAGGATGGCTTACTGGAATGTGGAGATTGCTGAAGACGCTGATGCCGAGGTTTTCGTTCCCGAAGACACCAGGGAGCTTACAGGAAAGATAACAAACGGCGGAACGTCCGCAGATTCAATCATTGTCTTCCAGCAGGGTATTAAGCTCCTGAAAGGGAACACATACAGGCTTTCGTTTGATGCGAGGGCTTCAGGTAACAGGACCATAAAGGCAGCATTTACCGATCCCGAAGGAAATGCATATTTACCTGAGACTGAGATTACCCTTACTTCAGGTATGAAGGCATATGAACTGGAGTTCAGAATGGATGCCGAGACAGACAACAGTTCAAGGCTTGTTTTCATGCTTGGAGGCAGCAGTACGGACGTCTGTATCGACAATGTAAAACTGCTCAATACCACATTCCATGTAGATCCGAACGTGGATTTGTTCCCGCTTAAAAATGGCGACTTCAGCGATTCTTCAGGAAAACCTTGGGTTACATATGCCGTGGAAGGTGGAGCTGCCGATTTCTCATTTGAGAATGGCGAGGCAAAAATCTCAACCATCAATTTAGGCTCACAGCCATGGAACATAATGCTGGCCCAGCATGGCATGAAGTTCGCCAAAGGTGTCGAGTACCTGGTTGAGTTTGACGCCCGCGCGGCAGAACCGAGGGACATTGAAGTCATACTTGAAACTTCAAGCTATACAAGGCACTTTGACAAAACTGTATCACTGACAACAGAAATGCAGAGGTTCAGTTTCACTTTCAAACCGAATGAAAACCTGACCCTTGACCTTAAATTCCTTCTTGGCAATATAAGCGGAGCAGTGAATACTGATATCTTTATAGACAATGTGGTCTGTGAAGTAAAAGGAGCCAAGCAGTACAAAAACCTGCTCAGGAACGGCACTTTTGCAAACGGAACTGAGAACTGGACAGTATGGTATGCTGACTGGGAAGGCACAAATGCTGTACCGACAGTTGAAGATGGCACCCTTAACCTGGAGATTGGCTTTGAGGGTAATGACTTCTGGCACGTACAGTTAACTCAGGATATTGATACTCCTTTATCGGCAGAAAAGGGCTATGTTCTCACTTTCGACATCAGCTCGGATGTGGAAAGGGACATCATGGCCATTGTCGAGCACAATGGTGACCCATACACCAAATATCTCAATGAGACTATCAGAATTACACCGGAAAAGAGGACGTACAGCATCAGATTCCCCGGAGTGGACGATCCCAATACTCATGTCGTATTTGCACTGGGAAAGGTAGGGGAACATGTAGGCAGGAGCCATACAGTCAGCATCAGCAACGTAAGCCTGATTGAGGATCCATATGGTTTTGTTCCGCCTCCGCCGCCGGAAAGCCATCCGCTACTTAATGGAACCTTTGACGAAAATACTGATTATTGGGTAGTCTATACCAGTGATGGTTCTAATGCGACCATATCAGTGGAAAACCAGAAACTGAAGGTTCACTTCCCCAATTATGACGGCTGGTTTATTTATTCTACCCAGGTCTATCAGAGGAATGTTGAAATAAAACCTAATACAACCTATGTATTCGGATTCGACATCAGTTCCACCCTTGACAAACCTATAGTGGTAAGTATTGAAAAAGGGTCGGACCATAATGTTTTGTACCTCACTCATAAGGAAATCACAGCAACCGGGACAGAGGAGACCTATACTTATGAATTTACGGTAGGCGATGTTACAGAGAAAGATGCCAAAGTAGTATTCCAGCTTGGAAGCAAAAATGTACCCGGTGAGCAGTTTGTTCCGCATAGTATCTATATAGACAACGTTTTCCTCACTGAAAAAGCTGGTGGAGGGGATCCTGCAGATCCCGAACAGGAATATGGCGTTGATATTATAGGAGACGGAAGCTTTGAGGAAGGCACAGGCAATTGGCAAAGCTGGTGGGGAGACCAGTGGTCCGGCGGAGTGACAGACGGCGGAATAGAAGCATCTGACGGGAAACTAAAGGTGACAGTACAGTCAATCGGTACAATATCATATAACCCCCAGGTATACAGGCCGGACCTGACACTTATCAGTGGCAGGACCTACAGGGTATCCTTCAGGGCAAGGGCGGAAAAACCCTGGAAAGTGAATGTGAACATAGGGGAACCGCTTGATCATGATCCTTGGTTTATAGAATACGTCAGTACCCATACATTTGATTTAGGCACAGAAGAACAGGAATACAGTTTCACATTCACTGTCACCCGTCCCACATGTGAAAACATAAAATTTGTTTTCGAGGTGGGCAATATAGGTGACAATGAACCGCCTGTCACAATATGGTTTGATGATGTGACCATTGTTCCTGTTGAGGAAGAAGATGAACCTGATTCATCCTGGGTGGAAGTAGGCGAAAACTTGATTGAAGGCGGAACGTTCGATGTGACAACTACTTCCTTTGATGCCATTTGGTCGATTCATAATCAGGGTGATTGGGAGCAATGGGCAGGATTGGCTGAGTTCACAATAGTTGACGGAGTTGTGGAAGCTGTTGTAAAGCAGATTGGCTGGGAATGGTGGCATATACAGCTTTATCAGGAGCCTGTAACGGTTCCTGCCGGTACCTACAAGCTATCCATGGATTTAAGATCTGAAAAGGATAGACCGGTATATGTTGAACTCACAGGATCAGGTACTCCTATACAAACATTTATGGTGGGAAACACCTTGAAGACGTATGAAGCAATTATAAATGTTTCCAGTGACGGGGCATACAAATTCCTGATAGCGTTAGGCAGGAAAGGTTCTGATCCTGAGCTGCAGACACCATACAAAATATGGATTGACAATGTCAAACTTATTAAAGTGGAACCCCAATCATAACCAGATCCGGCAAGGGCTGTTGCGGAAAGTAACAGCCCTTGTTTTTCAGTAGTTCACAGCCAGCCTAAAAGATAAAATCACACTATGCCTGGGTTGGGTTCCCCGCAGGATAGAAAGCTTAGGTTTGGTTTGATATAATTAATAAAACAATATGATCTGCAAATTTGTGAATTCTAAGTCACCGTTACCGGATAATCCGGTCATGAATCAAATCATAAATGGCACAGGAGAGCGAAATGAGCCTGAAAATCGTTTACGGCAGGGCAGGGAGCGGAAAGACAACCTATTGCCTGAATGAACTTAAAAACAGGATTGAAAGCGGCAGGGAAGGGAAGATAGTTTTCATAGTCCCCGAACAGTATTCATTTCAGGCAGAAAGGGACCTTATAAGGGTTCTGGATACGGGAGGTATACTTAAAACCGAAGTTCTGAGCTTCCAGAGGATGGCCTACCGTATTTTCAATGAAACCGGGGGAATTACCTATCCCCATATTCATCCTGCCGGAAAGTCCATGATCATATACCGCATACTCGACGGGCTGAAGGATGAGATTAAGATTTTCTCCAAATCCTGCGACAAGGAAGGTTTTATACACAAGGTCTCCTCACTTATATCCGAGTTCAAGCGGTATAATGTGGACCCTCAAAGACTGTTGGCCGCAAGGGAGGAAATATCCGGGAATGTCCTCAGTGAAAAACTGTATGAACTCGGCACGGTATTCAATGAATTCAACAAAACAATAGCCGAACGGTACAGGGATATAGACGACGATTTGACCGTGGCTGCCCGGAAACTCTCGGAAAATCCAATATATAAAGATGCCGAGATCTGGATAGACGGGTTTATAAGCTTTACCCCACAGGAATATGAAATGCTTGAAGCTTTATTGAAACAGGCGAGAAGAATAACTCTGACCCTTTGTATTGACGAAGCCGGTACAGACTTTCATTCCGACAGGTATGATGTTTTCAGGGAAAGCAGGAGAGCGTACAAAAAGCTCCTTGAAATATGCGCGAAAAACAATATCAGCATTGATACCCCCGTATGCCTGAACACAGAACCTCTGCCCAGATTTAAGCACAGCAGCGAACTTGCTCACCTGGAAAAGAATTTTCCCTCATATCCATACCAGACATGGAATGAAGCAACCACTGACATCATGCTGTTCTCAGCTTTGAACATATTTTCCGAGATAGAGGATACGGCCAGGGACATTGTTCGCCTGCTGAGGGATGAAAACCTGAGATTCAGGGATATCGCCGTCCTTACGGGAAATCTGGGCCGTTACGAAAAGATTGTCGGTGCGGTGTTCAGCGAATACGGCATACCGTTCTTCATAGACAGGAAAGTTGACATAGACAAACATCCCCTTATCCGGATGCTGCTGGCCATGTTTGATATTTTCATAGACAACTGGTCTTATGAGGCAGTTTTCAGCTATCTGAAAACGGGGCTGGCGAATGTGGACATGCATGATATTGATAAACTTGAAAACTATGTCCTTGCCTGCGGCATAAGAGGAAGTCTGTGGATGCGGGAATGGGACATGAGCCCGGATTTAATCCCGGACGAAAGAAACCCTGAAGCCCGGACCGGGATGCTTACGGAAATAAACAGGATAAGGGAAGCGGTCATAAAACCCCTCCTGGAATTCAGGAACAGGACTAAGGGAAAAAGGACGGCGAAAGAATTTTGCACTGCCATATATGATTTTTTGGTCGGAATGGATGTACCCGGCAAAATCGAGCAAAGCGTCATGGAGTTCAATGCCAGGGGAGAGCTAAGTCTTGCCAATGAGTATTCCCAGGTCTGGAATACAGTGATGGACCTTCTAAGTCAGGCAGTTGAAGCCATGGGGGACGAAACTTTTGGCCTGGAACGCTTCAGCAAAATATTCCGGGCAGGTCTTGGCGAATACAGGATAGGACTTATCCCGCTTTCCCTGGATCAGGTTCTTGTAGGGAGTGTGGACCGCTCCAAGTGGCACAGGGTAAAGGCGCTTTACCTGATTGGCGTAAATGACGGATCATTCCCCAAAGCAGGTGTTGAGGAAGGTCTGCTTTCAGACAGGGAAAGAAACGCTTTGCGGGATATAGGCATTGAGCTTGCAGAGGATACAAGGACCCAGGCTTTCAATGAACAGTATCTCATTTACCGCTCCCTGACCATTGCCGAAAAGTATCTCAGAATAAGCTGGCCGATTGCCGACAATGACGGGAGGGCCCTTCGTCCTTCCATGATAATTTCCCGTATCAGAAATATATTCCCCAATATTTCAACCAGAAGCGAAATTGTACCTTCAGGCACTGTTGATGAAGAGCTGAGGCTCGTCACGGGCAAAAGACCTGCTTTCAAAAACCTGGTCCTGGCCATGAGAAAAAGGAAAGACGGCAATGAAATAAGTCCTGTATGGCAAATAGTACGAAACTGGTTTGAAAAAGACAGCGAATACAGGGTTTGCTTTGAAAAAGCGAAGCAGGCGCTGAATTACAGTAACCTTGCTGAAAAAATAAGCCGGGAAAAAATCAGTTCACTTTACGGCGATCCGTTGATTACCAGTGTCTCGAGGCTTGAACGGTATACTGCATGCCCGTTTTCCTTCTTCGTGCAGTATGGTCTTGGCGCCAGGGAACGCAGGATATATAAATTGTCGGCTCCCGACATTGGGACTTTCATGCATGAGGTCATTGAAAGGTTTTCAAGGTTTGTATCACAGGAAAATATAAGCTGGCGTAAATTTGACAGGCAGTGGTGCAATGACAAGGTTTCAGAAATTATTGACGAAATGTTTGAAAAAATGAAAGGCTCCAGCATATTTGCATCAGCCAGATTTACCGCTTTGGTCAAAAGACTTAAGAGAGTGGTTGCAAGAGCGGTCTGGATAATTGCCCAGCATATCAGGATGGGCAGCTTTGATCCCATAAAGTATGAGGCTGGCTTTGGTGAAAATGAATGTTTTCCTCCTATTGTTTTCAAGCTTGATTCAGGCCAGGAGGTAAGGCTTACCGGCCGGATCGACAGGATAGACGCCTTCAGGACCGATGAAGGGACATATTTGCGGATTATAGACTATAAGTCGGGAGCGAAGGATTTCAGGCTTTCTGACGTGTATTACGGCCTTCAGCTCCAGCTTATGACCTACATGGACGCCATATGGGAAAACGGAAGCAAAGTTATTGAGGACAATGTGCTTCCCGGCGGAATGCTGTATTTCAGGATAGACGATCCCATTATAAAAAGTGACCGGAAAGCTACCGAAGAAGAGATAGAAAAAGCCATCATGAAGCAACTTAAGATGAAAGGTCTCATACTCGCGGACGTCAGGCTTGTCAAGGCCATGGACAACAATATTTCGGGTACATCCCAGATTATACCGGCAACCCTGAACAAGGGCGATGTGCTTGGCAGGAATACTTCAGGCGCGACCCTGAAGCAGTTTGGACTTCTCAGGAAATACATTAAAAAGCTGCTGAGAAATTTGTGTGAAGAAATGGTAAAAGGTGCAGTGGATATAAAGCCTTTCAAAAAGAAAAAATTAACGGCCTGCGAATATTGCAGCTTTTCGCCCGTATGCCAGTTTGATCCTGTCTTAAGCGGTAATTCCTTCAGGCTGATATTTGACAGGGATCAGGAAGAGATATGGGATCTCATCAAACCTGATTAGCCGCAGGATAAAATACTGTTTTTATGGTATTCCGGATCATCAACTAATTTTTTCAGGGGATGGAAATGAGCACAACAAAATGGACAAATGAACAATGGGAAGCTATAACCGCGAAGGGCTGCAACCTGCTGGTGGCTGCGGCCGCCGGCGCAGGAAAGACCGCAGTCCTGGTTGAACGGATCATCAAAAAAATCACCGACGAAGAAAATCCCACAGATATAGACAGGCTGCTGGTGGTTACCTTTACCAACGCGGCAGCCACTGAGATGCGGGAAAGGATTGCCGACGCCATAACAAAGGTGTTGGAGGAAAAGCCGGATTCTGATTTTATAAGAAGGCAGCTAATTCTTTTGAGCAAAGCTACCATTATGACAATCCATTCTTTTTGCACCGAAGTCATCAGAAACAACTTTCAAAGCCTGGATATTGATCCGGGTTTCAGAATAGCCGATGAGACCGAAAGCACCCTTATGAAACTTGAAGCCCTCAATGAGGTCTTTGAAGAGCAATATGAAAATGAAGACAACAGTGCTTTCTTTGATCTGCTTGAGAGTTTCGGCGGAAACCGTGGCGATGAAAGGCTCATGGAACTGGTACTGGAGCTCCATACATTTGTACAGAGCAGTCCCTGGCCGGAAGAATGGCTTAAGAGCATGGTGGAAGAATTCAATGTTTCTGATGATGTAAAATTTGCTTCCACATCTTGGGGAAAGGTTATTTTGACATCGGTAAGAATTGAGCTTGAAGGAATAAGGAACATGATGCTTCAGGCACTTGACACCATAAAATCGGAACATACCCTTGATAATTATGCCGGTTTGTTCAGGGAAGAGACTGAAAATATAGAGCACCTTTTGTCCATAGTGAATAATGATGATGACGACGCATGGGATACACTGTACCATGCCCTCAGCAATATGGAGTTTTCACGGCTGCCCTCACTGGGAAGGGATGTGGATAAGGAAAAACAGGAGCAGGTCAAAAAATGCCGTGAGGCAATGAAAGATACGATAAAGAGACTTAGGGAAAAGGTGGTTACCGGAACTTCCCGTGAGATTACAGGGGATTTAAGGAAAATATATCCGGGACTTCGCTGCCTGAAAGACCTGGTGCTGGCTTTGATGAGGAAGTATTCGGAAATCAAGAAGCGCAGGGAAGTTCTCGACTTTAACGATCTTGAGCATTTATGCCTTAAAATACTCACATGTAAAGATGAAACAGGCAATATAAAGCCATCCGGCATTGCCTTGAATTACAGGCAGCAGTTTGAAGAAATACTGGTGGACGAGTATCAGGACAGCAACTATGTTCAGGAGTTGATCATCAGGGCCATTTCAAAAGAGGACGAAGGAAGGCCGAATATTTTCATGGTCGGGGATGTCAAGCAGAGCATTTACCGCTTCAGGCAGGCACGCCCTGAGCTTTTCCTCGAAAAATACAACACTTATTCGCCCGAAAAAGGAAGCCTTTTCCGAAAGATATTGCTCTATAAGAATTTCAGAAGCCGAAAGAACGTGGTGGACGCCGTCAACTACGTGTTTAACCAGATCATGTCCGTTAATGTGGGCGAGCTTGATTATACCGAGACCGAAAGACTGAATCCCGGAGCGGATTATCCCGATGCCAGTGATAATATGCTTATAGACGATAAAACAGAAATCCATCTGATACAGAGCGGGACTGATGAAACCGGAAATGAAGCCGCAGGCAGCAGTGAAAATGATTCTGCGGCAGATTCCGAGGAAGAGGAATTCATAGACAATAACCAGTGTGAAGCGCGCCTGATTGCCCGAAGGATCCATAAGTTAATGGAGCCTGATGAAAATGGCAGGTATTATGCAATATTTGACAAGGCCAGAAAAGAATACAGAAAAATAGAATACCGGGATATTGTGATACTGCTAAGAACCACAAAAAACTGGGCGGATGTTTTTGTTGAGGAACTGGCCAATATGGGGATCCCGGCTTTTGCTGATACCGGAAGCGGTTTTTTCAAAACCACCGAGGTACAGGTAATATTGTCCCTGCTCCAGGTAATCGATAACCCGCTGCAGGATATACCGCTGATTGCAGTCCTTCGGTCGCCCGTCTGTTCCTTTACAACCGATGAACTGGCAGAGATACGTCTTACTGAAAGAAAAGGAGCTATTTATAATGCATTGATGGAGTATGCAAAGGGCAGCAGCGAGTTAAGCCAGAAAGTCAGGAAGTTTCTTGAAAAGCTCGATGAATGGAGAAAACTTTCCCTGTACATGCCCGCCGATGAGCTTATTTGGAGGCTGTATACCGAAACCGGTTATTACACATTTGTCGGTGCCATGCCCAATGGAGAACAAAGGCAGGCAAATTTAAGGATGTTGTTCGAAAGAGCAAGACAGTTTGAAGAGACCAGTTATAAGGGGCTGTTCAATTTTATTAATTTCATTGACAGGCTCAAAAGCAGCAAAGGTGACATGGGAAGCGCCAGGATTTTAAGCGAAAATGACAATGTAGTGCGGATAATGAGTATACACAAGAGCAAGGGCCTTGAGTTTCCGGTTGTCTTTTTGTCGGGCTGTGGAAAGAATTTCAACCTGCAGGATATGAACAGAAGCATACTCTTTCACCAGGACCTGGGTTTCGGACCCGATGTGGTGGACCTGGACCTCAGAATTTCCTATCCTTCGGCAGCAAAGCTGGCAATCAGGGAAAAAATCAAAAGCGAGACCTTATCTGAGGAGATGCGTATATTATATGTCGCGCTTACAAGGGCACGTGAAAAACTGATCATAACCGGCTCTGTCCCGGATCTTGACAAGGCCTTGGAAACATGGAAGGACACGGCTCGGGCAAAAGGCGTCAAACTGCCTGACTATGAAATGATAAAAGCCCGTAATTTCCTGGACTGGATAATGCCGCCTGTCATCAGGCATAAAGGTTCGGATATCAGGGATAAATTATTCGGATGCCGGGGTTTCGACGGGGACTTGCAGGATGATCCCTCGAGGTGGGATATAAGTCTTTGGGACAAGAGGGAAGTGTTGTCCTGCCCGGTTATGGATGATGGGAATAAAGCAGAAACAGGCATTCCAGAAAGTAAAGAGCTGACGGAGGACATGTATGATGAGACTTTGGTCAAAGAGGTTGAAAGGAGACTTAGCTGGGAATATCCTTATATCCAGGTATCTGACATTCCTGCCAAGATTTCGGTAACCGAACTTAAGAGAATCATCAATGACCTTGATGATAATGCCGAAAATTACTTTAAACCGGCACTAATCAGAAAACCGATGTTCCTGGAGGATGAAAGGAAGTTATGCGCTGCCGAGAAAGGCACTGTCCTTCATTTTGTAATGCAGCATCTTGATCTGAACAGAATTTCAGGGATATATAACGGAAAGGAATACAGGAATGAAGATATACTTAATGATATAAAATACCAGATAGAAAATATGATTTCAAAGGAACTGCTGACACGCCGGCAGGCAGACAGCGTTGATATAACGCGTATAGCAGAGTTTTTCAATTCAGGCCTTGGCCAAAGGCTTCTTAAGTCAGGCAATATAAACAGGGAAGTACCCTTCAATATGGAAGTGCCATGCAGTGAATTTTATAATGATATTCCCGCTGAGGCCTGCGGAAATGAAACCGTTTTGCTCCAGGGAATAATAGACTGTTATTTCGAGGAAGGCCAGGACATTGTGCTTATAGACTACAAAACCGACCATGTAAAGGAAGGAATGGAGTACATCATAAAAGAAAGGTACCAAAGCCAGATAGAATTTTATGCGCGGGCAATAGAAACCATTACGCACAGAAAAGTCAGGGAAAAATATATTTATCTGTTTTCCAGCGGCAGCTTCTTAACTTTTTAAAAATATTTGGATAATTGACAAACCTGTGTTTAGATAATAATATTTTTTATTACTGAGACATCAGAATAAAAAGAAGGAATAAACATGAAGATAATTATTGTTGGTGACGGCAAGGTAGGTTACAGCCTTGCGGAAAATCTGTCAAAAGAGAATCATGATGTTACTGTTATTGACAAGAACCCGGAAGCGCTCAGGAAAGCAAGTGAATATCTTGATGTAATGTGCTTACGGGGAAACGGGGTCAGTGCCAAGACCCTCATAGAAGCAGGAGTCAAGGAAGCCGATATTCTGATTGCGGTCACGTCAAGTGATGAAAGAAATATGGTCTGCTGCCTTGCAGGCAAAAAACTGGGAGCTGCTCATACCATTGCCCGGATAAGGGACCCGGAGTATGCCGATGATTTATCAATACTTCGGGATGAACTTGAAATAGACCTGGCCATAAACCCTGAACAGGCAGTGGCGCAGGAAATTGCGAGGCTTCTTAAATTTCCCTCAGCCATCGATGTGGAATTCTTTGCAAGGGGAAGGGTTGAGCTTGTTGAAATTAAGGCAACACCAGGCATGCCGGCAATAAACATGAGATTGATGGACGTCTTCAGCAGGTTTTCGCCTGATGTTCTGATTGGCGCCGTACAGCGGGGCGATGACGTTTATATACCCAATGGTTCTTTTGTGATCAGGGAGAACGACTCTCTTTATATATTGGGAAAGCCGGCAAGTGTTTATAATTTTTGCAGGCAGATGGGGAAGTTCAATCAAAAGATAAAAAACATAATGATTGTGGGTGGGGGCAGGATTGCCTACTACCTTGCAAAAACCCTCAAGTATTATGACATGAAGGTCAAAATAATCGAAGAAAATATGGACCGGTGTCTGGAGCTTTCCGAACTGTTGCCCGAGGCTTTGATTATCAAAGGTGACGGTACGGATGAAGCGTTACTCAGGTCAGAGAACCTTTCCGACATGGATGCCTTTGTTTCCCTGACAGGGCATGATGAAGCAAATCTGCTTGCCGCACTGTTGGCCAAGCAGTGCAATGTAAGCAAGGTAATAGCCAAAATTACAAGGATAAGTTATCCGCTTATTATCAAAAATATGGGAATTGACAGCCTGGTTGACCCCAAAGTTATTACTTCAAACTATATCGTCAGATATGTCCGTGGCCTCAAAAACATCCAGGGTAATTCGGTAGAAAACCTTTACAGGATAGTCGGGGGTCAGGCCGAGGCCATTGAATTCACTGTCAGGACAAACTCCATGTATCTGAATACCCCTCTTAAAAACCTGACTCTTGCGGACGAGGCGCTTGTGGCTGTTATAGTCAGGAACAACGAGGTAATCATTCCGCATGGCGATGATGTCATCAAGCTTGGAGACAGAATAATCATAATTACGAAGAACAGGCAAATATCAGATTTTAACGAGATTGTCCTTTCCGGAGGAAAATGAAATGAACATCAGGATGATATTAAAAATTCTGGGCTTTCTGTTAGTCATTGAGGCAGCGTGTATGCTGCCTTGCTTGTTGGTCTCCCTCATATATAAGGAACATGATTTTATTGCGTTTGCCATTACAATTGCGGTGTTGCTCACAGCAGGTGTGAGTTTATACAGTATCAGGGCTAAGAATACCAACCTGTACAGCAGGGACGGAGTTGCCATAGTTTCAATGGGATGGATAATTATATCCCTGTCTGGATCACTTCCTTTTATACTGAGCGGCGCAATTCCGTCTTTTGCTGATGCATTCTTCGAATGCGTATCAGGTTTTACTACGACAGGTTCCTCAATCCTCAGGGAAATTGAAAGCCTTCCGAAAGGAATTTTGTTTTGGAGAAATTTCACAAACTGGCTTGGCGGAATGGGGGTTCTGGTTCTTACACTTGCCATCCTGCCCAGGGCAGGAGCTACTACTTTTCAGATTATGAAAGCTGAAAGCCCCGGACCCAACCCTGACAAACTGGTGCCCAGAATGGCACAGACTGCCCAGATACTATACTCTATATATCTGGGAATGACTGTAGTTTTGATAGTATTGCTCATTATTGCGGGAATGCCTGTATACGATTCTCTGGTTCATGCTTTTGGAGCAGCAGGGACCGGTGGTTTCTCAAGCAGAAATTTAAGTGTAGGAGCATACAACAATATTTTTGCTGAAGTCATTATTACCGTGTTCATGTTTCTGTTTGGTGTCAACTTTACTTTATATTACTATGCGCTTAAAGGTAATATAAAATCCCTGTTCAAAGATGAAGAGTTTAGGTTTTATGCAGGCATTGTAATAATATCCATAATTCTTATTACTGTCAATCTGACAGGTCCTGTTTACGGTTCAATAGGGGAAAGCCTGAGACATGCATCATTCCAGGTAAGTTCAGTCATAACTACAACAGGGTATTCTACTTATGATTTTAATCTCTGGCCAACATTCAGCAAAGCCATACTTGTCCTGCTGATGTTTATAGGTGCGAGCGCCGGTTCAACGGGCGGAGGAATAAAATGTATAAGAGTTCTTGTGTTGCTTAAGACAGTAAGAAGGGAGATGAAGAAAGTCCTTCATCCCAGATCGGTAAATACGGTTCAGGTAAGCGGCAGAAATCTTGATGATGGTGTAATGTCCGGTGTGACAAGTTATTTTTACGCATTCTTCCTGGTTTTTGTTGTTTCAATACTGCTTATCTCACTGGATGGGAAAGATCTCATCACTACATTCACATCAGTGGTTGCAACAATTAGCAATATTGGTCCTGGACTGGGTTCAGTAGGACCTATGGGAAACTTTGCTGAATTTTCTGACTTCAGCAAGTTTGTATTGTCCTTTACAATGCTTTTCGGCAGGCTCGAGATTTTTCCGATGATGCTTCTCTTCACTCCTTCATTCTGGCGAAGGGCGAATATTTAGAGTGCAAATTTAAAAACAAGAAAGCATAAAAAGGACCGGCGTGAGCCGGTCTTTTCAGTTGCTGCGTTATTATCTGTTTTCATTGCAGTTTTCATTGTTGCGGTTTCTGTTTTCATTGTTGCGGTTTTCGTTTTCCCTGTTTTTCTGTTTTTGTCTGTTGTCAGCCATGATAATATATACTCCTTTCAGATTAAACTACTGGCACATTCAATATTGACCTTGATCAATGCTTCTCAGCTGTTAACGCCTTAAAGAATTGATAAAGCCATATTGAAGTACATTGATTATTGTGAACAGAAAAATAGAAAAGCTTACATGTCAATTTTGAAAAAAAATCAAGGATAATTTATGCAAATTAACGAATTTATCCAAAAACGATAATAAAAATCAATTTATAATAAAAAAGCATAATTTAAACAACAATAAAGTTCAAAATAATGGGTAAACAACTTTAACTGTGGAAAATAAAAAGAGATGAACTAAAATTCATCTCTCTCAATAACTTTAAGTAATTG
>ENA-OWOZ01001785-OWOZ01001785.1-bioreactor-metagenome-genome-assembly--contig:-NODE-1785-length-18208-cov-3.662898_pt1 | contig 18208 bp, 18 predicted proteins | sample MGYA00238140_ERZ651804 | MGnify/ENA primary metagenome ERZ651804 (study PRJEB26910, sample SAMN07631232) | bioreactor metagenome | isolation source: Switchgrass digestor | place: USA: Dartmouth... | reverse complement strand
AGCACACCTACCTGTGGACCCTGTTTAGGTGGCTACATGGGTATCTTAGCCAAGGGAGAAAGGGCTTTGACTACTACTAACCGTAACTTTGTAGGGCGCATGGGACATCCGGAAAGTGAGATTTATCTGGCCAATCCTGCTGTAGCTGCGGCCAGTGCTGTTAAAGGAAGAATAGCTGCGCCTGAGGAAGTAATTGGCAATTAAGGGAAAGGAATGATGGCTAGATGAGTAAATATATCGGTAAAGTTTGGCGCGTAGGTGATGATATTGATACAGATTTAATTATCGCTGCTCGGCACCTTAATGATGCCAGCCCGGAAAATTTACGGAAAAATTGTCTTCAGGACGTTATCCCTGATTTTGCAGAAAAAATCTCTAAAGGGGATATTCTGGTAGCGGGAAAAAATTTCGGTTGTGGCAGTTCCCGTGAACATGCCCCTTTAGCTATAAAACATTGTGGGGTTAGCTGTGTTGTTGCCCACAGTTTTGCCCGGATTTTTTATCGCAATGCCATTAATATTGGCTTACCCATTATCACCGTTGGAGATGTGGTAGAAGCTTTTCAGGACGGGGATAGTATCGAAGTAGATGTAAACCAAGGCATTATTCGCCATTTAGATAAGGGGCAAGAATACCAAGCGGAAACTTTTCCGCCCTTTATTCAAGAGATAATCGCTGCCGGTAATCTCGTAAACTATGTTAAAAAGCGGGTGAAAGGTGATGTTTAAGATAGCTGTTTTACCCGGTGACGGTATTGGTCCGGAAATAACCCGAGCTGCCCAAATTGTTCTAAAAAAAGTTGAACAAGCTTTTAATTTAAAGTTTGCGCTCAAAGAAGGAGTTTTTGGAGGAGCGGGCTATGACGCTTATGGTACTCCATTTCCTGAAGAAACGGAAAAAATGGTGGAAGAAAGTCAGGCGGTCCTTCTGGGGGCAGTAGGGGGTCCCCGGTGGGATGATTTGCCCCGAGAGTTAAGGCCGGAATCTGCCCTTTTGGCACTAAGGAAAAAATTGGGTCTTTACTGTAACCTGAGGCCTGTTAAGTATTTTAAGGTTTTAGCCGAGAAAGTAGCCTGGAAACCTGAGTTATTATCAGAGGTGGATTTAATTATTTTTAGGGAATTAACAGGAGGAGCTTATTTCGGAACAAAAGGCAGGAAGGAAAAAGAGGCTTTTGATACAATCCAGTATTCCTGGGAGGAAGTGGAGAGGTTGGTGCGGCGGGGTTTTACGACTGCTAGCAAGCGCAAGAAAATTCTCCACTCTATTGATAAGGCAAATGTTTTAGAAACATCAAGACTTTGGAGGGAAGTAGTAAATCAGGTGGCTAAGGAATACCCGGAGGTAAAAGTTGAGCACATGTATGTAGATAATGCTGCCTTACAGTTAGTGGTAAATCCTCAACAATTCGATGTAATTGTTACGGAAAACATGTTCGGAGATATTTTAAGTGACCTGGCGGCGGCTATCGGCGGATCTTTGGGAATGCTGCCTTCCGCCAGTTTAGGCGGGAAGATTAGTCTTTATGAACCGGCTCACGGTTCGGCTCCCGATTTAGCCGGCCAAAATAAAGCTAATCCCATTGCGACTATTCTTTCTCTGGCTTTAATGTTACGGTATTCCTGTCAGGAGGAAGAGGCTGCCCTAGCAGTGGAAAAGGCTGTTGAACAAGTGCTGGAAGCCGGTTATGCTACCGGAGATATAGCGAGAAAAAACAGTAAAGTGGTAGGAACCCAGGAAATGGCGGAATTAATCGCCCAAAGAATAAATAATCCTAGCGGTAAAATAACTTGACAATATACCCATATAGGGTATTATAATATTTTAAGAAGAATATTGCTAGGAGGAGTAGGATAATGCCTAATTATGATTTTAAGTGTAAGGAATGCAGCCGGGAATTTTCCGTACAGGTAAGTATAAAGGAAAAGTCCAAGACTGTTTGTCCTCACTGTGGGGGTAAAGAGCTACAGCAATTGTTTAAGAGGGTTAATTTAGGAGGCGGTATGGCCGGCGGTAATTCTTGTTCTACTTCTTGCAGCAGTGGAAGCTGCAGCACCTGTTCCGGATGTTAATAAATTAAATCTTAAAAGTTTCTTTTAAAAAGTCGCGGTAAAGCGACTTTTTTTAATGATTTTCGCTTAAGGGTTTTTTTAATCTTAGCCGTTAACCTGAGCCAGCAGATCAAAGCAGCGGTGAGCAGAAAAAGGATTACCGTGTTTTTCATATAATCACCTTTGGTTATTAAAATACTTCTTACTTCTCTAAAACTGTAAATAGATGACGAAAGGTGCAGGAAAAATACGGAAAAAAATTAAAGGGAAATTTGTTCCGAAAACGAAATTTGTAAAGGAAAAGGTTAGAAGAAGTATATTTAAGTTAGTCCAGGGAGGGAACTAGGTGAACAAAAATAAACTTTACCTTAAAGAAACCTACTATGAACTTGTAAAAGAATTATCAGAATTGATTGAACATGAAGGTGCCGAAAATACCTGTTTGAATTTTATGGAGCAGTTGCCCGAAGAGATCCAGGTCAATTTAATCAGACACCTGGCTAAGACTAACAATCCCAAGTTAATACCTTTTTTACAGTTAGTGAAAAAAGAATTGGCAGGAGAAGTAAAAAAAGAGGCTCAAAAGACGTTAGTTAAACTGTGTTCCCTAGGGTATAATATCGAACCTATGGAATATACGGATATTCCTTTTGATAAAGTTAAATGTTTTGTTTCTCCTACCAGGTTAAGAGGCAATTGCATTTTAGTATTCTTAGTCAAAACTAGCCAGGAGTACCAAGCTCATTATTTTGTTCTACTATTTAACCATTTAGGGGTAAAGGAGTATTTTCACCATCGTAGTTTCAGGGAAAATGAACTTTTAGCAAACATTAAACGAATGCATCTGGTTCCTGTAGATATTGTCGAAGGTGTGCATCTCTTAAAAGAAGCATACCTGCACAATCAAAGACATGGTACAAAAGCTGCCAGAAGTTTTTTCCAATATAAAAATTTTTTAGGAAAAATCAGCGGACTTTCCGCGATTAATCACCAAAGATTAGTGTATAAATTACATGAAGGTGAAATAAAGCCTTTTAACATCATAAATGCTTACCTGTTAGCTTTAAAAAATATGGATGCTGCTTTAATATATGATTTGGCAAGTGCTGATTTGCAAAAAAAATTAGGAGACAGAACCCAATTTTTGCAAAACTGGTGTCATCCACTGGAAAAATACCTTTTTATAAAATCTGTATTTGAACAATCCACTATAAAAGACAACCGGATTTCTCAACAAATAGGGCTGATTGCCTGTACTGAAAACGAAGAGTTAAGAAAAATAACTTTTCAGTTTGAATTAGTTAAAATCAACCAGGAATACTATATAGATAATGTGGAGATTAAAGGTATTCGTTCTTTAAGTATGGACGATCCTCTCAATCCCTTAAATACCTTGGTTTATGCCGCTGTTTTTAATTTTACCTGTCCGGAAACAATTGAGAAATTTTTGAGAGAAGAAGAGGATATCCACGTGACAGGGGAGTTTGCAGGTGGAGTTTGCTATAAATGGTTCCGCACAGAGGATCCTATTGAAAAGGGAATAGATATTTCGAAAGACGTTTATGGTGAATTCATCTTAACCGGTAAAGAATTGATTGTCTTTGGAGAAAGCCTAACAAATGTTACGGAAATTTGTTACTTATTGGCCGATAAACTGAAACAAACCAAAGAGTTAGTATCATTGCAGTTAAGAGGCAAAGGTTTATTTCCCGTGAAAGAAATATATCAAATAATAAATAATCCGGAAAATTTACTAACTGATGTAATAGTTAATCAGAACTACAGTTATTTTATACCTTCAATCGGTTATGCAGAGTGGTATAAATATTGCCAAAATTATGCCAATAAAACCTCTACTGTCATGTTAGACGGTGAAGTGAAAGTATTTCACCTTCATGATCGGCAAAATACCATAGAGGTCATTTTCCATGAAGGGTATGGTGTGATAAATTTACTTGGTAATTCATTAGACCAGTCTAGAGAAACATTTAATTTCCCTGAAGTTAAAATTTTTTCCGTTCAAGACTTATTAAATAATCAAGATGATAAGGAAAGTTGGTTGCGAGTAAGACTGATAAGTATTTTAAATAAAGATCCTTTAGCTAAAATATATACCCCGGTTTATTCCCCTGGACGGATGGCCAGAAAGTTAAATCTAGTTATCAGTAACTAATACTAAAAAAATCGCCGCAAAGGCGATTTTTTTAATTATTTTTTACTTCTACGGCTTCGGAAAAGAAAGGTTCATTTATTACTGCCGGAAGGGTAAGTTCTTCTACTTGTTCCAACTGAGGTTCTATATGGAAAAGAATAAGATTATCTATGATTCCGCCCGGTAAAGTCAATCCTTTTTCTAATGTATTAGGGTTACCTATGGCTTCAATTATAATAGGGAAATAAAGTGGTTTATGGTTAAGGGTAATAAACATATAGTTTTCAGTTTCTGCATAGTAAAAAGAAGTATATAAATTTATCCTGTTCCCGTTTACGGCAATTGCCTCTGCTCCTGCTGCCCAAAGTTCATTAATAATGCTGACAATATCCACATAAAGCACCGGGGAATTTGCAGGGATTGTTATTTTAAGACCAGGTCCTTTTACCTCTTGTGTTCCGTTAACAATAGCTAATTTGTTTAATTCTGCAGTTAAGTTTTCCGCAATTTTTTTTTCATCAGCTCGAGAGCTTCTAATGGAGGCCAGTTTAGACTGGGCATCGATTAGTTCTGTTTCCAATTGTAAACGTTTGTCACTTAAATTCCTTACCATAGTTATTAAGTCTTCTGTTTTTTGCATAGAAAGGTCGCTTACCAACCTACTCTGAACTTGGAATTGAGCGGAAAGCAAGATTCCTAAAAAGACAAAAACTATGGTTAAAGGCAAACGCCAGCTATCTTTGGGAGTCAATAGCGATCACCTCTTATCTGGACCTAGGTTTCGTAAAGTTCGGCTTATTAAATGGTGGCGAATAGTAGCTAAGTTTTGGAATAATCTAACCCCGAAGGCAAAAACAGCAGCCATATAAAGGTCCACTCCTAATTTATCTCCTAAATAGGCTAGCATTGCCGCTAAAAGAGTATTGCTAAAAAAACCGGTTAAAAGAATAAATCCATCAAATCTATCTTCTAAAACACTTTTAATCCCGCCAAATACCGAATCCAGCGAGGCAAGGACCGCAATAGACATGTATTTGGCATAGGCAATAGGAATTTCAAAAGATATGGCAGAACCTAGTATGGCTCCAAAAAGTAAACCTAAAAGGGGCATCCACATAAGAATCACCTTCCCCAAAAAATAAAAGTTGATACTCTTAATGTTATTTTATTAAACTTTTCCATAAATATGGAAATAATCTAGTTAAGAGTAGTATAATTAAATTGGAATGTTCCTGTATAGGCTGGGATTTCCAGAGGGGTTTCTTCAGTGAATTTTTCATAGCTTACTGGGAAACCTGTGCTCTTTAAAAGGTCATATTCTCCGGCCAGAAGGATTTCCTCTAAACGATCCGGGTCGCCAATGGCCTTAATTTCAAATGGTGGGGCCAAGCGAGTAGTATTAACCAGGATTACGTTCCCTACACAACGGATTTCGGATGTTGAAACTATTCTTTGGCCGTTAACACTAATGGCTTCAGCTCTGCCTAGTTTAAGTTCGGTTATAATATTGAGGATATTTTCATAATGAATAATATAACGGTTGGGGTCATCATTGGGAGCAAGGAGCAAACCGCTTTTGTTGTCATCTAAAGTTATCCGAATGCCTCTACCCTTTACATTAGTTAACCCTGCTTGTAATTTTGCCTTTTGTACCTTTTGTTGTAAATATTTAATATCATCTTGGTAAGAGGCGGTAACATCTTCAATAGTTTCAATTTCTGCCTTGATTTCGGCTATTCTTTGTTGATAGGTACTTATTTCATTTTCCAAGTTATTAATTATACCAACTAAAATTTCGTTTCTTTGTTCAGTGGGAGTAGGAGTCTGGGAAGCTTGTATTTTAAATTGTAAAGCTAACAATAGTCCGGATATAATACAGACAAAAGTGATTGGTAAAATCCACTTCCTCACAATTCAGCCTCCCTTATCGAAAGTTATATACATAATTTCTTCACTACATTATAGCATAATCTGCTATAATTTAAAGTTATAAGATTTATCCAAAAGCGTATTTGAGGGTTTAAATTTTATATTTATATAATATATATTTTTTCGGGACCATGTAAATGGAAACAGGTTTTTTTATCTCTTTGGCGTAATAAGTATAAAGAAAAATTTTTAAAAATTAAACTATTATTTAAGTTTTATAGAAGGGTGATGCCGCCTTGGTGGAACAATTAATAAAACAATTAATAAAAATTCTCAATCCTATTAATTTATTAGATATTGCTATCGTTGCCTTTGTAACTTATAAATTAATAATGATTTTACGGGGAACCAGGGCGGTTCAATTAATTAAAGGTTTGGCCGTTCTTTTGGTAGCAACTATAGTAAGTGAAGTTTTGGGTTTACGTTCAATAAATTGGATCCTGGAAAAAGCCCAAACTATATTTTTTATTGCTATACCCATTGTTTTTCAGCCTGAGTTAAGGCGGGCTTTAGAACAGTTGGGAAGAGGAAAGTTGTTTGTGCGTTCCAGTTATTTAGGTCAGGAAGAGATGGAAAGATTGGTCAGTGAAATTGTCAGGGCCGTAAAAATAATGTCTAAGAAAAAAATTGGGGCTTTAATTGTTTTGGAAAGGGAAACAGGTCTGGCCGAATATGTGGAAACGGGAATAAAAATTGATTCTCTTATCTCCGGAGAGGTGTTAATCAACATCTTTATACCCAAGACCCCTTTACATGACGGAGCCATAATAATCAGAGGAGAACGGATTTTAGCTGCCAGTTGTTTTCTGCCTCTTTCAGAAAATCCTAATTTAAGTAAAGAGTTAGGTACTCGTCACCGGGCAGCTTTAGGTATTACGGAGGTTTCTGATGCCTTGGCGATTACGGTTTCAGAGGAAACAGGTATTATTTCCATGGCTGAGGACGGGAAAATTACCCGCAATATTGATGAACGCTCCTTAAAAGAACTTTTATTACGCCGATTGGAACCACAGCATAAGCCCTTTCAGTTTTGGAATTGGAGGTCATAAAAATGGAGTGGAGAGATAATATAATTTATAAAGTAGTAGCAGTTCTCTTTGCGGTTTTGTTGTGGTTATATGTATCGGCTGAAGATAACCCACCTATTGAAAAAACTTTAACCCTGGATATTGTTTACGAAAACTTAAGTGAAGAATTGGCGGTGATTAGAAAAGATACAGAGGTAAGTATTAAAGTTCGGGGGGATTCTGCTGTTGTTAACAATTTGGGCAATAAGGATTTTAAAGCTAGTGTAGATTTATCCCGGGCTCAAATTGGCGAAAACTCTTTGCCGGTTAAAATCTCCAATCTAATGGGAGTAGAAATTATTGATATTTACCCCAGAGAAGTAGAGGTTAGTATAGATAGAGTGGCAGAGAAACAGATTCCTGTAGAAGTTGCTTTGTTGGGACAGACGGCCCACGGTTTTTCCAGTTTTAAAGCTACTGTAAAGCCTTCCCAAGTTGTGGTTAGAGGGCCGGAAACAATATTAAAGGGTATACATGAGGCCAGAGTAGATGTTAATTTAAGCAATGCGGAAGCTAATCTTGATTTAGATTTACCGGTAAAAATATTTGACCAAAAAGGAAACTGGTATGGTTCTGATTTAATAAGTGTTATACCCAGCACTGTGGAAGTCTTTGTTCCTATCGTTGAGGATACCCCTAGTAAAACAGTTCCCGTAAAACCGGTTTTCAAAGGTGAGCCGGCTGCCGGTTACCACATCAGCAGAATAATAATTGAACCGGAAACAGTAAAAATCCTAGGCAGCTATGATCGTTTAAATCTCATTGACCAAATGGAGACCAACCCCATTTCTTTAAGCGGTCTTACCGAAAGTATTACTAGGGAAGTAAATTTAAGTGTACCTTCTGGGGTAAGTCTTCTCTATGGGAACAAGGTTAAAGTAGTGGTTCAAATTGAAAAAAGTACTGTAGTCAAAGAAATGGAATTGCCTATTGTGATTAAAGATGGTAGCAGCAAGCATAAAATTACCGTTGTTCCGCTAACAGCAAAGATCAAGCTTGAGGGTCAGAAAGATATTTTAGAGAATCTTACTAAGGATAATTTCCAGGCATTTGTTAGTGTTTCCGGTTTAGAACCGGGAGTTTATGAAATCAATGTGCAAGTTGATGCCCCCAATAATGTGCAAATATTAGAAACAAATCCGGTTAAAGTAAAGGTGGAAATTAAAGAAAAACAGGAAAGCACAGAAACCAGTAGTGATGAAGGTAATAACAATTAAAGAAAAAAAGTAAACAGGCGAAATAATAAAAATACTTCTGCTGATTTGATAGTAGAAATTAAGGAGTGATATTGTGGGTAAAATTTTTGGAACTGATGGTGTTAGAGGACAAGCAAATTTGGAACTGACTGCAGAGTTAGCTTTTAAACTAGGTAGGGCTGCCGCTTTTGTACTGAAACCTGAGGAGGGTTGTAAGAGGGAAATCATTATTGGCAGGGATACACGTATTTCGGGAAGTATGCTGGAAAATGCCTTAGCTGCCGGAATCTGTTCGGCGGGAGTAGATGTGGTAAAAGTAGGAATTGTGCCTACTCCAGGCATTGCCTTTTTAACCAGAGAATTAAAGGCTATGGCAGGTGTTGTTATTTCGGCTTCTCATAATCCGGTGGGTGATAACGGAATTAAATTTTTTAACAGTAAAGGTTTCAAACTGCCTGATGAAGTAGAAGATGAAATTGAAAAAATTATTTTCAACGGTTTAAAAGAAGTACCCTATCCTGTGGGTAAAGATGTGGGCAAGGTACAGGTTTGCCATAATGCTCGTGAACTTTATTTAAAATTCCTAAAAGAAAAATTCAAGGGTGATTTAAAGGGGATAAAAATCGTTGTTGACTGTGCTAACGGTGCTGCATCTGAATTCACCCCCCCTTTATTAAGAAGCTTAGGGGCAGAGGTTATTAGTATTTTCGACCAACCAGACGGTTTAAACATAAACGAAAATTGTGGTTCCACCCACATAGAAAATTTATGTGAAACAGTTGTAAAAGAAAAGGCTGATTTAGGTCTGGCCCATGATGGGGATGCTGATCGCCTTTTAGCTGTAGACCATTTAGGAAACGTGGTAGACGGTGATCAGATTTTGGTTATCTGCGGTCTGGATTTGTTAAGGAAAAAGGCCTTGCGTGAAAACAGGGTAGTTGTTACGGTTATGAGTAATTTAGGTTTAAAACAGGCCTTTGAAAAAAACGGTGTTTTAGTTGAGGAAACTAAAGTAGGAGACAGGTATGTACTGGAGCGGATGCTAGAAACAGGGGCCGTTCTGGGTGGAGAACAGTCAGGACATGTAATTTTCTTAGATGATAACACAACAGGTGATGGGATCTTAACGGCTTTAAAATTGTTGGAGGTTGTTAAAAATTCCGGAAAACCCTTGGCTGAATTGGCTTTACAGATGGAAAAGTTGCCCCAAGTCTTGGAAAATGTTCGTGTTAAAGAAAATAGTGGTTGGGAAGCCAATTCTAGGATAAAAGCAATAATTGAAGAGAAAAAAGCTACTTTAGGAAAAGACGGTCGAATTTTAGTTAGGGCATCCGGTACAGAACCTTTGATTAGAGTTATGGCCGAAGGTAAGGATCTCAGTCTCCTTGAGCAGGTGGTACATGAGATCGCCAAGGTAATTGGGGAGGAATTGAATTAAAACCACGGATGAACACGAATTTTAGGATGAACACGAATTATTTTTGTCTACCAGTGGGCGAGTGAGCGAGTGGGCGAGAATTGAACTCCCTTCGGTCGCTTTACTAGCCACTAAACCAGCCATTAGTCACTAAATTCCAGTCGCCAGTCACTAATTTGAAAGGTTGCGAAGATTATGCTCATTGGGATAGGTACGGATATAATTGAAATTGAGCGTATAAAAAAAGCTATTCAGACTAGACCTAAACTTCTGGAAAGGGTTTTTACAAAAGATGAATTAGAATATTGCCAGGGTAAAGGAAATTTTTTTGCCTCTTTAGCCGCGCGTTTTGCGGCTAAAGAGGCAGTTAGTAAGGCCCTGGGTACAGGGTTTAGGGGGTTTAAATGGCAGGATATAGGAATTATTAACGATCATTTGGGTAAACCGCAAGTTATTATTAAAGGCAAGGTTAAAGATAAAGCTGAGGAATTAGGCGTTACCAGGATAGAGTTAAGTCTAAGTCATTGCCGGGAATTTGCCGTGGCTATGGTTGTGGTGGAAGGAGGACAAGAGGGTGTTTGTTGTAACCGGAAAAGAAATGAAGCACATTGACCAGGTAGCAATGGACCAATGGAACATTCCTGAACTGGTGCTTATGGAAAATGCGGGAAAGGCAGTAGTGGAGGTCATTAAGGAACAATTTCCTCGAATAAAAGGCAAAAAGATTATCATTATCGCCGGTAAAGGGAATAATGGTGGTGATGGACTGGTAGTAGCCCGTCACCTTTCTAACCAAGGTGCTGACGTGAAAGTATTTACTTTGGGTAATAAAGACTATAGGGGAGCGGCTTTAGTAAATTATCGCATGGCCCAAAAACTCCCTATTCAGTGGTATAAAATCGAAAATAAAAATAGTATACATTTATTAAATTTAGCTTTACACTACACAGATATTGTAATAGATGCTCTTTTTGGCACCGGGTTTAAAGGTGAGGCCCAAGGGCTGGCTGCAGAAACCATTGAAACCATTAACGGTTCTTCTTCCTATAAAATCGCCGTTGATGTGCCTTCAGGGTTAAATGCGGATACGGGTACTGTCAGCGGACCTTGTATTCAGGCAGATTTAACGGTTACTTTTGCTTTGCCGAAATTAGGTTTATTTATAGGTTCAGGTGATCAGTTTGCGGGGAAGGTAGTGGTTAAAGATATCGGCATACCTCCTCTTTTAATCGAAAGTTTAGGTTTAGAGAGACAAATAATCACCAAAGAAATGGTGGCTTTAAACTTACCACGCCGCAGAAAAGACAGCCACAAAGGGAGTTTCGGTCATTTACTAATTATAGCCGGTTCTTTAGGGATGATGGGAGCAGCTTATCTGGCTGTTGGAGGAGCCTATAGCCTAGGAGCGGGATTGGTCAGTGTATGTGTACCTCAGTCTATTCAAAGCAGTTTGGCTTCTTCTTGTCCTGAAGCCATGATCTGGCCTGTTTCCGAAACAAATGAGGGAACTTTAGGTTTTGTTTCCGGTCCGGAAATAATAAATAAGGTTCAAGGGAAAACAGCTATTGTTTTCGGCCCTGGATTAGGTCAACATAATGAAATTCAATCACTGCTAAAATGGCTTATTTCTCAGGTTGAAGTTCCCTTGATTATTGATGCTGATGGATTAAATGCTTTAGCCGCGGATTGGGATGTTTTAAAAGAGGCAAAAAGTAAAATAATAATTACACCTCATCCCGGTGAAATGGCAAGACTTTTAGGTATTTCCACCGGTCAGGTGCAAAAACAAAGGTTACAATTAGCCTGTTCTTTGGCTAAGGAAAAAGGCATTTATGTGGTTTTAAAAGGGTATAAGACGATTATAGCAACTCCGGAAGGGAAAGTGTTTATAAATCCTACCGGTGGCCCGGCTTTAGCCACCGCCGGAACCGGGGACGTGTTAGCAGGAATGATTGGAGCTATGGTAGGTCAAACCCCAGATTTATCTCAGGCTTTGCTTACAGCAGTTTATCTCCATGGTTTGGCAGGTGATAGGGTAGCCGAGGAAATTGGGGAAATCAGTAGTAAGGCAACAGATTTATTGCAAGCAATACCGAAAATTATCAAGAAGGAGTTTGAGCATGCTGCAACCGGTTTGGATAGAAATTGACACAAAAGCTATTAGACATAATTTTTTAGAGGTAAAAAGGTTGGTCGGTTCCCAAACCAAGATTATGGCCGTAGTAAAAGCCGATGCTTATGGTCATGGAGCTTTCCAGGTAGGTAAAGTTTGTTTGGAGGCTGGTGCTGATCGTTTGGCCGTTGCCAATTTGCAGGAGGCCATAATGTTGCGAAAACAGGGGATTACTTGCCCGATTATGGTACTAGGTTGGACACCCCCAGAAAACTACCAGCAGGCACTGGATAATGAGATTATCTTAACCATGTATGATGTTCATGAGGCAGAGCAATTGAATGCCCTGGCTGAATCCCGGGGGGAAAAGGCCCTAATTCACTTGAAAATTGATACGGGGATGTCCAGGCTGGGGTTGGTGGCCAACGAAGATAATATTAAGCAGGCGGCTATGATCATGGGATTGTCTTTTGTAAATGTGGAAGGGATTTATACTCATTTTTCTAGAGATGATGAAAAGGATAAGGCCTATTCCCATTGGCAACTTAACAGGTTTTTGGATTTTACCGCTAAATTAGAAGAAAACACAGGCCGAAAAATTCCTCTCAAGCATGCGGCTAACAGTGCAGCCATTATTGATTTACCGGAGGCTCATTTAGACTTAGTGCGGCCGGGGATAATCCTCTATGGCTTAAAGCCTTCGTCAGAGGTTGATCTAAGTCGAATAGATTTACGGCCTGCCTTTAGTTTAAAGGCCAGGGTTACCCGGGTAGCCAAATTTCCGCCCGGCACACAGGTAAGCTATGGAGGAATTTTTACTACGCAGAGAGAAACTCTGGTAGCTTCTTTACCTTTAGGTTATGCGGACGGTTATACTCGCCTCTTAACGGGAAAGGCTGAAGTATTAGGTAAAGGTCAAAGGTTACCGGTTATAGGTAAGATATGTATGGATCAATGTATGATAGATATTACGGACAGCCCGGAAATAAAAAAAGGTGATGTGGTAATTTTAATCGGAAAAGGGGAAAAAGATGAAATAACTGTGGATGAAATTGCATATAAATTGGGTACTATAAACTATGAAGTAATTTGTATGTTTTCTTCCCGTATACCACGCGTATATATTTCTGAATAACATTAACTACCAGGATTAATTACAGGGGGAAAAGCAGGTATTTTGTTGACATGCGGCGTAATAAATATATATAATTATATAGCGTTTACTATGGAATATTATGATTAAGTTGGTGGGTTAACTTTGGGAGGTGCTTCCGTGTGTCGGATTTAAAGCGGATAATGATATCATTACCGGATTACCTATTAGAGGAAGTAGATGGAATCGTAGCTTTGGAAAAAAAGAATAGAAGTGAATTTATACGCGAAGCTATGAAATTATATATAGAAGAAAAAAAACGTAAGAGTTTACGGGAACAAATGCGCCGGGGATATCAAGAAATGGCTTCCATAAATTTATCCTTGGCTCAAGAAGGTTTGGCCAATGAAGATGAAGTACAAGATCTATTTGATAAAGCTCTTGGAGTGTAGATGCCATGTTAGTTGTAAAACGTGGGGAAATTTTTTATGCTGAATTAAGCCCTGTAGTGGGGTCGGAACAGGGTGGTGTCCGACCCGTACTAATTATTCAAAATGATATCGGCAATCAGTATAGCCCTACAACGATTGTGGCAGCAATTACGACCCAGATCAGTAAAGCCAAATTGCCTACTCATGTGGAAATCTTAGCAGAGGAGAGCGGTTTGGCTAAAGACTCTGTGGTCTTAGCTGAACAGATTAGGACAATTGATAAAAGAAGACTTAAAGAAAAGGTAAGTGTTTTAAACGAGGAGTTAATGAAAAAAATTAACCATGCCCTGGAAATAAGTTTAGGGTTAATAGAAATTTAGTTACTGTTTTTGTACATAATTTAGCCTACAGTAGCATACACTACTTTTTTAAAATTATATTTTGACGCTTATACCTAACCTGCCCTGCAGGTTTTTTTAATTGTAACAATTTCGAAATAGTCTTACTATATAATTAGGGAGAAAGAATTTCAGGGGAGGAAAGGGTATGCGTCCGGTTATCGGTATTACTGCAGGGTATGAGGAAAATACCAGTCGCCACTTTTTAACGGATTATTATATTAAGGCCATTGAAAACTTGGGGGGTAATCCTTTAATTCTACCTACGGTAAATAGTGAGTTGGTGGAATATTATTATGCATTAGCAGATGGTTTCATTTTTTCCGGAGGCGGTGATGTTGATCCTGTATTTTTTGGAGAAGCACCTGTAAAAGGTTTGGGCAGGATAACCCCTGAACGGGATGAATTTGAGCTTTCTTTAGCGCGCATAGCTTTAAAGGGCAAAAAACCTGTTCTGGGAATTTGCCGCGGGATACAAATTTTAAATATTGCTGCCGGTGGAGATGTTTATCAGGATATTTCCGAAATATCGCCTCTGGAACATAACCAAAAAGCACCTTTATGGTACCCTTTTCATTATATTGAAGTTAGTCCGGAGTCAATACTACATAGTTTACTTGGTCAAACTAAAGCTAAAGTAAACAGTTTTCATCACCAAGTGGTACGTAGGGTAGGCGAAGGGTTAAAAAAGGTGGCTTGGACCTCTGACGGTTTAATTGAGGCAATTGAAAGTAAAGACCCGTCCAGGACAATTATAGGTGTTCAATGGCATCCGGAATGCTCCTGGGACAAAGATGATTTCTCCCAAAAGATTTTCCGGTATTTGATTAATAAAGCCTGTGAAAGAAAGGAGAGGGATATAAATGGAAACAGTAAGCAAATTAGCTGAGGTGACCCGTGGCCCTATGGTGGAAAGTGTCCACCGTGGGGTTATCGTTATAGTAGATATAGAGGGAGAGATTATTTATCAGCTTGGCGATCCCCAGTATGAAACATATTTAAGGTCGGCGGCAAAACCTTTACAGGCTCTTCCGATTATTGAAAGGGGAGCAGCCGACAATTTTCAGCTAACCCTTAAAGAACTGGCTGTTATTACAGGTTCTCATAACGGAGAAATAGAACATCAAGAGGCGGTTCAGGGAATATTAACCAAAATAGGCCTTACCGGGGATAACTTACTGTGTGGAGCAACAAAACCTATTCATAGACCTACAGCCAATAAATTAGTGTCTGAAGGTAAAAAACCGGAAGCCATTCACAATCCCTGCTCAGGTAAACATGCCGGTATGTTAGCCCTAGCAGTTCATGAAGGCTATAGTTTAGAGGATTATTATTTGGCTGAACATCCGGTTCAGCAAATCATGTTGCAGACTGTAGCTGATCTGGCTCAGGTGAATAAAGAGAAAATAAAAATAGGTATTGACGGTTGCGGTGTACCTGTCTTTGGTCTGTCCGTAAAAGCCATGGCGCAAGCCTATGCTAATTTAGCTAAACCAGTAAATTTAAGCCCTCAACGACAAAAAGCCTGTGAAGTTTTACAGAAGGCCATGTCAGAATATCCTTTAATGGTTGCAGGTACCGGTCGCTTTACCACTGACCTCTTAGCACAAATGGCACCTCAGGTCATTGCCAAAGACGGTACTGAGGCGGTATATTGCCTGGGTATTCCTGAAAAGGGCTGGGGCGTGGCTATTAAGATTGAAGACGGGGGAGCCAGAGCCTTAAATACAATTGTGCTCAGTGTTTTGGAGCAGTTAGGTTATCTTCCCTCACATGTTAAAGAAAAACTGGAGGATTATTATTACCCTGTATTGAAAAACTTTAGAGGTGAGGAAGTAGGCAGGATTAGACCGGCCTTTACCCTGAAGAGATAAAAAGGATGTGATTGAGAAAAATGGATTTTGCAGCTGTTTTAGCCCAAGAATTAAACTGGCCCCAGGATAAAATCGCCAGAACTATTGAACTTTTGGATGCAGGGAATACCATACCCTTTATCGCTCGTTACCGAAAAGAAATGACCGGGGAAATGGATGAAACCCTCTTACGCACCCTGGTGGAGCGGTTAACTTATTTACGGAATTTGACAAAAAGAAAAGAAGAAGTCCTTAAATCTATCAGTGAACAGGGAAAACTTACCCCGGAATTGGAAAAGGCTATTCATGAGGCCCAGATTCTCCAAGAAGTAGAAGACCTTTATTTACCTTTTAGGCCTAAACGGAAAACCCGGGCCAGTGTGGCCAAAGAAAAAGGCTTGGAACCTTTGGCTCAGCTTTTTTTGCAGCCGGATACCCAGGAAAAACCGGAGAAATTAGCCTCAGAATTTATTAATCCGGAGTTAGGTGTGGAAACAATTGAGCAGGCTCTCCAAGGTGCTCAGGATATAGTAGCGGAAATTGTGGCAGAAGATGCAGAATTAAGAAAGTTGGTTCGTAGTTTAGTTTGGCAGGAAGGAATCATAACCAGTAAAGCTCGGGACAAAAATGCTGTTACTCCTTACGAAATGTATTATGACTATCAAGAACCGGTAAAGAAAATTCCTCCTCACCGGGTTTTGGCTATTAACCGGGGAGAAAAGGAAGAAGCTTTACAGGTAAAAATAGAGCAGCCGGAAGAGAAAATTTTGGCCGGGATTTTTGAAAAATATAAAGATAATATCAGTCCTACCTGTATGGAACTTGTCCTGGAGGCTTTTCAGGACGGTTATAAACGCTTAATAGCACCGGCTATTGAACGGGAAATCAGAAATGAATTAACCGGGATTGCTGAGGAGCAAGCTATTAAAGTTTTCAGCAAAAATTTACATAACTTATTATTACAGCCACCTGTAAAAGGTAAAACTGTGCTAGGTATTGACCCGGGCTATCGTACCGGTTGTAAATTGGCCGTTGTGGAGGAGACAGGCAAAGTACTGGCAACAGGAGTCATGTACCCGCACCCTCCTCAGAATCAATTAGAAGAAGCCAAGCAGATAGTGAAGGACTTAATTAATAAATGGTCTGTTGATATAGTAGCCATAGGCAATGGTACTGCTTCCCGGGAAACGGAATTAATGGTGGCTGATTTAATTAAAGATTTAAAAACTCCTGTTCAATACATAATCGTTTCTGAAGCAGGAGCCAGTGTATATTCCGCTTCTAAACTGGCTAAAGAGGAATTCCCTGATTACGACTTATCTTTACGAAGTGCTGTTTCTATTGCCCGCCGACTGCAGGACCCGCTGGCAGAATTAGTAAAAATTGAACCGAAAGCAGTAGGAGTAGGTCAATACCAGCATGATGTAACCCCTAAGCGGTTAGACGAAGCTTTAGCCGGTGTGGTGGAGTCTTGTGTTAACTCAGTAGGAGTAGAACTAAATACGGCTTCTGCTGCCCTTCTCCAGTATGTGGCAGGTTTAACCAAAGCCACAGCAACCGGGATTATTAAGTACCGGGAGGAAAGGGGTAAATTTACCAGTAGGGATCAGTTGTTAGAGGTTCCCCGCCTGGGACCTAAGGCTTTTGAACAGTGTGCCGGTTTTATTAGAATTGCTGACGGCAATAACCCCTTGGATAATACTCCGGTTCACCCGGAATCTTATTGGGTTGCGGAAAAACTTTTGTTAAGCCTCGGATTTCAGGTCAGTGATTTAACAGACAGTGAAAAATTAGCAGAAATAAGAACTTCATTAAAAAAAGTAAACATTAAAGAGATGGCGGAAAAACTGGAGATAGGGGAACCAACCTTGAAAGATATAGTAGAAGCACTCCAAAAACCAGGCCGGGATCCTAGGGAAGAATTACCTCCGCCTTTATTCCGTACTGATGTTTTAACAATGGAAGATTTAAAACCCGGCATGGAATTACAAGGTACTGTACGAAACGTAGTTGATTTTGGTGCTTTTGTGGATATTGGTGTTAAACAGGACGGGTTAGTACATATTTCTCAATTAGGGGATAAATATATTAAACACCCCATGGAAGTCGTGGCGGTAGGAGATATTGTGAAGGTGAAAGTTTTGGATGTAGATGTGCAAAGGGGACGAATATCACTTACTATGAGGAATGTGTAATTTGCACGGCATGACGGCATTACTGCTCTGGAGTTAATATTTTAGGTTTGCATCTGCTTTTGGGTTATACTGCATGATGCATCCGATGAATGTTAACTTTTCATGATGCATCTAATGAATGACATTTTTATATGATGCATTTTAAACTGTATTAGTTTTGAGAGAAACTGTTTCATCCGACAAGTAATTAATTGAATATGATTTCTGTCTAGTTCGAAATTTTCATGAGCTGGTATGCACCACAGTAAATATTTTCATGACGGTGACCAGCCACTAGCCACCAAAATACTAGTCACTAGTTAATAATTTACTA